>Ga0210396_10000391_pt1 | contig 60498 bp, 38 predicted proteins | sample IncBWH17OmetaG_FD_155466 | JGI IMG/M metagenome (GOLD analysis project Ga0210396, IMG submission 155466) | Forest soil microbial communities from Barre Woods Harvard Forest LTER site, Petersham, Massachusetts, United States - Inc-BW-H-17-O ... | reverse complement strand
GAGCCCCCTTATCCCCTCTCAACTCCATCAACCCCCCAAACACCGCAGCCGGGAAAAAAGCAGGAATCCCATTCCTCCCCGCATACCGCGAAGCCCTCACCTCATCCCCTATCAACCGAGTCAAATGCCCCACCGTCACCGCAGGCTGATCGCAAGTCATCACCACACACCCATCCACCCCAGACAAAGCCCCCACACCAAGCCGAATCGAAGAAGCCATCCCTTCCTCCCATCCCTCATTCACCAAAACCCGCACATCACCCAGCGAGCACTGCGAACGAATCAACTCCGCCGAAGCCCCCAGCACCACCACCACCGGCTCACACCCAGCCTCACGAGCCACCCGCACCGCCCGCTCCAGTAAATTCTCTTCACCCAACGGAACCAACTGCTTCGGCTCACCCAAACGCGAAGACCCACCCGCCGCCAGCACCACAGCAGCAACACTCACAGAGCACACTGCGCCTGCAGATATCGCGCAACCCCACCCTCACTCACATGCTTCGCCACATCCTCCGCGCTCAACCTTCGCGAAGCACCCAGCTTCCCCATACACACAGCCTGCGCCTCCGCCATTACTGCCAGCCCAATCGCCTCCGGCCCATCCCCACCCAGGTCCAGCCCTACCGGCGCATAGATCCTCTCACAACACTCCGCGACACTCTCGCCAATCTTCGCCGCCGCCTCACTCACCAGCAGCGAACTCCGATGACGAGCACCCAGCACCCCCAGGTACTTCGGCCTTACCGGCAACAGCGCCGCCAGCATCTCCCGATCCTGTTCGTAGCTATGCGTCATCACCACCACAGCATCCGCAGCCCTGATCCCCAAGTCCGCCACGCCACCAGCCCCAAGCGCCACCACCCGATCAGCCTCGGCAAACCTCTCTGCCCGAGCCAACTGCCCCCGCCCATCCGCCACAGTCACATCCCAACCCAGCAACGCCGCCATCCTCACCACCGGCTTCGCATCATCCCCCGCACCCAACACAAAAATCCTCTGCGGAGCACGAATCTCCTCCACAAACCGCCCCTCATACTGCTCCCCGGCGCGAAGACCCACAGCACAAGCCAGCTTCTTCTCTCCCAATCCCTCACTCGCAAACACAACCGCACCATCACGCAACACCACCCGCCGCAGCGCCTTCCCCTCTCCCGGCAGATAATTCACCACCACAGAATTAGTGCCCGCCAGCGATGCCTCCATCGCATCCATCAAAGCTCTGCACTCCGGAGTACCCACAGGCTCCAGCAGCAGATCCACCACCCCCCCACACCCCAACCCAAAAGGCACCTCAGCCGTATCATCAAACATCGTCGAGTAGCGCTCCACCACCGCACCGTCGCGCACCATCCACCCGGCCTTGCGAATCACCTCAGCCTCAAGACACCCACCGCTGATTGTCCCCGCATAAACCCCATCCACCCCCAGCAACAACCGCGCCCCCGGCCGCCGATAGCTCGACCCCTCAGCGCGCACCAGCGTAACCACCACCGAGACCCCACCTCGCCGCCAAAGCCGAACGATCTGTCGCCGCTCCATCATGACAAGAGCTTAGATGATTTCGCCCACATCGAAGAGTCCCCAGCACCCCTTTGCAAAAATACTTCAACAAACTGCGAAATCCACAGCCCCCAAAAACTGTCCGTCAGCAATCCACCTTTACCACGCAATTCACCACAACTTGTCCATCAAAAAACCACGTCCAGAACACCAATTTCCCCAAAAATCCCAATTAAATTGGCATACCCCCAGCTAACTTTTTTCCGAAAAAGTATGAATCCCACACTCCAGTTTCTTCCCACCCCAACGCCCACTCCGAGGATCAGCCCCCGCCTCAGGAATAGCCGTGCAAGGCTCACACCCAATACTCGTATACCCGCGGTCATACAACTCAAGCCGAGGAATCCCCTCTGTTTCAGCATACTTAGAGACTCTCGCCCAATCCCAATCCGCCAGCACACTCACCTTCTTCATCTTCTTCCCCGTAGGCGTCGTATGATCCTCCACCTTCTTCAACCCCGCCCGAGTAGGCGACTGCTCCCGCCGCAACCCCGTAAACCACCACGAGTAAGGCTCCAGCGACCGCATCAGCGGCTCCACCTTCCTAACCCTGCAGCACTCCGTAGGCTGCACAATATGCAGCTTCCCAAACTGCCCCTCAAACTCCGGCACAGTAGTAGAAGGCATTGCATTCACAAGGTTTAACCCCCACTCCTCCACCATCCGATCCCGATAAGCAATCAGCTCTTTAAAGTGATATCCCGTCTCCAGAAAGATCACCGGCACCCTCGCCAAATGCCGCCGAAGCATATGCAAAACCACCATATCCTCCGTCTGAAAACTGCTCGTAAAGCAAACAGAATCAACAGCAGCATCGCGCAAAACCCGCGCCACCAGAGCCTCCGCGCCCATCACCTCATAATCAACAACCGCTTCCACGACACTCATCCCTTCACCCCCGCCAACCGCAAAACTTCATCCTGATCGCTCACCACACCGCCCGCCGCAAACTCCTGAATCCGCAAGAGATATTCCTCACCAATCTCTCTCGTCGAAATCGCCACAACCCCAGCCAACTGCAAAGCCCGCACCGCACCAACCAGCGAATCCTCAGGTATCAAGCCATCATCAATCACAACAGCCCCCTCCCCGCGAGCAAGCAAGCCATCTCTAACTCGTTCAGCCAGCTCAACTTGTCCTGGGACAAGTACCAGCACCGCCTTCCATCCGTCTTCAGTCGAACCCTCCACCGCAGAGACAATCATCCCCGCGCCAACCGTGGCATTCGTCAACCCATCAATTAAAATCAGCGACCCAGTCCATCGATTTTCCCTATAAGCATCGAAGAACAAAGGCAGATTCGTCTCAAACTCCACCTCTGCAATCTCATTCATTTCAAGATGCTTAGCCGCCCCATGCTCCAGCGAGTTCACATCAACCTTGTACCGAATCGCCCTCACGGTAGCCCGCACCGTCCGTGTCGTATGCTTCGCCACATAGGTCCGTCCCACTACCAGCGGCTCTTCGTGCATCCACACCACCATCGCACGAAACCGCTGACTAACCTCTGGTAAATCAGCAGTTTCCAAAGCCGAAACCAGCATCTCCCCACGGCTCAGATCAATCTCATTCTCAAGCTCCACCGTCACGCTCTGCGGATACGCAGCCGCGGCCAGATCGCCATCGTAAGTCACAATGCGGCTCACCGTACTTTCCTTACGCGAAGGCAGCGCCATCACCCGATCACCAGCCCGCAAAACCCCACGCGCAACCTGCCCCGCAAATCCGCGAAAGTTCGCATCCGGCCTCAACACCAACTGCACCGGAAATCGCACAGGTCCATCCGCCTCATCCACCCGCAGGGGGACCGTCTCCAGATACTCCAACAACGTCGGCCCTTCATACCATGGCATCGCCGCGCTCGGCGTAACAACGTTATCTCCCTCCAACGCACTCACCGGAATCACAGTCACACTTTTCAACCCAAGTTGCGACGCCAGCGAAACAAACTCCCCCCGAATCGCGGCAAAGCTCTCCGCTGAATACCCCACCAGGTCCATCTTGTTTACCGCCGCCACCACATGCGGAATCCCCAGCAACGAAGCGATATATGTATGCCGTCGCGACTGCGGCAGCAGCGCACCCTGCTTCAAAAACGCCTTCGCATCGATCAGCACAATAGCCACATCCGCCGTCGAGGCGCCCGTAGCCATGTTCCGCGTGTACTGCTCATGCCCCGGCGTATCGGCAATGATGAACTTCCGCCGAGCGGTAGAAAAATACCGATAAGCTACATCGATCGTGATGCCCTGTTCGCGTTCTGCCTTCAGCCCATCCGTCAATAGCGAAAAATCAACATGCCCATTTGCTGCCCGATTCACGCGGCTTTTCTTTACCGCCGCCAACTGATCTTCATAAACACTCTTGGTGTCATGCAGCAGACGCCCAATCAACGTGCTCTTCCCATCGTCGACGCTACCTGCCGTCGTAAACCGTAACATCTCCTGCCCGAGATGAGCATCAAGCAACTCTTCAAACCTGATCGTTTCCCTAACCATTAGAAGTAGCCCTCCCGCTTCTTCACTTCCATCGAGCCCTCTTCATCATGGTCGATCGCGCGATTCTCCCGCTCGCTCCGCCGAAACGTCATCAACTCTTCAATAATCTTTGGCAGCGTATCCGCATCACTCCTCATGGCTCCTGTGCAGGGCAGGCACCCCAGCGACCGCATTCGCACCTTTACCGTCTCCACCGTCTCTCCCGGCAGTAGCTTCATCCCATCATGCACCAGAGTCATCGCACCGCCTCGCATCACGAGGGGACGTTCCTTCGCAAAGTACAACGGCACAATCGGAATCTTTTCCGCATGCAGGTACAGCCAGATGTCCAACTCCGTCCAGTTCGATAGCGGAAATACCCGAATGCTCTCGCCCTTCCTTAACCGCGAGTTATACAAGCTCCAGAGCTCTGGCCGCTGATTCTTCGGATCCCACTGTCCCGCCGTATCGCGAAAACTATATACCCGCTCCTTCGCCCGGCTCTTCTCTTCATCCCTCCGCGCTCCGCCAAACGCTGCGTCGAAGCCACCCTCCTCCAGTGCGTCCAATAAGCTGCGCGTCTTCAATAATCCGCAACAATTCTGCGTCCCAAGCGTATAAGGATTCGCCCCCGCTGCAATCGCCTCTTCATTGCGATGCACAATCAGGTCTGCCCCAATCTCCTTGGCATACGCATCACGAAACGCAATCATCTCAGGAAATTTGTAGCTGGTATCGACGTGCAGCAAGGGAAATGGAATCTTCCCTGGATAGAACGCTTTCTGAGCAAGCCGCAGCATGACTGATGAATCTTTTCCAATGGAATAAAGCATCACCGGCTTGGCAAACTCCGCCACTGCTTCGCGAAGTATCGCAATGCTTTCGGCCTCGAGCGCTTGTAGATGGTTCAATCGGGCCGGATGGCTTAGTGCTACTTGGTCCAAAGCGATCATTAGAATTATCCGTTCAGAGAAGGAAATCTACGGCAGTTGCGAATCGCAGACTTCCGAAATTATGGGATAGCTATAAGAAAAGGAAGGGAGATGATCCGTTAGCGGGGACAGCGCCGGAGAGTATTCCTCCAGCAACAACACGCGCGCTCAAGCGAAAACATCATGCAATAAAGTATAGGACCCGTCGACACGCTCCGCAACCATAGACAAGTACTTCCAAGCCTCACCCAAATTTAAGGACCAGACACACCACGCTAATATCTGCTAAACTAATCAAGTTGATGCAGCGATCCAGCAAGCGCACCCAATGCGCTTGAGCCACACGGAAAGCCCATATCTATCGACAATCTCACCGCAGCAAATTTCGGGGCGTAGCGCAGTCTGGTAGCGCACCTGGTTCGGGACCAGGGGGTCGGAGGTTCGAATCCTCTCGCCCCGACCATTCAAAATCGCACTTTCTTCTCAGCGACTTACAAGCGAACCCAATTGTCGCTTTAGAACTCGTCATAGATGCCGCAAGGCCATGTTGACCGAGCAACGTCGTGAAGTTCCGTAAACCCGACTTTTCAGACCCAAGGTTAGTTTCCGGATTGCTCTTCATCCGGCAATGGAGAAGGCCCGGTCCATCGGGCTATAGAAGGTCCGCATGGGTCAGGAGACCTTGCGCACAGAATGTTTCAAGCGAGTATGCTTCATGCGTACCAAAGCTCTCATTCCGATGAAAGCTATCGTTTATTACCGTTACGGTTCACCCGATGTTCTTCAATGCGAAGAAATTGAAAAGCCAGCCCCCGAGGACAATGAGATCTTGATCAAAGTCCGTGCGGCGTCCGTCAATCCGCTTGACTGCGGCGAACTGAAAGGCGTGCCGTACATATTTCGCATCATGCTCGGGCTGCGCAAACCAGAGGTCACGCGGCCAGGGCGGCCAGGGGTTGACCTGGCTGGTCAGGTTGAGGCAGTCGGCAAGAACGTAACGCAGTTCCAACCAGGCGACGAGGTCTTCGGGGTGTGTATCAGTAATCCGCAGAATTCGGGTATCAAAGTCTGGGCCCACCTCCAAGGAACATTTGCCGAGTATGCGTGCGCTCCCGAGTCGACATTGGTTGTGAAACCAAAGAACGTGACGTTTGAGCAAGCAGCTTCTGTGCCCCTAGCGGCACTTACCGCATTGCAGGGTCTTCGCGACAAGGGACAGATTAAGCCGGGACAGAAAGTCCTGATTCACGGCGCAGGGGGAGGTGTGGGTACGTTCGCTGTGCAGATCGCTAAGTCGTTCGGCGCATATGTGACTGGCGTAACCAGAACGAATAACGTGGAAATGGTTCGATCCATTGGCGCAGATCAAGTGATGGATTACACCCAGGAGGATTTCACGAATAGTGGGCAACACTACGACCTGATCCTCGACTGCTTTGCCGACCATTCGTTGTCTGCATGCGGGCGCGTGTTGAACCCCCGAGGGAGATACGTCGGAGTTGGGGCACCCGCGAGCGGAGGCGGAACCGGTATTCTGGCGCGTTTGATTCAAATGTTTGTGTTGTCGCGTTCGACAAGCCAGAAGCTCGTCACGTTCCTGGCGAAACCGAGCAAAGAAGACTTGACCATCCTGTGCGAGCTGATGGCGAGCGGAAAGGTAAGGCCGATCATTGACAGGTGCTACAGGTTGAGTGAGGTCCCTCAGGCCATCCGGTATCAAGAAGAAGGACACGCTCGCGGAAAAGTAGTAATAACGCCGGGGTAAGAGCAACCCTTGGGAATGCGCCATCGTCGGCAACACGGAAACAATCCAGACGACCGCTCGGAACTTGGCGTCTCGCTTCCCACCAAACGGATTTCCGGTAACTGAGGTTGGCGCTCGGGTCTCAAAAGGACGCCGGAAAGCAGACTGAGAGAAGCTTCAAGCCATGAAAAGTTCTAAAATCGTCTACCAGGGCCGACCATTCTTCTCAATTAGTTAGAGATAGCAATCTAGGAACAACACTGTGCTGCTCGGGATCTTAATGCTCCTGTGCCGTCACTTGGCTTCCCCGGCAAATCTGGGGTGGCCTTACGTTCGCGGCGCTCCTGTTCTTCGAATTCATCTTCGCTAGTGATACGTTTGTGATCCTGACAGCGTCTCAGGGAACCCATCCGCCACAAAAAGGAACGGACTACTGCGTTCGTATCCGCCATAATTTGCTTAATCGTCTTTTAAAAGACGTCGCGAAAACGTCGTGAAAGGCCTTCCAGAAAACCACCGGGACCGAAATCTGCCACTAATGTAAGCCAGAGAGTCGCGATCTGTGAATATATCGGACGCCTTTATGCAAAAGGCGTCTCCGTCGGCGATGCTCAAAAGCGTTTAGGATAGCAATCTCCGGCAAGGCATCGTGCTCAACGTGCTGACTTAGATGAAGGAGAGGTGGATTGACTATGCGCAGAAATACTCGGATGTTTACGCCGCGACTTATAGCAGCGATCGTTGTTGCTTGCGGTATTGCTCTGTTTGCTCCCAGAGTGACGTTGGCGCACGCCGTGTTGGTGAGTTCTCAGCCAGGAGCGAACAGTACCATCTCAGGCCCAGAGATCGCCGTCCTCCTCAAATACAATTCACGGGTCGACATGGAGCACTCGACCCTGACGTTGCTCGCTCCCAACGGAAGAGCGGAGAAGGTCGCCATCGAGGGCCAGCCCGCACCCGAGTTGCTGTCTGCCAAGTTGACCGGACTTGTTAAAGGAGCCTATGTGTTGCGCTGGCAGGTTCTGGCTACGGACGGACACATCACGCGCGGTAGAATTCCATTCCAAGTACAGTAGAGACCTAATCTCTTGATCTGGTTCCTGCGCGATATCGAGCTGTTGAGCGTTCTGGCACGCGCGGCAACGCTTGCTTTCGAAGCGTTGCTGCTGGGAGGCGTTGCCTTTCTCCTGGCTGTGGTACGCCCAGCGAGGGCAAGCGAGGCAGTCGGTATTTTTTGCCGCCGGGGTATCAGGTTAGCGGCACTCGCTTTCGTGGTTGGTGAGCTTGCGATAATTTCCTCATCTGGTGCCATCCTGATGGGCGGATCCGATTTGACGCTCAAGGATGTGATGAACACCAGCTTCTTCCGCGCCGACTCCTTCGCAATCCTGTCCGCGACTGGACTCTGGATCTGCGCACGGCTCAAAAGCAATAAAGCGACGGTGGCAATGCTCCCCTTAGGCCTGCTGCTGCTAGCGGCCACGGTCTCCACCAGCCATGCTGCGGCACGCATCGACCATCGCGTTGTGCTGGCGATTCTCACTGCCGCACATCACCTGGGTACAGCCGCTTGGGTTGGCGCTATGGCCTATCTGTTGATTTCCTTAGGCCGCGTCGAAGACCTGTACGAAGCACGGCGTTTGACCCAGCGCTACTCCAGGATGGCCCTATTGGCCGCGCCCGCGCTCGTGTTGGCCGGAGTGGGCATGGCTTGGTTTTACGTAGGATCGTGGAGCAGGCTATACACGACTGCGTACGGCATCATGCTGGTTGCCAAGATCTACCTTTTCCTGGCGATGATTGCACTTGGCGCCGGAAATTGGCTCCTGGTTCAGCGTCTGGCCAGCGATCCTGAACCTTTGCTGGCGCGGCTGCGACGGGTCGTCGAGGCCGAGGTTTGTCTGGGATTTCTCGCAGTGTTGACGGCGGCTTCCCTGACCGCACAGGCACCCGCGGCCGACGTTTCCGCTCAGGATACGCTGACATCCCACGAGATCTTCGTGCGCATGCACCCAGAACCGCCGCGCATGAGCAGTCCGCCCTTAGCTGTGCTGACTCCTCCGAGTTCAATCGCAGTGGCCGTCCAGAACAGTCAGTTCGGCGGTACTGGTGGGAGCGACGACATCGACAGAGCATGGTCGGAGTACAACCACCACTGGGCAGGGCTGATCGTTGTCATCGCAGGGCTGCTGGCGCTGCTCAGCCGGCACCGCACAATGCGCTGGGCCCGCTTTTGGCCGCTGAGCTTTGCTGGTTTAGCCGTCTTCATCCTGCTGCGGGCTGACCCAGAGAACTGGCCCCTTGGGCCGCGTCCCTTTTGGCAGAGTTTTTCCGCGCCCGACGTACTCGAACATCGTTTCGGGGCGTTCCTGATCATGGTTTTCGCAGCATTCGAATGTGCGGTGCAGGCAGGCAAGTTGAGAGCGTGGGGGAGCACTTACGTTTTTCCAGCAATGTGCGCTCTTGGCGCCGCAATGTTGCTGACACACGAGCATTCGGCCATAGACATAAAAGAAGCACTAATTGCAGAGATGAGCCACACCCCTATTGCGCTGCTTGGTATTACAGCGGGGTGTAGCCGATGGCTGGAACTGCGTTTACCCAGGAGCCGCATGGCCACCAGTGCCAGCTACCTCTGGCCGCTGTGCCTGGCACTGGCCGGCTTTGTCCTGCTGAATTACCGGGAATTACCATAAACCAGGGCAGCAATTCTGACGTAGTCGAAGCTTCGGCAAAGACCGAGCAGTTCCACCAAGTCAATAGAGAAAATCAAAATCAAACAGATAATGCCGCCCATAATCGCCGAAAAATGTGCGGTATTGCGGGTCAGCGATATTATTGTGGAGCTGCAGCGGGTTGGTATGGTCCGTCAGGTTCCGCACTGTCATAGAGAGGCGAATCGCGTGATGTGCGCCAACCTTGATATCTTTGGCGCCTCGCACGTCAGCCGAGAAATAGCGGGGGTAGCGTGATTGGTAAGTGGAGAACGGAACATAGTTCTGGAAGACATCCACCGACTGCCAGGTAAACCCGTCGCGATACTCGACGTGCGGCGCTACTCGCATTTGCCATGGCAAGACCCAGGTTCCCCACAGCAGAAAACGGTTCGGAATTTCTCCTATGGTGCTGGCACTAATCCGCGAACGAACCACTGGAAAAGGAAAATCACCGAGGTAACTGGATACATCGGTTTGATCGCCGCGGGCCGATTGGCGGACATAGGAGAAAAAGAATTGGCGTTGCTCAGTGGCTCCGACTCGCGAAGTGACTTCCATCTGCCTGCTTTGTAGAGTGCCCGAACTGCCGAGCACGAGAGCGCTCCAGACCGACGTGATTTCAGGCGCAAGAGTGAGTCTATTTTGTCCATCCGCATGGATATAGCGGACCCTGAACATGACAGATTTATTCACCTCATGCTCAGCCTCCACATTCCAGGCCACGCTGTACGGTGCAAAGTTTCCACTCGTGGTTTGCTGAATGATCAGCGGAGACCCAGACTTAGAGGTCCCGGTGATATTCAGATAGTGTCGCGGTCCGTCCGTAACATTGCCACTACCGTCGTATGTTGTGACGATCTGCTCTGGGTAGCTGCCGAACGCATAAGTATTGAGCGGGAGGGAGTCATAAAAGACCCCTATACCACCGCGAACGACAGTAGCGTTATTCTCGCGGGGCGTCCAGGTAATGCCGGAGCGCGGCGCGAACCGACTTGTGTGGGTAAGAGACTGCGTCTCCCAGCGCATCCCGGTGTCTACGGCAACGCGAGAATTGAGAATCCAATGGTCCTGAGCATAGATAGCCGATTCAATATCTGACAGGCTGTAGGCCCCATCGCCACTGTAAGCGATTGTACGTAGTAACTGGCCTGACGCACTTTCGATGCTTACATTGCGATGTATAACCTGCCCCTCATCTTCAGCATGAGCAAGTATTGTTCCGATCTGCAGGGCATGTTGTTGTCCGAGTAGCTTGATATTTGAGGGGTTCCACGTTTCCATCCATTGGAAGCGGGTAGCCTCGCGGCTCTGCTGCCCGAAGTAGTTGCCAGAGTTGCCCACTGGCGAGAGAACCATCTCTCCGTCAGCCTGTGCGGCGACATTCGTGACAAACCGGGTACCCGCGAAAGTAGAGGTCACCACCCCGCCACCAATGCCAAAGTGTTCGCTAATGGTTCCCGTGTTCTCCCGATAGTCAGCGTTAGGCGTTACCGGCTGCGGATCAAAGTAATTCAAATTAGCGTAGTTTACTGAGTGAGGTGCGAAGTGGAGGGTGGCTGTGATGCTGTTGCTGGCGCCCAGGAGCGCATCGATCTGCGTGAACGAATTAAATCCATCCGAGCGAATCACGTTCTCCGGGTACGGCAAAGTGCGTACCTGAGATTTACTCATGAGATATTCAAAGCCTTGAAGGAAGTAAAGATGGTCCTCTATCAGAGGACCACTTAGATTCAGACGGGGCGATGCCGAGCGCACCCCTACGAGATGTCCGCTACGGATTCGTGATTCCGGTAAAGGATCGTTGAGGCTGTAGTTAAACTTGGCACCGCCCCGAAGCGTCTCCGCGCTCACAATCCCGGCTGTAAAGCTGCCGTACTGGGCCAGGAATGGAGACTGCATCACCTTGAGAATACCCACACTGTCGATAGGGACACTTAGGCCAAAGTTGCCGGTCGCGGGGTCATTCACGGTAACCGAATTGATGAGCAGAGAGCTGTGTTGTTCGTCCAGACCGGCGATCTGGACGCGGCCATCGGGCGTTCGTATAACGCCAGGTATCAGAGGGAGAGCATCGACCAATGTGTTGGGGCGCACGGGACTGGATTTGGCCTGTTCCAAAGGAAGCTTTGTCTGGCTGCTTGCGCTTTCTGTCAAAACGCTCGGCGAATCCGCCTGGACCTCGGTCGTCTGTTGTACGAGTATCTTCTTGGACAACGTGATCTCAATAACCTGTCGATCTTGCAAGGGAACATCGATTGTAGCTGGGAAGTAGCCCTCAAAGCTCGTAATGAGACGAAGCCCTGCGGCAGAACCGCAACCGCTAAGTGTGGCGAGGCCATGAACATCCGTGATTGCCTTGCAGAGCAACGCCGAATCTGACTTGGCTTCGATCACTACCCCCGCCAATGGATGCCGGTCGCTGTCCATTACAGAGATAAGAATCTCTGGCTTAGCCGCTAATTGCGCTGACAACCCTGGAACAGGAGCAAGGAATCCGCTCACAAACGTACAGACCAGCAGTACGTATCTCAAACTCCACGCAAGAGCCCTGCGAATGCATGACGTCGGACCAGTTGCTCGCGTGTTTGAAACCATGAAGCGAGTCATCGCACGTTTCCGTAAAGCAGCTCGCTGGAATAAGAATACGCCGAGTGAAGCCTGCAGACCTCCCCGCCCAGATCAACCCTATTTAACCAGATCAACCCTATTTAATTAGACTAAACTCGCCCGGGATAGGGTGCGGCCTGATTTCACTCAATCATCACTCTTCAGAACCGATTTCCGTAACGCCTTGAGCCCTCTTCATTGCTATTTCGCAAATAACAAATACCCCAAAAGGTCTACAGTGCTGGCTGAAGCACCGCTCCATAGCATGAGGGCAACATGACCCGTTTCCGACTTCCATTGTGCTTCGTACTAGTATGTTTTTCGATCATGCCGGCGCTTGCTCAGAGGGCAGAATCTTCTTTCAAAGCCGGAACTCGAGCCGAGGCAAAGGGCAACTACGAGGCGGCATACGAAGCATTTAAATTAGCTCACGAAAAAAAACCTTTAGATTCGAAGTATCTGGCAGCTTATCTGAAAGCACGTCTCTATGCCTCTGCACAGCATATTCAGACAGGCCAATCGCTCCGTGACGTTTATAAACTGCAAGAGGCCTTAGCTGAGTTTCGGCGCGCAGCGGAGATCGACGGAAGCAACTTCGCTGCATTCCAGGAAATTCGCCGCACCACAGACCTGATTAACAAGCAGGAAGCTCTAGACGCCCAACCAGCGCAGACCAAGGCGCAGATATCCTATCTTGAAAAAGCGGCCGGTGTTGCGGCAGGGCCGGTCTCGCTGAGTTTTCTTTCGAATGACACCGTCAGCTTGCACCTGGTAACAACTACAGACGTGGTCTACAAAACAATCGGTAAGCTCGCAGGAATCAATGTATTGATCGACCCAGAATTGAAGCCACAGAAAGTCACCCTTGAACTAAAAGATGTGAACCTTCGCGAGGCTCTCTCAATGATTGCTCTGCAATCAAAGACGTTCTGGAGACCCGTATCATCGAACACCATCATGGTGTCGTCCGATAACGGAGGTAAACGAAAAGACCTCGAACAGAACGTGATGATGACGTTCTACCTGAAGAACGCCGCTACTCCAGCCGAACTTCAACAGGCGGCTTCGACGCTGAAGGGTATCCTCGACATTTCCCGCATCCAGACAACTCCAGAGCAAAGATCCCTTACGATTCGAGGCACTCCGGATCAAATGGTACTCGCACAGAAACTGCTCCAGGACATTGACAAACCCAGAGCCGAGGTAATGATCGAAATCGCGGTCTTGGAAGTGAGCCGTGGCAAGATTCTCACCTTGGGGATTAATCCACCCACCAGTATTACCGCTTCGCTAAACCCGACCGACACTTCTTCTACAAGTTCTTCAAGTTCAGGTTCTTCAAGCTCAACCTTCACTCTGAGTTCGCTTGCATCTCTCAATTCAAACAATGTTGTCGTATCCATCCCCAGTGCATCACTCACTGCTCTGATGTCGGATAGCAATACAAAAGTGCTTCAAAAGCCACAGGTCCGGGCAATCGATAGCGAAAAGGCCGTTTTGAAGATCGGAGATCGCATTCCAATTGCCACCGGCTCATTCCAGAGCGGCATCAGCAACGGAGTGAACACGCAGTTTACCTATATCGATGTTGGCGTCAATGTCGATATTGTTCCCTACGTCCACGCCAATCGAGAAGTGACACTGAAGATGTCGTTCGAGATTTCCTCGGTAACCGGGGAAACTACGATCTCCGGAGTTACCGAGCCTACGATAGGTCAGCGACGAATCGAACATGAAGCACGGTTGGCAGACGGCGAAGTAAATCTAATCGGAGGCATACTTCAAGATACGGAAAGCCACTCCCTGAGCGGGTATCCGTGGCTCACGAAGATCCCGATCCTCAAGTATCTCTTTGGTCAAGAGAACAAGGACCGCCAACAGAGCGAGATCGTCTTCGCAATAACTCCTCACATTGTTCGTTCTAATGAAATTACCGATGACAATCAGAGGATGGTTGATGTTGGCACGGGAAACAGTGTTATCTATCGCGCCATTGATTCCCCTGTCGTTTCCGACAAACCGTTGACAACCCAGCCGGCACAACTTTCACCGCCATCTCAATCCATTCCAGCCACGCCAGTCAACACACCAACTCACCCTATGCGATGAGCTGGCCTCTCAATAAATAAGCCCGATTGGTTGTTTCGATTTCAATTCGGAACTGGGGCTGCCGGTGGATTAGCATTCATTTTCTTACGCTCTTCAAACAGTTGCTCCATCTGATTGATCTTGTTCTGCAACACTTTTGCCGCCGGTTGTTCCTCATTGGAATCTGCCGGGGCAGACACAGGGCCTGCAACTGCAGGAACTATGTCGGAGGAAGCTGTTACGTCCGGCGAATGGGTCACAGCTGCCGCCTGGTCAAGGCCATCATTGCTTTGCAGATGATCTTTCGAATCGGCGGCGGCTGTTCCCTCGACAGGACCTTTAGAATCTGTCTGGGGGGGCAGAGGGCTTTCGGGAGCTTTTGAACTGCCCGGTTCCTCGTTGACAGGCACAGCCCCTTCATCTGCTGTTGGGGTCGATTCAGGCCGGGCCGCATTTCTGCTTGCAAGCCACGCACGCCGCGCTGGCGTCATCGTGAGATTTGCTCCAAGCGGCACGCCATTGGTGTCGGCATCTTTGGTGCGCGAAGTTAACAGGACCGTTAGGATTTTTCTTGGGTCTGAGTTCGACGACTCGATCACATAGTTGAATTCAGTGGAACTTAATAGATCATTCAGGACTTCGCGAATGGGACCGGGACCCAGTTTAATGTAGGTCCGTTCCTCTGCGAATCCCATTGGCATCTGGATATCTACGCCCGTGCAGGTATGAACTCCGGCAAGAACGCTGCCCATGGTTGAATTGTCCGCCACAATCGAGAGTTGATCGCCTTGGCAACTGATTCGAGGAGGTTTTGGGAAGTTGGCTGGTGGTTCTGGCAAGGTTACAGAATCCAACGTCTCGCCACTGCCAGGAACTGCACCGTTGGTGACTTGCTGGGCCTGCAATTCACACGCGTACCCTGCGAGCAGGAAGACGCAGAAAAGCAATCGAGTTGCATAATTCTCCGTCACAATGTCCCCAATCCTCGCACGAACAGATTGAAAGAGCTTTTCAAAATACCGTCGCTCGTAGACCAAATATATTCGCCGCTTGACTCTAATCCCCCTCAACGGAGAAAGCCAGCGTTTCATCCTTCAGTTGCCGACTGAACTCTGAATTCCCTGACTCCCGCATCGACGATTGACGTTTCCATAAATCGTAGACTGCTGGATATACCAGAAGTCCCAAAAGAAATGAGGTAAAGATACCGCCTACCATCGGAGCTGCGATCCGCTTCATGACGTCCGAACCGGTCCCTATCGACCACATTACAGGAAGGAGTCCGATACAGGTTGTTGCGAAGGTCATGAACTTAGGGCGGAGCCTTTTCGCTGCACCATAGATGATTGCTTCCTTTCGTTCTTCTTCCGACCGGAGACGATTCCTCTTCTTCGCATCCTCATAGGCAAGGTCGAGATAAAGCAACATGAACACGCCCGTTTGTGCATCAATGCTCAACAATCCCATGAGACCAACCCATACCGCGACACTCATGTTGTAGTTGAGAAAGTATAGGAGCCAGATTGCACCAATAGCGGAAAACGGGACGGCTAACATGACGATCAAGGTCTTGCTCACCGAGCCAGTGCTGAAGTAGATCAGCAGGACAATAAGACCTACCGTCACCGGTACAATCCACTTCAATCGATGGTTTACGCGTTCCATAGCTTCATATTGTCCGCTCCACGCGAGCGTATAGCCTGCTGGTAATGCTGCTTTCTGATGCAGAAGCCTGCCGGCCTCATCGACGTAGCTTCCCGCATCGCGGTCTGCGATGTCCACGTAGACATACCCCGTCAACAAGCCGTTCTCGTCGCGGATCATCGCAGGACCACTAGCGAGTTGGAGATCCGCCAGTTCGCTTATAGGCGTTTGCCGTTGCCCTCCGGTAGAGACGAGCACCCGCCCCAGTGCCTCCACACTACTGCGAAAATCACGCATATAGCGAACGTTCACCGGATAGCGCTCAGGTCCGGACACGACGGTAGTGACGTTGTCGCCGCCGATTGCGCTTTCGATCACCTGTTGAGCTTGCTCCATGCTGATGCCATAGCGGGCAAGCTGTTCACGTTTCCAGTTGATATCGATGAAGTAGCCGGAATTAGCACGTTCGGCGAATACCCCTCGGGTTCCGCGAACCGAGGGCAGTAATGCCTGCACTTGGCTGCCGATCTCTTCGATGGTCTTAAGATCTCTACCGGATATTTTTAGCCCCACTGGCGTACGAATACCGCTGGTCAACATATCTATGCGGCCTTTAATCGGCATCGTCCATGCGTTACTAACGCCCGGAGCTTGAACCGCCGCGTTCATTTCGCGGATCAGTTCCTCCGATGAAATCGTGTCGGCAGTCACATGTCGCAAGATGGGTCGTGTCCACTCTGGAGCCCAGGCGGAGTACCACGTGTCCACGCGACGCCACTCCGAGCGGGGCTTCAGCGTGATCAAGGTTTCCAGCATCGAGAGTGGAGCCGGGTCGGTTGGAGTCTCGGCCCGTCCGGCCTTGCCCAGGACTCGATCTACCTCAGGGAACTCCTTCAGAATGGCATCCGTCGTCTGCAGCAAACTCTGTGCTTGGGCAACGGAAATCCCAGGCATGGTCGTGGGCATGTACAGAATCGTACCCTCGTCCATAAGCGGCATGAATTCAGATCCAAGAGAGAGATAAGCCGGGACCGTTATGACCACCAAGACTACCGCCGTGCACAATACGATACCTTTATGTCGTAACGTCCAGTCTACAATCGGCTCGTAGATGCGCATCAACCTTCCGCTGAGTGGATGCTCCTCCTCTGGATGGACCTGACCGACAAGAACCGAGTTCGTCCATCTGCACAACCAGTCAGGGCGAAAGTTTACTCTGTTGATCTCCGTCAGCAACAGGCGAAGCGCTGGATCCAGAGTGAGCGCCAACATGGCCGCAACGATCATCGCCGCAAGCTTCGCATATGCCAGCGGCCTGAACATCCGCCCTTCCTGGGCTTCCAGCGCAAAAATCGGAAGAACTGACACAGCTATCATCAGCAAGGAGAAGACAATCGGACCTGCAACTTCCTTCACAGCTCCAAGAACAACGTCTCGTTGCCTTCCCGGACGCCCCGTCTTCTCCCATTGCTCAAGTCTCTTGTGGCTTTGTTCTACCACCACGATGGATGCGTCGATGAGTTCGCCGAAAGCGATCGCGACTCCGGCAAGAGACATAACGTTGACACTGATTCCCAACATCCGAAGAGGAATGAACGACAGCAACACGGCTGCGGGCATGGTCACCAGCGGAATAACAGCGCTCGGAAAATGCCAGAGAAAGATCAGAATTACCAGGACTACCGTAACGACTACTTGAAGAATGGTGAGACGGGCATTGCGGATGGTGCGGTGAATCAGGACGGAACGATCATAGATAGGAACAACCTTGACCCCATCTGGCAGGGCAGGCTCAACCTCTTTTAGCTTGGCCTTGACCCTATCGATAACCTCAAGTGCGTTCTCCCCACTACGCATGATGACGATGCCGGATACCACATCACCGGTACCATCGATGTCTGCTACACCGCGTCGCAGATCTGGTCCTATCGCAACTTCTCCAAGATCCTGAAGTCTAATTGGCGTTCCGTCAGCTTCACCAGGCACAACGATATTGCGGAAGTCATCGAGAGACTTGGCATATCCGCGACCACGAATCATGTACTCTGTCCCACCAAATTCCAGCAGCCGCCCCGATGTCTCCACGTTCCCTTCGCGCACTGCCGCAACGACCTGACCAATACCGATCCCATATCTGCGCAACCGGTTCGGATCTACATTAATCTGATACTGACGGCTGAATCCCCCAATTGGGGCGACGTCCGCAACGCCAGGAACTGACTTGAGATAGTAACGCAAATACCAGTCCTGGTAGGCTCGAAGATCGGCTGAGGTATGCCTGCCTGATATATCCACAAGCGCATATTGAAAGATCCAACCAAGACTGGTCGCGTCAGGCCCAATTTCCGTCTTTACTCCTTCCGGAAGTTGAGTCTGCACACCTGAAAGATATTCCAGCGTGCGTGATCGCGCCCAATATAGATCAGTGTTGTCGTCAAAGATGACATACACATAGGAATAACCAAAATCGGATACTCCACGCACGGTCTTAACGTGAGGTAGACCCAGCATGGCGGTCACGATTGGGTATGTAACCTGCGTTTCGATAATCTCCGGACTACGCTCCCAGCGAGAATAGATAATGACCTGGGTGTCACCTAGATCAGGAATCGCATCGAGTCGCATGGTCAACATGCACCAGTAGCCTACGGCGGAACAGATAGCCACTGTGACGAGGACCATGATCTTGTGCCGAACCGAAAAGTCGATGATCCGGTGAATTAGGCCGGTCATGGCTTGATAGCTCCGTAAGACGCACTGCTCGAAATCTGCGGAGTTGATTTTCCATGCCAGTCTGGATTTGAGGAAAGCTGTATCTTACTCTCCGAATCGATCAGGAACGTGCCGGCGGAGGCTACAGTCTCCCCTTCTCGCAACCCATGGATAATCTGCACCCGATCACCAAGACGCCATCCAGTCTCCACCTCACGAGCCTCAAAATACCCTTCGCTTGTCTCCACAAAGACCCGCTTAGACAATCCTGTATCGAGAATCGCCTCCGAGGGCACAGTCAGGCTGAAGGAACGTGAGACCGGCAATTCCACATTGACATACATGTTTGGCCGTAGCCTGAACCCTGGATTTTCCGCTTCAAGTCTCAATGTCAACGTATGACTTATGACATCGACCTCGGGAAGTACGTCACTGACTCGTGCCTTGAAAGTTTCGCCGGTATCCGGAAGGGTAACTTTAGCCATCGCCCCGGGATGGAGTTCCTGCGCTTCCTTACCGGAAACCTGCGTAAGTATCCATACGCGTTCTAGATCCGCAACAGTGTAAAGATCGGTATGGCGTTCAAATCGCAAGCCGGGAGATATATTCCGCGCAATAATAAAGCCGTCGGTCGGAGAGACGACATACACATCCTCAGGAATCTTTCGAGTTGTGCTGAGCTCATTGATCTGCGAGTCGCTCATCCCAAGATTGCGCAGCCGGTCGGCCCGAGCCTGAGCCCCTGCAGCATTTTGCGTGGGAGCCACGTTATCTTTCGCCGTACTCATCGCCCCTGTCGGGGAACGCTCATTAGCGGAAAGATACCCTCCCACGACGGATAGAAACTCTGGAGAATAGACCGTTGCGAGATGTTGATCTTTCTTGACCCTATCTCCCACCGCATCTGCATGCGTCTCTTTGACGTAGCCGTCGGTTCCGAAGTTGATTCGATACACTCTGGTCTCGTCAGCGGCAACTTTGCCAAACAACCGAAGGGTGTCCTGACCAGAACCTGCCTGCACCTTGGCAAGCTTTATGCCATAACGTTGCTGGGTCGCGGTATCAATATGCAGGATTTTTGAGCCTGAACCCGCAGCAGTGTCCAGGCTCTTGCCCAAATCCTCAGCGTAAACCGGCGTTAGATCCATGCCACAATCCGGAGCTTTTCCCGGCTTATCAGAGCGGTACGCCGGGTGCATGGAATCTACATAGTAGAGAGGCAGGTGCCCCGCTCTAGCCGTAACAGTTCCTGAAAGGTGCCCGATAGCGAACCCGAGACCCAGAATCACCACCAACAGCAAACAGTAGAGGGCTTTCCTCGTCATCCCACACCTCCGCTAACGTGCCACCTTCAGCGGGGCCATTGTTGCCGTCGTTTTACCGCTTACGGCTGCCTCTAAGTCGGCCCTGGAAAATGCTGCGTCCTTCAATTGTGGGTTCACCTCGACTTTTTCGACGAGGATCTGTTCCGATGCAATCGTGGGAAGGGCCATCCCGATTTTCTGCGTGTTCAGAACCTTGGTCTCAAGAACAAAGGGAATCTGCAGCCCTCCAACGGTCCTGTAATCGCGGAAATAAACTTCTACGGAATGGTACTTACCATCAAGACGTCTCGGCGTGCCCTCCATCTTGGCTTCAAGATACGTTTGTGAGTCAATCCAAAGGGCCCTCGTTTTACCACTCTTCGTAGTCAGTTTGAGCCTGTAGGTGTCGCGCCCTTCAACCTTCTCGGTGCCGATGAGTTCAATTGTCGTTCCCTTAGCTGCATAGTCGATGAGTGGGCCGTCGAGGTCGTCTTGTGCAGTGACCGTTTTCAACTCTTCCTCGGTATACGGCTCGATTTCCTTCCGATTAAGGAATGGTCGTACTTTCCAACCAGTCGTTCCATCAAAGACCTGAATCGCGTTCTGGCCGTTAAACTCAACTTCTACTCGCATTTTTCGCGGGCGCTTCAGTTCCATCACAAAGGGCAACCGCACCTGTTCGGTCGGTCTCGGCGGCGGCATAAAATGACTATCTTTGCGACCGGGCAGCGGGAGAGTACTTCGGTTATTGCCACCCGCCTCCACCTTACCGGTAATAATAAGGGTCTGCACGGACCGCCACTTTTGCAGACCGCCACGGGCGGTGGCGTTGCGCTCAGCGATTTCAGTGGCGGATAGTTTCTCCGGCATCTGAGTTTTCTCTACTACGGATGCAAACGAACTCACGGTGGTTAGCATTACCAAAGACACAATCAGCCTATGCAACATGGTTCTCTCCTCGGCCCTGATTTGACCAGCATCTTTCATACCTACAGTTCATTCACGCGCAGCCAACGATGTGTCATTACTAAGAACTTGTGTTGCACATCAGCGGACGTACAGCCCATCCGCCTTAAACTTCCCAATAACCACGCTGACGCGATCTCCCGGCTTCACAATACTTCCCTTGTTAGAAAAGACCATCCAATACGACTTACCAGCTTCCGGAGTGCTACTCTGGCGCAACTGACCTACCTTCTCCATAGTCGGAATCTCAAGCTTTACGCGAGCCTGCTCATCAATCAGGAAAGGATTGTTTTTCTTGTCATTCAGTTGTGCCGCCTTCGTGGCGTCCACCACGTAATAGCTGAAACGAATCATTTGCCCCGACTCGACTGCTTTAACGTCCAGTGAATCGACTCCCCACACAAGCTGATAGTGATCTCTGGCGTGAGCTGACATCGGAGTTATGTGGCGTGCCGGAGAACTTACGGTGGTTACAATTTGCGGTGAACCCTTCACCGTCGAGCCCTGCGCACGCGATGCCGGAGCGCCAGTGGCGGCCGGTTCCTGAGCCGCGACTCCCGATTGCGCGAATGCGGGCGGCAACAGAAGACCGAAGACAACAACTCCGCAAATGAGTTTGCTGTTTTTACCTCGCGCTGGATTCTTACCTATCAATTCTTCACCTCATCCATCTGCAATGCCCTTCAACGTTGCCCATCTATCCGGGACTTTGTGTTCCTTCGCTCCTGTTTACACCTAAGCTGCTCGCGGAAGTCCCCGCGAGCAGCATGCATTGACTGCGTTGCCTCATCTTGCCGTCCCTGATAGCGTCGAGGTTTGAGTACCGACACTGTCCGTGACCGATACTGTCGCGCTCCTGACACTGCCCGCGGCATCCACGGTCCGCGCCCTGAACTGCACCGTCACCAGACAGGCGTTACCAGGAGCCAAGGTTGTATACAGAGAACCGCAAGTGGATCCCAACGCTACAATGGCGTAGTCGGCTGGGCTGGCTCCGCCGAGTGTGCCGTTGGTTATTCCGGTCAGGGGTACGTTGCCGGTATTGGTGAGTGTGAACGCTTGGGTTGGACCGATTCCGCAGGCAATTCTCTGCGCTAGCGTTGTGCCTGGGCAAGTGCGGGTCTCGGTTGGGGACCAGGTGGCTGGAGTCAGGGTTGCGCTCTGAACGCGGGCGACGCCCGTTCCACTGAGCGCTACAGGTGAACCGGTAACAGGCAGACTGCCGCTAATAGTCAGGCTACCCGTCGCTGCGCCAGTGACCGCTGGGCTGAACACTACGTTGATGGTGCAGGAGGCGCCCGTCGCCAGTGTGGTGCCGCACGTGCCGCCCGCTGTTGCACGAGCAAAGTTTGGTGTACTAAACACCAGTGGCGAGAAGGTAAAGGAAACGCCGGAAGTATTGCTCACCGTCACTTGCAGTGGTGATGTGCTGGTCGTACCAACCACTACGTTCCCGAACGATAGAGGCCCTCCTGTGACACTTACCGATGGCGGTGCAACGTACTCCACCGCTCCGATGTCTACGGCGCCATTCGCCTTTCGATTCGTGCCGAGAATGTCATAGGTAGGTGCCAAACCATAGTTCAAAAGAGCGGGAAGACTCAAACTCGAAATAGCTCCTATAGCGGAGGTCGAATTAGCTGTCAGCTCATAGTTCCCATTGGCTGTACCGTTCGAAGCCAATAAAGTCCCCGAAGCAAGCGTCGGATTTCGCAAGCTAAGCGGCCCATATGTCATGTTGATCCAGTTGTTGCCCTCGTCTACGGTCGCCGCTGGCGTCAGGTTGAAGATTGGATTGGGAACCGTTGCGTCGGAGATACCCGGCGGCACCTGGTACCCAAAGGGATTGGCGGTCCCGCCTAATTCCGGAGGTACGCGGGAGCCGTTGCAATACTGGCTTACAACGTTGGGATTACCAGACCGATTGGAGCTGGCGTACCCAGTGGTGCTGGTCAGGATCGAATACGTGGGATTCAGAGTGACCGTGGAGGAGTGGTTTGTTGGTCCTGTATCCCCCCGTACTCCGATGTCCCAATAATTGCCGGTGTCAGTCACACACTGACCGGTTGTTATCTGGTTCAATGTTGGAAGCAGTGTGACCAGGTTTTGCTGGCTTAGGTTGCCGCCGCCTACCCCGCCGACCGAAATATGGAATGTGCGGTTTTGCCAGAAAAGATTGTTGGCAAGCAATGGATAGGAAAAGGTCCTGCAAGTGCCATTGAGTAGGTTGCCCAACCCGCCGCTCGCATGGCCGGCTGGGCAAAAGACGTTCGCCGGCAGCGACGACGTCAGGTTCGCGGTGTTCTGCATGGTCACCAGGCCTGCAGGCTGAGGGGTAGACGTGATGACCTTGTTGCCGGCGCAGGTTGGATTCGTGCTCGGATCACAGCCCGGTGGTGGCGTGCTGGCATTCGGAGAGCCGACTGTATTGAATAACACTCCGGAGGATGCTGTCGTGTCGTTCGACGCGATGGTGTTATTGATGATGTTGACATTCAGAGCATCCTGGAGAGAGACGCCGCCTCCATCCCAGCCCGCAACGTTATTGGCAATGATGTTGTTCGTGAGCGTCACGCTATTCCACAATCCCGATAGAAGGGGTAGACGGGCGACTTCGGTTCCATTGACCAGCTGTAACCGAATGCCGCCGCCGCTGCCGCTCTCGGCGGTGTTTCCCATGATTACGTTGCTATCGATCACCAGATTGGGACCAGTTCCGTCGCTCAGCCCAGGAGCACAGTCTGTATCGGCGACGCTGTTACCGCATTCCACAGCAGCTGCGGATCCGTCCGGAGCCGCACCGAGAACAGCGAGACCGCCGCCGTTCGTCTGAAGAGAGATGTTGTTGCTCTGGTTGAAGAGAATCCAGTTGTGCGAGATATCACCGTTGTAGATAAAGCCTTCGTGAGCTACGCCGCCGCCATCTCCGGTGCTAAGGTTGCCGCAGACCCAGTTGTAGTTGAAGTGATAGTTATCCGCTCCCGTGCAGAACGTTACGCCACCTGCCGCGGAAGGCGAAGCAGAGAATAACTCATCTCCATAAGAGGAGTTGGCTGTCACCGAGTTGTTGTGAATCCGGACATTGTTTTCAAACATGAAGGGAAGCTCAACCCCAACGGGATTCAGAACCGCGTCGGGAGATTCACCCTGACCGACGTTGATGCCGCCCGAGAGAGTGCCTGCGTTGCCATAGACGCGGTTATTGGCGATCTCCAGATTGTGATTCCAGCCGTGCGCGAAGATACCGCCTCCGCCCTGTGAGCTATTGGTGATGCTGAACCCGTCGATGCTTGACGGATTGCACCAGAAGTTGCTCACGAAGGCGTTGCAATCCGCATCGCTATTTGTAAGGGGCCGAGAGCCCGCGGGGAAATCCCCTTCGCCCCCGGCGGCTCCGATACTGGTGGAGTTGATGCTCAGGTTTTCGCCCTTCGCCAGAACCGTGATCCCAGCACCTTCGTAAGCGCCCATGAGAGAGGGTTCCTGCAAGAGTTCGGCGAGGTTGCCGTTCAACGTGGTGTCCCAGCCTACAATGCCTTCAAGTGGCATGGGATCAACCGCGCCTTGCATAGCCGGAGTGCAAGTGTATTGCCCTGTGGGGTCATAAGCGCTCCCAGCATTGAGCAAGCTGCCATTAAGGGCCAGGCCGAAGAGGCAGTCCACCTGCCGACGCCAGGGATCCATCTTGCCCGATGGATGTGTGTTCGCATTGATGGTCGTAGAAGCTGCCCCAACTCCCTGAAGCCGGACTGGCTTCCACATCAGCACCATCTCCGGGTACACTCCCGGCCCTACCAGGATCAAATCACCAGGTGCGGCAGCATCAATCGCCGTCTGGATGGCGCTGTTCGTAGCATTCTCACCGCTGACATACGTGGGAGCTTTGCCTCCGACGGTGACGGTTATCGCATCAATCGACTTCTGTCCGTTGCCGGAAGTAATGACAAGCTCACCGCACTGTGCCGGATGGGTCACACCCGGGTTGGAGCCTGTGGCCATGTCTCGTTGGTAAAGGGAACAGTTAGGAACTCCCGCTGGCACAGTAACCGTAATCGAGGTGTCGCTCCATGAGGTGATAGGCGCAGGGACGCCACCGATCGTGACACTCGAAAGGGCGGTGCAACCGGTCCCAACAGCGGTGCATTGCGTTCCGAAGCTATAGTTGCGCGTAATGAACTTCTGATTGAACGGGGCCGTGGCTGCCTGCGGACCCGTGTAAGCCGGGTTTGGCACCGGCCTCGGACCTAACGCAGCAATGGTCAACGTATGACCTGTGCCTGTGGCGCTAACCCATGGGCCGTTAGCGTCGCTGCTGATTACAGATGAAACGGCTGGCGTGGCGGTGGGATACGAGCAGTCCGGCGGGTTATAACCTTCGGCGAACGCAGCCGTGGGTACAACCGGAGTGTCCATATATTGGGTTGCTCCCGGCATATACGGGATCTCATAGCAGAACTGGCTGTAGGACGGGTTGAAATACTGGTCCGGCGTAGCACCGGTTCCCGGATCGTTCATGCAAGCGACCATCATCGTCGGGGCGTACCCGGTGGGGTTGGGCGGGTTAACCTCCCAGGTGGAATAGTTCAAACCGTTGTACTCACCCCATTGATCGGCGTACACGCGTTCCACTTCGTTGCCAGCGAAGTCCTTGATAGAAACAGGCAGGTTGGGTACAGCAAACTTCTCGCCGAATTGCGGAGAGAACGGGTCAAACTCGGAGGACAAATCGTCCAGAATGAATCCGGTAAAGTGCGCAGCCACGTGGGTCGAACTGAATATCCAGAACTTGGCAAGCGCAGAAGACTGATCGGCCAGCGTAATCTCTTTGCGATCGCATAGATTACGAGTCGCTCCCGCAAAAGGCGCGACTTCCTTCGAACCCGGGAAGATACTCATGTAGTCGGGAACCACGCGAGACTGGCCCACACACGGCCAGAACGTCTCCTGGGTTTTTGTGCTGTCTTCGGCGGTGTGAAGGGTTGTGATTCCCAGATTGTTGGTCGAATTCTGAGCGTTGTTGGCGTTGTACAAGGACGCGACAGAGGCCTGGTCAGGCAGGATAAAGATATTGCCAAGCCCGCCAAATTCCTGGATGACAGGCGCAATGTAGTTATCCCCGATGAGGATGTTCTTGTCTTCTTCTTTGACCAGTTCATAGCCCGGAGGCGTGACCATTTCAACGACATACTTGCCGGAGGGAAGCATGTGGGTACCATCGCCGCTTGGATTGGGGATGCAGACGGTGCAGTTGGTGCTCAACTCCTTCCCCGTTTTGGGATCCCGGGCAGTGACGCTGGGGAACTTGTACATTCCGTCATAAGGCGCCGGCTGTACCTGATTGAAATTGTGGAGACCGTCATAACATTTGAACTGTGAATTGTTCGGCACCGTATGTGCCGTCGTCCCGTTGTATTGAGCGTTGTATTGGTCAAGATAATACGGTGTGTTCTGCAAGGTGAAGTAAAAGGGATCGCCGGCCGAGCTTACCTGTCCTGGGCAATTCATATTCGGAACACCATCGGACCGGAAACCCTGCGCCCAATCGTCCCAACTGCTGGTCTTGGTCGTATCCACCAGCGTGAGGCTGGTTGTTCCATCAGCAGCCGTCGATTCCTGGTAAAGATTCACGGTTACATTAGGAACATCCGGCGTCCAGCTGGTGTGGATGAGTTGCGTAGGATCATCGAACGGACGCGTCGAGGCATAGATCACCTCACCGCGGATTCCCCCATTCTCGTGCTCGGCAAAGGGCGCTTCGCCAAACTCGAGAAACTCGTATTGGCCAATAAAGCCCTGCCAGCCTTCAGTGGTCACCCAGGGAGGATCGATGCGTCCCGTTGAAGGGGTCGCCGCGCTCGCGAGTGGTCCAGCTTTAATTCCCCCGGTAATATCCGAGCAGTCCGGTTTGGCGCAATAAACTGATCCCGGAAACCGCAGATTCGGAGGAAGATTGCTGTTTTCGATCGTAGCCGAAAAGTGCGCCGTCATGCCGGTCGTATCTGCATGACCACCGCCGTCATACACCACATGGATGCCGGTCTGCTTGTAACGCGTCGAATCGGCTTCGATGACATACCAGTTGAAGAGCGGGAATTCCTCGTTGAACGAGGCGTAACCGTTTAGATCGGTGTTGTTGAAGTTCGAAAAACTGCCATCGCGGTACCGGATGTTAGTCGCAACCAAGGCCAGCCCTTGCTCATTGCTATCCCGAACGCCGTTGCCGTTCGTGTCGAAGTAGGTAGTAGTTGCGACATTCGTATGCCACTGCTGGACTGGAAGGTCTCCCATGTTGAGAGTCATGCCGCCACTCACTCTCACTGGAGTGGAAAGACCATCGACGATCTGATCGTTCCATTGATCGAAGGCAGTGATTCTCCAGTCACCATTCGGAATTCCAGTAAGAGTGAATTTGCCCGTGGGATCGCATTTGGCGAACGCGAAGTCTTCACCGTCCACATCACCAAGACTCACATAGCACTGCGTAAAGCTCAAAGCTTCGTTCGATCCGCTGCTATACAGTCTCTGGTCCGGCGGATGGCTCTGCCGCATCTCGGTGATCGTCCCCGTGATCGTGTTCGTGCAGTTGGTACCCGTTACGTTGATGTCGGTTCCATTGCAAACGCCAGCGTGACGCCCATTGATAATTGCCGGGTTTGCAAAGCCGATCGCAACGTGGAAGCCCGCCGGCCCAAACTCCTGGAAGTATGCCGGCCCGCCGACCTTGATAAAGGAATCGTGGGCCTTCTGGCCATCCAGCGTGTTGGTCTGTAGCCACTCTTCGCCTCTGCCGAAACGGTCGGCCCCGGGTGTCGCCTGTACTCCATATCGACCTGGCATCATATTGGCAATTACGGCCTGGCCTGCGAGCGGCGACAACGTTACTCCATCCGACTCGTACTTCGGACAGGTCACGATCCGTCCCGAAATGCCATCTGGCGCTTGCGTGATCGGGCATGCATCATTCCCCGGATGCGCCGGGTCAACGGTTCCTGCGAGACTGTTAGACAACGGCATGTTGAACATGTCATAGGTCATCTGGCCGGTTGCATCGCCGGGACCGCCAGCATCATCCCAAAGCCGGATCTCAAATCCACCCAGACCGGGCTCATTCGGCGCCAGGGTGTCAACTCCCCCGCCGGCGTCGTTCTCACCGTTCAAAGGGAAGTCATCTTCAAACACAAAAACCGAAATCTTCGCGGTCTGAAATGGTGTTTCCTGCAGAAGCACGTTTACGGGCAAGTTCGTCGCAATCTGCGTGGGTGTAATTTGAGCGCCGCCCATCCCGTGGCCGCACATACCCGACCCTGGAGCCCAGTTGGCGGAACTCGCTTGGGTTGTGTCCTGGGTATATACGCCGCAGTCAGTTGTAATGCTGAACTGTCTGGTGGTGCCAGTGGTCGGATCAAGTTGCGGAACGCCACCGCCGTTGGTGAAGGAGTTACCGGCATCGCCTGGAAGTATCGAAATATAGTAGTGCTTCCTTGGATCCAGATGGACTTGACTCGGATCGACCGGCACCTGTTGCTGAGCATCAGTCCGGCATAGGCCGTCTCCTATGTCGCAGACCGTCCCAACGTGCTGCCCGAAGGTCGAACTACTCGGGTTGTTGTCGAAGACAGTCTGACCCGATTCGCAAGCTACAGTACCGACGCAACCCGCCGCCACGACCGGCATATAGCTGGTGTGAAAGTTAGTTCCCAGATTCGGCACTACGTTGCCATTGTTCTCGAGGCTTGGATCCACCTGGAATGTACGGTCTTCCTCGATGATCCACCGATAATCGGTGATCGCTGCCCCGTTCTTTCCGACTGTTCCAACGGGCGCATCAAACACGTTGACCTTCAGACCGCTTCCGCCATTGAACGTGACTGTCACAGTTGCCGCAGAGCTCGCGGTTTTTTGCGAATTAATCGCTGTATATGTAAACGAGACCACAGCGGTGCCGGTGCCGGTCGGCGGACTCGCCGGAGCCGCGTTGAAGGAGCCGTCAGGGTTCAAAGTCACAGTGCCGCCAACTATTCCAGTAGGAGCAGAGGCAGTAAGGGGATGTCCCTGGGGATCAGTGGCAAAAGCCAACACTCCCGGCGGTCCTATATGAAACCTTGATGCAACATTGCTGGTATAAGCAGCGTTTCCCGCTGTGGGCGCCCCTCCGATGCACCCTCCCGTGCAGGCGCCCAAAGTCACCGTCGTGAAGATCGTTGGCTGTCCGTTCGCCATATAAACAAAGGAGTCGGACGTGGTGCTTGTCCAAGTGGTGTCAGGAACATAAGTAAACGTTCCGTCGGCACTGAGCGATAAGGCGCCATGGGTGGGACTAGTCATTACCTGAACGCCATAAACGCCAATGTCGTTGGCGATCACACCCTTGCTTGGATCGGTGACACTTAATGTCGTCGCGGGCAGCACGGTATAGGCGTCAGGATTAGCTACTGCATTGCCTTGAGCCGCCAAAGGCGCTGGCGCTCCATTCGTAGTGATATAAGCCTGCATGCCGGCATCGCGCTGATTGTTCGCCGACAAACTCAACTGACGGTCAAAGATGGGGAGTGCCGCCGCCATAGCCGCCGCGTTGACCATCACGTCATAGGTCTTGCCAGCGGCGAGGAACACCTCGTTCTGAACGCGAGGGGTGCCAGGCAGAACATTGCCATCCTCCGCGATAAGCGAGAAGCCGGGAGCTGCTGGAGATGCCGTTCCAGTAGTCGCGCCCACAATTGAGGGGACGTGCATACGCAAACCGGCATTCACCAGTCGTACTAGAACTTGACCGGTGACACCGGTCGCAGGCGCAGTAGCAAAAACTGAATAGTTTATGTTTGTTCGATTAAGAGAGACGCCGTTGATCAGGTAATAAAGTGGAGAGTAGTTAACCGTGGGAGGATAGCATGATCCATAGTTAGACGAGCTCGGATTTCCGCATTGACCGGGTTGCCCCGACCAGACCGTGTCTTCACTGAAACCAGTCGAAGCGACGGCTTTGGCAACGGCTGCATTCTGCACAGGATCAATTTCACTAAGAATGAGCGGCACCTCAGCGTTATAAGAGACATTCGGATACGCCGTGCCTGCAATAGTCCCTGAAGGAGGGGTTGTGACTACCAGAACTCCATATAGACCCATCGGACCCTGAATGGACGGATGTGTTCCTGACTCGATCAGATATGTGCCCGGTTTCAATGCCGTCCACGTCAGCGTCGCGGTTGTAGGCGTCGCTACGGTACCTTTTGCAACTTCGGTCGCGAAGGACTGAACCCGATTTGGTTGAGCTGGCGGAGTGTACGTGGCACCCGGGGTATTCGCAATGGGCCACGTTGTGCTCCGAGGAGAACTATGGTCGGGACCTGGGAATGCAGTAAAGCCCGTTCCCAACCCTCCGCCAATCTGCCCTACCATCACCAGCGAAGTAGGAACTGGAAGCGCGTTCGAGAAATTAATCGTCAGGCTCCCAGGAAGTGCGCTGATGATGACGGGCGACCAGCCGCCAGCGGCGTTCGGGTTAGCGGCTGCGCAGTTGGCTCCGCCAGTAGGCGCGGTAGCCCCGCACGCGTACCCCCACATCGGTACACCTTGCCCGTCCGGCAGCAAGGCTGTAGTCGGCTGAGCAGTCAAAGTGACAGATTGAGCTCGAGACACGGTCGTCCCGAAGAGTAGAACCATTACTGCTATTAGCGTCGACTTGGGAGCATTGAAGTTCATGAGTGTTCTCTCCTCGTGCTCAGTTCGATTCGTCGATAACAAATTCCCGTGAATCGACGAGCATCATCATCATCATTCCGCCGGGAAATACGTTGTTCGTCGTAATCTCGCGCTCATTGTGCGAGTGCCACATGAAAGCAAAACCGGCCTCGGTAGATGGCGGGTTCGCGAGTGTGCCTGACGGGGGCGTCGTTCCTTTTGGACCTACAGCGCGTGTTGTCGCGTCCGGGCCCAGATAGGAACTGCCCCCATACCATGCGCCGTTCGTCAAATAGTGCGAATCTGGCAAGGTCGCTGGACCGGCACCCTCTACATCACCGAACGGAAATTTTTCCAGCGGTTTGTTGTGGTCCGCGCACCACTCGTAATAATTGTTGCGCTGAAAAGCCGTGCCCCCCGTGTTATATCCGTTCGCGTCCGGAGTACAAGGAAGATTGGAGAGTAGGGTGGTGGCATCGGCCTTATTGTGACCGTATACATCCCAGTTCAAGCCTTTGCCAGTCCAGTAGAAGATGCCATCCATTGCTATACCGGGCGTGGTCGTTGTCGTGAAAAGGAGCGGCCCGGCAAGTTTCGTCGGATCACTCTGACTCAAGATCAGGTTTCCATCGCGAGCCAGAACCCGAACATGATTTCCATGCTCATGGAACGGATGCTGCCACCTACCCTGGCCAATGATCCTTACAAGCACAAGTTCGCCAGGGTGCATGTGCGGGTTGCCGTTATACGGCTGGTGTGGGTATTCCAATGTATAATTTGGGTCCATGTCATCTGGCATGGAGCGCCCGTTCACCATGAAATAGGTCGGGTGGTAAGGCTCGGTCTGGATATTGAGGGGCGGGCAGGTTAAAACCGCGCAATTACTATTGGCTACCCCCGCTTCAGCCTCTAGGTGGATTTTGGGATCGATCTCGGAAAACTGGAATAGGTATTCGCGGTCATAACATGTCGCCGCATTGTCATAAGCCGAAGGCGCCAACCGGAAGTCTGTCTCTTTGAAGAATGCTTTGGCCGACTCGTTGGTGGACATGATGCCTGTAGTGCAGGCACTGGGCGTCGTTGCGGGCAGCACGATCACTGCGCCATACAGGCCCATTTCAACTTGAAGATCACCTTGCGTTCCACTGTAGTATGCGCGAGTTCCCGGTGTGGTGGCTTTGAAGCTGTAGATCACCGTACCCCCAGGTTGAGCCTCACCAGTCAGCAGGCCCGTAGCTCCACCTTGCGACGTCACCTGAAATCCAGGGAAAAGGATCGAAGTATTTCCAGCCGCGTTAGGCAACTTGTTCGTCAAGGTAACCGTTACTTGGTCCCCTTCGTTCACGATCAGCGTTGGGCCAGGAATTTGCATGCCCGGACATGCATTGTTCTGCATCGCCGGAGCAAACGTCACAGCAGCACCGCCGCTGGTGCATCCGTAGCCCCACGAATATATGGATTGGCCATCGGGCTGACTAATGTAACTTGCCTGTGCAGTCAAGGTAAACGCGGAGGTACCCGCTGCACCTGCGCCCTTAATCCCAGGCGCCGCGCCGCGTGCCTCGACCGAAACGAGCAGGGCCGCCACGGCGATCCCGATCGAAACTAGGCGTGCCATCGAGACGGGGCTCTTCAGATTAATGATCTTCATCTCTGGTCTCCTGATTTATAGCGTGCAGGCTTTGGTAACCGGGTCCACTGAGGCGCAAATGTTGACTTCCGTCATAAGGCCACCAAAGTTCTCAGCGTCGTTTGAAAGGTGGTCGAGGTTTGGTGAGTAAAGAAAGAATTTCTGGCCGGATGCGTACGTCGTCACATCACTGGCGTCCAAAATCACATCCAGCGACTCGCCCCCGCCCAGGGTTATTGAATTGGTGGTGTAGGCCAGGTTGTTACCTGCTTCATCGCGCAGCAGGCGCGCGTTTACCGCAACTACTTTCATCGGGATCCCAAGCGAAGCCAGTGTCTGAAACTCACTGACATCCAGGTCAGAGATCCGCAGCAGGGCCTTCCCTCCGGCGGGAATATTGATTATGGATGGCAGCGGTTGAGAATCGTGCATTGTGCCGTCAGAAGACGGCGTTTGCATGGTTCCCGTCTGGACTGTGTCGGGATAGCTCCGGCCATTCAAAAGGAAATACTTGTCCTTCATGTCCGCAAAACCTTCGGGATTGAAGGTCATGCCTACAAAGTGAAAATTAGGATCGAATCCATGGATCTGAAGCGGGTACTCGACGTCGTAAGCAGTAGAACCATCACCATCGTTATAGGCATAAAGAGTGGGCGAATTGCTTTTGTTGTTGGCATGCGTTGCACCGGTATCGCTCGGAGGCATCGGCGTGGAGCAAAGGATGTCGTTTCCGCAACTGGACGCGGTTCGCGGATCCAACTGCTGTTTCGCGAGAGATGCAAAAAGATTTGCTCCAGCCGGTACGCGGTTCTGCCGCGGCCGTACATAGAGCTGTCCAACCATGCCCATTTGCAGATGTTCCGGAGGCGTAATGTGACAGTGCCAAAAATAAGTTCCTGCGTCCGGCGCCAGATAGTAGTAGGTCATGCTGCCGCCGATATTGATAGCGACCGACGCATCCGGCACACCATCGTAGAAGGATGATGCATTGGGATAACCGTGGAAGTGGATGGTGTGTTGTTCAAAGAGGTCGGGTCGCATGAGCATACCGACGTTGGTCAGCGTAAGAAAAAACTCATCGTCTTCGTCGATCGCCATCAACGGAGCCGGCTGGTTTCCGTTCATCACTCCAACATCCATGATCGGGCGAGGATCGACGTGACCGTCGATGATGCCACCCGCATCTAGATCAGGAATCAGCCCGACAGCGCCGTTGTAGCTAATACCCACCGGGTCTGCGCTTGTAGCTGGAGCACCTGGTGCGAGTTGAAGCGGCGCTATTGTATTGAAGACACTTGAAACCTGGGTGCCCGGAAGACCATTCGCAATGTCGGATAGCCCTGAAAGCGGTCCGAAGGCGAACATATAAATTTGATTTCCGTCACCCATGGTCGCGTAGCCATCACCGCCGGAAACCTGCTGACACCGAATCAATCCACCATTACTTACGTAACTCAACCCGGTCCCGCCAGTCACTGTGTCGCTAATGGTGACCGGTCCGTTGTAAGGGGCGCCTAGGCCAGTAGGTGAGCCACTGCCCACCGAGGGATGAAGTGATGTGCTGGTAGGACACTGCACACGAAAAGCCTGCGCGCTCGCCAATGTGCTGAAACTGCCTAAAAGTGCCACTAGAAATAGCTTGCTCATCATGCTGCGCATGCCGCCCTCCTAAAGCACAGAACTCCACCGACCCCTTGTCACACGGAGTCTTCGCATGGTGCTATCACCGATGGAATGTCTAGAGCAGCCTGATAATACCGCTTGCAGAAAAGCCGTCTTTGCTTCTGCGCAAACAGAGTTGGATATTTCTCGCTTTAGGTGTAGTACCTAGCTCGACAACCGTTGGACTAAGTCGGCTCAGCATTCAAATCTGCGATCCACGACTCAAATAGGTTGACGCTTTAAAAAATCCCGCTAGTATTTACGAGCGGGATTGTAGTAGTTTGCGATATACACAGAATCAGCTTTCCAGGTCTCCAGCAGAGAGACCGGGAAAAGGGCCCTGACATAACAGACGTTAGTCGTTATTGGAGGACGCCTTGGGAACAAACTTTAGCCGAGTACGGTCGTTTGCCGACACGGATGTTTCGCTCTTCAGCCTTGAAATAGCAGAACGTGCAAGGTTTATGCGTGCCACACAACTCTTTGCCGGCCTGTCCATCACTGCTTGCGCCCAGATCGCCAACCGCGCCCGCCCTCGAATCTTTGCACGAAACGAATTCCTGTTCATGCAGGGTGAACCATTTCGTTCGCTGGTGCTTATTGAGTCAGGTTGCGCCAAAATCACACGACTGAATGCAAATGGCAGTGAGGTAATCTTGGCGTTGCGGGGACGTTTCGATGCGATCGATCTTCCTGCTGGCCCTAACCCAAGTCTTCACACCTTTTCCGCGCGAGCACTCGTGAAATGCAAGACGCTCACGTGGAGCTCCTCCGCCATGGAAGACCTGATGGTGATGCCACAGTTCAACGAAAACATCTGTGCCATTCTGACGAGACACCTGCAAGAACTTCAGGAACGCTATCAGGAGATGTCAGCCGATAAAGTGGAGAGGCGAGTAGCTTGCGCGATTATCCGACTGGCCAAACAGTTTGGCAAACCGACCGGCGGAGGATCTGAGATTGCGATTTCACGCCTGGAGCTTGCGCAAATGACCGGCACAACACTTTTCACCGTCAGCCGTCTGATCTCAAAATGGGGAGAACTTGGTCTGATTCTGCCTCGGCGCGAGGCCGTTCTACTCCTCGACACGAACCGTCTCGACCTTATAAGCTCCGTAGATTATCAGGTAACAGAAGAAGTCAAATCGGCGTTTTGCTGATTTTTGAACCACCGCAATAGCAATGCCCGGTAACGGCGAGGGGTTCTCAGTCGTTTGCCCGCTCATCGACCACCGGAAGAACGCATGGTCGCGGTCAGAGATGTTGTAGTCCGCTTTGAAGCCGCCCTGGTCGATGCGTAGGCGGTTAGCGACGCGATTGCAGGAACATTCAGGAAGAAAAGTTGCTCAAACATATTCTGTTGCCTTTCGAATTGTTATCAAATCGCCTCGCTAGGCCCTTGCGTAAACATTAAAAGACAATACAAAGATACAAAACACTCCCATTGCACCAATAAAAATTGACGCGACTCGCAATTGTGGCGCGCGATTCAAGGCTGTACGCCAGGAATCGCTCTAGCCCTCTTATGAGATTGGGGGGCTCTGCTCTGCGATATGCTGAAATCGCACTCCCAAACCGGATCATATGGCTGACAAAGACCCATCAGGTACGAAACTCAATAATGGCCGACCAGAGCGCATGGATATACGCACCATCGCTCGGGCAGCTAACGTCTCCATTGCGACCGTCTCTCGCACGATCAACGGAGTCTCGACGGTCAATCCTGAAATGGCCAAACGTGTGCTCGCCATCATCGACGAGCTAGATTACTTTCCCAACACCCAGGCCCGCGCGCTTGTCTCAGGCCGCAGCCGCATCTTTGGCCTCATCGTGCCGGAGATTACAAACCCCTTCTTCCCTGAGCTCATTCAAGGCTTTGAAGACATCGCAGTTGAGCACGGATACGAAATCCTCGTCAGCTCGACCAATAACGACCCAACGCGCATGTCTCACTGCATCCGACGCATGCTCGAACGCAAAGTAGAAGGCGTTGCGGTCATGACCTTCGGCACCGAAGAGCCGCTGCTCGATCAACTCGCCGCACGCAAAGTTCCTCTCGTCTTTATCGATGTAGGGCCTGATCGCCCCGGCATAAGCCTGCTGAAGGTCGACTATCACCACGGAATACATCAGGGCGTGCAGCATCTCGTCGCGCTAGGGCATCGAAGGATCGCCTTCATCCGCGGCCCCTTGAATTTGCACTCTGCGCAATCACGTAAGACTGCTTTTTCAAAATCGCTACAGGAGTCCGGCATCACGTCCAATCCGGACTGGATCATCGAAGGCGACCACACTCTCGAGGGCGGCATAGCAGCCATGGAGCAACTACTCTCCGCGAAACCAAGGCCAACAGCAGTCATCTGTTCCAACGACATGACAGCGATCGGCGTGATGCACAAGCTCTACCGTGCAGGCCTGCGTGTACCCGATGATTTCTCCGTCATCGGCTTTGACGACATACATATCTCCGAGGTAACGACTCCGCCTCTAACCACTATTCAAATGTCCCGATTTGAGCTCGCGCGCTCAGCCTTCCATGCACTGCGCGCCCACGTCGACAAGACGGGGGCGTCGCTACCGAGGCGCGAATACGATATCAGCACCGATCTCATCGTCAGGGAGTCCACAGGCTCTCCAAAGCGCGCCGCCACTCGTCCACGTAAAGCAAAACGAGCCTGACCAGCCGCCTTCACCTCATTACGACGCCGCATGATAAACCTATTCATGCTTCATTTGTCTCCACGTTTCGTAACGAATAGAGCCAATACGTCGTACCGTTTCGTAAGGACCAGTTCATGCCCGTCTTCCGCAGCTTGATCCACATCGTTGGCCTTTGTGCACTTTCCATGGCACCCTGCACCTCGCTCGCGCAGCAAACGCCGGACTCACAATCCTCCAAACCACAAGAAGGCGGTCAGCCACCTGCCACTGGAGGCGTCAATACCGGCGGAGTCCACGCAGCCGTCCTCGACAAAGAACATCGCCCGATCACCGCTGGCGGCTTCGTCCAGACTGGACCCATCATCTTTCAGGACATTGCGGCTAAAGCAGGCCTGGCTTCCTGGAAACACACCATGGGCAGCCCCGACAAACACTTCATCATTGAAACCAACGGCTCCGGTGTCGGACTCATCGACTACGACAACGACGGCTGGCTCGACATCTATCTCGTCAACGGTTCCACCGCCGAAGCCCTGGCCGGCAAAGCTCCAGCACCCAAGGCCGCTCTCTTCCACAACAACCACGACGGCACCTTCACCAACGTGGCTGAAAAGGCCGGCGTCACCAATGAGCGCTGGGGCATAGGCGTCGCCATCGCCGACTACGACAATGACGGTTGGCCCGACATTTACGTTTCTAACTTCGGCAAAAACCGCCTCTATCACAACAACCACGACGGCACTTTTACAGATGTAGCCGAAAAGGCAGGCGTTACTCTCGGTAACTGGTCCACGGGCCCAACCTGGGGAGACTACGATGGCGACGGCCGTCTTGATCTCTTCGTCCCCGGCTACATCCACTATGAAACTGCAAACCAGCCTTCATCTGGCAGCCAGGGAGCCTCCTTCAGCTTCTGTCAGTTCCGCGGCGAAGATGTCATGTGCGGCCCGCGAGGCCTCAAAGGCGAACCCGACCATCTCTTTCACAACAACGGCGACGGCACTTTCACAGACGTCAGCGAGAAAGCCGGCGTAGCAGACAAGAGTGCCTATTATGGCCTCGCGTCCGTCTTCGTCGATGTCAACAATGACGGCAAACCCGATCTCCTCGTAGCCAACGATTCCACTCCCAACTATCTCTACCTCAACAAAGGCGACGGCACCTTCGAAGACGCCAGCTACGCCTCCGGATACGCCCTCAACGAAAACGGCCGCGAGACCGCCTCCATGGGCATCGGAATCGGCGACTATCAAAATAACGGACTCCTCGACCTCTACAACACCACCTTCTCCGACGACTACAACCCGCTCTACCGCAACGACGGCAACGCCAACTTCACCGACATCAGCTACCAGATGGGAATCGCCGAGCCAACCATCCCCTTCCTCGGTTGGGGAACGGCATTCCTCGACTACGACAATGACGGATGGAAGGACATCGTCATCTCCAACGGCCACGTCTATCCCGCGGTCGACCGCATGGCCTGGGGAACATCATGGGCACAGCGTCCTCTTCTCTTCCGCAACGTCGAAGGAAAGAAATTCGACCTCGTACCGGCCGTCGAAGGCACTGGACTCGCAAAAACAGTCGTCGGCAGAGGGCTCGCTGTCGGTGATCTCTTCAACGACGGCAAGCTTGACGTCGTCATCAACGTCCTCGACGGGAATCCCGTCCTTCTTCGCAACGTCAATCCCGACAATCACCACTGGATCGAGCTCAAGCTCGTCGGCGGCCCAAAGAGTCCACGCGATGCCGTAGGAGCCACCGTCTACCTCACCGCAGGCGGCAAAAAGCAGCGCGGAGACGTCATCTCCGGAGCCAGCTACGCCTCCTCGCACGATCCACGCATCCACTTCGGACTGGGCGACACCACCGCCATCGACGCACTAGAAGTTCACTGGCCCAGCGGTGCAATCGAGAAATTCTCCATCCCCAAACCCGACCAGATCGTCACACTCACCGAAGGCAAAGGCGAAGCTGCTAAAAAGTAGAAGTCAAGATCGGGTGCCCCATCTTCGCGCGGTTTCATCGCGCTAAGGTGGGCATCGTGCGACGCACGACCGTCTTTTCCCCTTAAGCTCGTCTCCACCTTTCGATGGATAGCCAACCCATCCCTCACTTCACTAGAATCAGCCACTGCCATGTATTTAAGGTTCCCCACGCAGCGAATAGCTCGAATTGTCATTGGTACCCTGCTTGGTGGAAGCCTCGGCTGCTGCATCATGGCTCTCCGCACAAACCACGCCCGCGCCGAGTTCGACCCCACCACCCCCTCGCAGCGCCTTGTCTACTCCCAGTCCGTAGCCCAGCACTATAACTACCGCTTCGGCACCGACAAGCCCTTCCTCCCCTCGCTCGCAACCACCGACACCGGCGAATTCATCAATCCAGCCGCCTTCCCCACGGCCAAGTACTGCGGCCACTGCCATCAGGAAGCCCACGCCGAATGGCGCCAGTCCGCCCACGCCAACTCTTTCCGTACCCCCTGGTACACCAAGAACGTCAACCTCCTCATGAACGAGAAGGGTATTGAATTCGCCCGTCACTGCGAAGGCTGCCATAACCCCATCGCCCTGACCTCCGGTGCTATGACCAAGGGCTCCCCTATCAATCGGAAATTCGACGAAGATGGCGTCACCTGCTCTGTCTGCCACTCCATCCAGAAAGTCGACACCCGCGGCACCGGAAGCTACGTCCTCGGCCAACCAGCCGTCATGGTCGATGAAAATGGCCAGCCCATATACGGCGAAGTCTCCGACAAAGAAATCCTCGCCCACCTCGACCGCCACTCCAAGGCCGTCATGAAGGACTTCTATCAGTCCAGCGAGTACTGCTCCGCCTGCCACAAAGCCGCCCTGCCGAAGCAACTCAACGATTACAAGTGGCAGCGTGCTATCTTCCTCTACGACGAGTGGCAGCTCTCATCCTTCGCGAAGCAATCCCCGCTTCCCTTCTACGTCAAGGATCAGGTCTCCACCTGCCAGACCTGCCATATGGCTCGCGAGCCTCTCGGCACAGTCTCCGATTACGGTGCCAAAAACGGCAAGCTCGCCTCCCACCGCTGGCTCGGAGCCAACACCATCATGTCGAAGTTCTACAACTACGACACTCAGATGGAGAAGACCATCGCATTCCTCCGCAACGGAGTCTTCAACATAGACATCTTCGGTATTGAAAAGGACGACGCCAAAACTGAAGGCAAACTCATCGCACCCTTAGGCAGCCAGGACTTCACCATCGCCCCCGGCGACATCCTCACCACCTCCATCATCATCCAGAACAAAGGCATAGCCCACAGCCACGTCCCCGAGCAGCGCGACATGTACGAGAGCTGGGTCGAATTCGAGGCCAAGGACGCCACCGGCCGCACTCTCACTCACTCCGGCATCATCGAGCCCAACGGCGACCTCGATCCCCGCGCCCACAGCTTCACCAACCGTCTCGTCAATGTCAAAGGCGAGATCAACGACCTTCATCAGGTCTGGAACAATCGCGTCGTCGCCTACAACAACACCATCTCCTCCGGCCGCTCGCAGATCGTCCGCTACCAGTTCAAAGTTCCCGCTGACGCAAAGGGTCCCATCACCGTCACCGCAAAGGTCAACTACCGCCGCTTCGACCAGCACTTCATGGACTTCGCCATGGGCAAGCAACATTACCCCATGCCCGTCGTCGAAATGGCCTCCCGCACCCGCACCTTCAACCTCGGCGACAACCCAGCATCGACTCCCGACCCACAGGACAACAAAGAGTGGATGCGCTGGAACAACTACGGCATCGCCATGCTCGACGCTCAACAATATGCCGAAAGCGTCCAGGCCTTCGAGCGTGTCGCCCAGCTACGTCCAGACTACGCCGATGCCTTCACCAACATCGCCATCGCCAACTTCCAGTGGCAGCGTTACGAAGTCTCACGTACCAATTTGGATAAAGCCCTCACCCTCAGCCCACACAACGCACGAGCCCTCTACTACCTCGCTCTGGTCGAAAGAAATCAGGGACGCCTTGATGCCGCCATCGCCGATCTCCGCGAGGTCATCACCCAGTTCCCACGTTCCCGCGACGCCCACCGCGAACTCGGCTTTTCCCTCTACCAGCAGCGTAAATATGATGAGGCCCGCGTCGAGTACGAATTACTCCAATCCATCGACCCTGATGATCTCGCCGCCCACTACATCCTCTCCATCGTCTATCGCCGTCTCGGCATGAAGGAACAAGCCGCTCGCGAAGCAGCCACCTTCGCCGACCAGAAAGACGATCCCACAGCCAGCACCTACGCTCTCGAGTTCCTCCGCAAGCACAACGAGATCGCCTCCGAAAGCGTTCCATGGCACGTCCATAGCGATTTCGCGCCCCAACAAAAAATCCAGGGAGTCCTGCCCGCAGCCCAATGAATCCGCTACGTTCAGTACTCTTTCTCTCGCTCATACTCGCGCCGTCTCTTTTCGCCCACGCCGCATCCTCCGCCGAGCAGCGCGCCCGAGGAGCCAAAGTCTTCGCCGATAATGGCTGTGCTCACTGCCATACCATCCGTCAAAAAGGCGGCGACAAAGGCCCCAACCTCTCCGGCATAGGACGCCGCCTCAACGAAGAGCAAATAAGAACTCAGATACTCAAAGGCGGACAAACCATGCCGCCCTTCGCGGAGGTCCTGCAAAAATCCGAGACTGAAGATCTCGTCGCCTACCTGCGCTCCCTCCGCGACAAACAGAAAAAATAGCCGCGCAGGAATTGTGTCCCGACTACGATGTCAATCATGGCGGTAAAGCTCTCCACATGAACTCTCTCTCAGCCATCAAATCGGTGTTGCAGTCAGCGCTTCTCTGCGCTTTCTGCATGATCGCGATAGATGCATGGCCACAGAACTCCGCCAACCTCGGCCATCAATCCTGGTCCACCGAAAACGGTCTTCCTCAAAGCAGCGTCCACCAGATCTTTCAATCCAACGATGGCTATATCTGGATCGCAACCGAAGGTGGAGCCGCCCGCTTCGACGGTGCAACCTTCAAGGTCTTCAACCACGAAACCAACGCCGCCTTCACCAGCGATGACATCTGCTGCTTCGCGCAAGCCACTCATGGCGCACTTTGGATCGGCACCTCCGACGGCCTCCTTCAATACACCGACGACCAGTTCCACCGCTACACCACCGCCGATGGCCTCCCCTCGCTCGACATTCTCTCTCTGGCCACAACCAACGACGGCTCTCTCGCAATCATCACCGGCAACGGAGCAATCCGCTTCGACGACAACAAAGCCTCCCCCTTTCTCATCGCGCCGTCTGCCATTGCGTCCTCCAACGACGGCGGCCTCTTACTCGCATCCACATCGGGCGTCTTTCAGTATCAACAAAGCAGCATCAATCCTTCTCCCATCAATCTCTCGCAACCCAAAGAAAACATCCTCGCCATCGGCCCAGTCACCGACGGCCTCTGGCTACGAACCCGCAACACAATCACCCTCTTCCAAAACGGTCATCAGCGCATCCTCCAAGCCGGCAAAGACGTACCCGCCACACAAATCAACTTCTTCCTGGCAGCGTCCGATGGAACACTCTGGATTGGAACCAACAAAGGTCTCTTCTCACTTGCAAAAGGCGACACCCACCCTCAGTTCCAACCAGCCATCGGCTCCAGCGCCGTCCTCTCCATCTTCGAAGACCGCGAATCGAACCTCTGGATCGGAACTGAAACCACCGGCCTCCACGTTCTTCGCCGTCAGAGCTTCCGCACTCTTCCCGCCTTCTCCGACCACATCATCACTGCCATCACTCAAACCGGCGATAGCATGTGGATTGGCACCAACGGCGACGGCCTCTACCGTCAGCAGTCCGGCAAGACCCAACAAATCTCAACCCACGACGGACTCATCAGCGACATCATCCTTTCCCTCGCTCCCGGCACTCACAACAGCCTGTGGACAGGCACACCCGACGGCCTCAATCACATCGAAGGCAACAAAATCTCCTCGTACACCTCCGCCGACGGTCTGCCCGACGACTTCATCCGTTCTCTCCTCACGGACGCCGACGGCTCTATCTGGATCGGTACTCGTCGCGGGCTCGCCCATCTGCAAAACGACAAGGTCACAACCTACACTCGCGCGAATGGCCTCAAAAGCGACCTGATCGGCGCACTCATAAGAACAAACAACAGCGACCTCTGGATCGCCACACTCGACGGTCTCTCTCGTCTCAGCAACAACAAGCTCACCACCTACACGACGAAAGACGGCCTCTCCGGCGACATCATCACCTCGCTCTTCGAAGACTCGCACCACACTCTCTGGATCGGCACCAAAGGAAACGGCCTCAGCTACACCACAGGCACCACCTTCACCTCCCTGCATCGACCCGATCTACCCCAAACCGTCGATTCCATCCTCGAAGATGACCATGACTACCTCTGGCTAAGCTCAACCCGAGGCATCACCCGCGTCTCGCGCTCCGAGCTCATCGCCTGCGGAGCATCCCCCGCCTGCACCCTCCATCCCATCTCCTACGGCTACGCCGACGGTATGCCTACCGAAGAGATCTCAACCATCGGCCATCCCACCGCATGGAAGACCACCGACGGCCTGCTTTGGTTCGCCACGCGCAAAGGCGTAGCCATTGTCGATCCCAACCATCTCCCCGAAAATCGTATCCCTCCACCAACCGTAGTCGAACGCTTCACTGTAGACGACACCGATCTTCCCATCTCATCTGCGGAACAAAGCATCCCTCCCGGTCACAGCCGTTTCGTCTTCGATTACGCTGGCCTCAGCTACGTCGCACCCTCCAAAGTCCGCTATCGTTACATCCTCGAAGGCTTCGACAACCAGTGGACAGAGGCCGGCGCCCGCCGCACCGCTTACTACACCAATCTCCCTCCGCGTCACTATCGCTTCCGCGTGCAAGCCGCAAACAACGACGGCATCTGGAGCGAAACCGGCGCCGCGATTGCCTTCTACGTCCACCCTCCCTTCTATCGCAGGCCATGGTTCATCCTTCTATGCATCGCACTCCTCGCCGCACTCGGCGTCCTCCTCTACCGTCTTCGTGTGCGTCGTCTCCGCTCACAATTTGAGGCTGTACTCGCAGAGCGCAACCGAATGGCCCGCGAGATTCACGACACCCTCGCCCAAAGCTTCGTCGGCGTCTCCGTTCAACTAGAGCTCACCTCGCAACTCCTCACTCAATCGCAAATCCCCGCTGCACACCAACAGCTCGACCGCACCCGAGCCTACGTACGCGATGGCCTCGCCGAGGCCCGCCGCAGCATCTGGAATCTCCGCGCCATCACAGCCCAGCACTCACTTCCCACTCGCCTCACCCATCTCGTAGAAAGTTCCAGCACCGAGCATCTGAAAAACGCAATCAACATCGGCGGCACATATCGACCTCTCGCAGCTAACGTCGAAGACGAAGTTCTCCGCATCGCCCAGGAAGCCCTGACCAACACCACACGTCACGCACAGGCCACTCAGATCTCAGTCGATCTACGCTATCATTCAACTCGACTCACCTTGACCATCACTGACGACGGACGCGGTTTCGACACTACCGATAACTCTCTCTCCGCCAAAGGCCACTTTGGCCTCCAGGGCATGCGCGAACGCGCAGCGCAGATCAACGCACAACTCACCGTCGAAAGCGAACCAGGCAAAGGCACTATCATCACACTGGACGCACCCATCCTCTCCGAGAAAGGCACAAAAAAATAATGGGTGAACGAATTCGCATCCTCGTAGTCGACGACCATCACGTCGTCCGGCAAGGCCTCGTCGCTCTTCTCAACATCATGCCCGACATCGAAGTCGTAGGCGAAGCCAGCGATGGCCTCGAAGCCATCAAGCTCCATCAATCTCTCCATCCCGACATCACCCTGATGGATTTGCAACTCCCTAAGCTCGGCGGCGTCGATGCTATCCTGCGCATCCGTGCCGAAGACCCCGCCGCGCGCTTCATCGTCCTCACCACCTTCGATGGAGACGAAGACATCTTCCGCTCCCTCCAGGCTGGCGCAAAAGCATACCTTCTCAAAGGCATGACCGTCGAAGAACTAACATCCACCATTCAGGCCGTGCACAGCGGCAAGACCCGCATCTCCGCACCCATCGCAGAAAAGCTCGCTGAGAGAATGAGCGGCCAGGCTCTCACCGCACGCGAGCTCGCCGTCCTCGAGCGAATCGTAGCCGGCCGCGCCAACAAGGAGATCGCCTCAGACCTCGACATCAGCGAAGCAACCGTCAAGACCCACGTCAACAATCTTCTCGGCAAACTAGGCGTAAGCGACCGCACTCACGCCGCAACCGTCGCCATCCAGCGCGGCATCGTCCATCTCAAGTGAGACCACCTCAAATGAAACTGATACTCCTCGCCCTGCTGACAACTCTCTCCCTCCAGACTTCGCTCCCCGCGCAGACAAAATCCTCCTGGCGCGCCGCCACCGCCACCGAGCTCGAAACAGCCCTGCCCGCACGCGCCCCAGTAGAAAAAGAGCGCATCGAAACCGAGATGCGTACCGCCTCCGGCATCATCAATCCCCAGGGCAAACTCATCGCCGGAGTCGTCCTCATCACAGCCGGTTACTCTGCCGACGGCAAATACTCTCACTACCTCCTCGTCCAGGCGCCCATCACCATCGGTGACATCGCACTCACTCCCGGCACCTACGTCCTCGGTTGGCAACGCAACGACACCGGCCTCACCGTCAAGCTCTACGACGCAATCACGGGCACGCAACGCGGCACCGCCGAAGCTCATCGTCTTCCCACTGGCGCCCGCGTCGAATCCTTTCGCATCTGGGCCCCCTCTGAGCAAAAGCTCATTCAGATCGGCCGCTTCGCGCTTCCCTACACGCTCACGGAATGACCTCCAACAAAATCACCCAATAACTGTATTAGCTGCATAACCCGCAACAACCATAATCAACCTTCACCCCGCCGTTTTAATGCCTCTTCTGCCTCCGCTCTATACCTCTCTGGAGCCAGCCTTCTGAGCCGTATTTTCCCGACCGGCCAACCCTGACTTTCGCCATCCCGCCTAAAACAAGTCGAAATTCCCAAAAGTTTGATCTACCCTAAAGAGACTTTTGACGAACTAACTTCTTTATTCTCTTTCGCCGGGACAAACGATGATCTCAATAGATGAATTCAACGGCATCTACAACAAGCACGTCGATGCCGTTTTTCGAATCGTCCTGCGCGCCGTCTCGCGCCGAGAGATTGCCGAGGAGATCACCAGCGAAGTGTTTCTCACCCTCTATCAAAACGTCGACTCCATCACCCAAGACCAACTCCCGGCGTGGCTCTTCACCGTCGCCAAACGTCGCACAGCCGATTACTGGCGCCGCTGTTATCTCGATGAGCGCTGGTCCAACCAGGACATACACGAACCCGAAGAAATCTTTCCTGAATTTTCTTTAGACGACCTTCTCACCAAATGCTCCAGCCTCAAGCCCGTCCATCGCGTCTGCGTCATTCTTCGTTTCGCCCAGGGTATGTCCCGCAGCGAGATCGCAGCCCAAACCGGCCTTTCCGTATTGCAGGTCAAAGGCAATCTCCAATACGCGCTCAAGCTACTTCGGGATACACTCGCCTCCCGTCGCCCTCTCTCCCCCGCACAGGAGCTCTCCGCCGATGTCTGACCGTCCTCCCCCCATTCACTCCGAAATCGACGAGACCCTCCCACCTGGCCTCCGTCCCACTAGCTACTGCCCGCCCCTCCCACTTCTTCGCGCGTATCAGGAGCATGTGCTCCCCTCAACCCTGGCCTCCGAAATTGCCGAGCACCTGCAGCACTGCGGACTCTGCCCCATCCTCCTCGCCGATCTCGAGCATGTCCCCCAGCCAGCCCTAACCGCAGAGGAACGCCAGCTCATCCGCCAAACAATTCCATCGCCCTTGCGGGCGCCGGGTTGGCGCTGGTACGCCGGCTTTGCCACGGCCGCTGTTTTCATCCTTGCGATCGTCTTCCTTGTCCTCCGCCATGCCGCCCCCACGCCCAATCAAACCGGGCAAACCGAACAAACCAAACCCTCTCCCCTCCCACAGCAAACGCACCTTGAAATAGCCAAGCTCGACCCTCCTCTCGAACTAGCCCGCGATCTTGTCCTGCGCGGAACCGTCCCACCCGATCAGCCAAACCCGGCTGAACTCGCCCCAGCCTTCGAGTCCTACACCCAAAGCGACTACCCTCTCGCCGCCCAGCGGTTCAGCCTGCTCACGAAGCAGTTTCCCCGTGCCGACATCCCCTTCCTCTATCTCGGCGTCACGCAACTCCTTCAGAACGACAGCACCGCCGCCCTACCCAACCTCGCCCGTGCCGACCATCTTGCCCCTGACTCCCGCAAAGACTCAGCCGCCTGGTATCACGCCCTCGCTGCTTCTCAGACCCACGCGCCGGAAGCCCCCTCGATCCTTCATTCCATGTGCCTTAGAAAAGACTCCGCCTACTCCCCCCAAGCCTGCCAACTAGAAAAAAAATGGCCAGACCCCCCACGCTAACCCGCACAGGGAACAATCTTTAGCTAAAAATCACACGATCGGAATAGCCTCTTCCTTGACGAGCAGCAAATCCCAATCAACAAATCCGAGGATTTCCAGCGTAAGATTCTCAGACGATGGTTGACGAGAAACAGCGACAAATCGACCTTCGCAGGGCGCTCGAAGAGAACCAGATCGTCCCCTTCTTCCAGCCTCTCGTCGAGCTCCGTACCGGTATGCTTACCGGCTTCGAAGTTCTTGCGCGCTGGCAGCACCCTGTAATCGGCACCATCTACCCGGCCGACTTCATCCCGCTCGCAGAAGAGTCCGGAGTCATGGGACAATTCACCGAGCAACTTCTCCGCGGTGCCTTCGCCGCCGCCGCCATCCTCCCTGAGCACCTCAACCTCTCCGTCAACATCTCCCTCACCCAACTCACCGATCGTTCCCTTCCCGATCACGTTCGCACCGCCGCTCAGCAGGCAAACTTCCCTCTCCGCCGCCTCATCCTCGAGATCACAGAGAGCGCCCTCATCGGCAACCCCGAGCTCGCCTACCTCATCGCCAATGAGCTCCAGCAGCAGGGCTCAAGGCTCGCCCTCGACGACTTCGGCACCGGCTACTCGAGCCTCCGCCACCTTCAGGCACTTCCCTTCGACGAACTCAAAGTCGACGCCACCTTCGTCCGCTCCATGACCTTCACCCGCGAGAGCCGAAAGATCGCCGCCGCCATCATCGGTCTCGGCAACAGCCTCGGTCTTGTCACCGTCGCCGAAGGCATCGAAGACAAGATTCACGCCGACATGCTCCTCTGGCTAGGCTGCAATCTCGGCCAGGGCTTTTTCTACGGCAAACCCATCCCCGCCGAAGAACTTCCCAGCCTCCTCAAAGACGAAATGCCGTCTCCCTCCCTCGACACCCCTGCCTCCGATCCGACGATGCCTCTGCGGCTCGAGGCCTTCCCCACCCAGCGCCTCGCCCACCTCCATGCCATCTACGACGGCGCGCCCGTCGGCCTCTGCTTCCTCGACCGCGATCTCCGCTACATCAGCGTCAACAAGCGCCTGGCCGAGATGCATAACCTTCCCGTAGCGAGACATCTTGGCCGGCCCTTTCGCGAAGTCCACCCGGGCCTCTATAGGCAGTTCGAGCCTTACCTGCGCCGCGCCCTCGAAGGCGAGGCGATCACAGGAATCGAAGCCCCCTTCCCGGGGCCAGATGAATCCGATCAGGACTACACCGCCCTCGTCTCCTTCCAACCCGCTCGCGACGAAGTCGACGAGATCATCGGTATCTCCGTAGCCGTCGTCGACATCACCGAACGCAAGCGCGCCGAGCAAGCCCTGGCCGAAAGCGAAGATCACTACCGACACACCGTAGAGCTCAATCCCGAGGTCCCTTGGAACGCCAGCCCCGACGGCTCAATCATCGACGTCAGTCATCGATGGGAAGAGCTGACCGGTCTCTCCAAGCAGCAGTCCCTCGGCGACGGCTGGATCAGGGTGGTTCATCCCGACGACATCAGGCCGACCCTCGCCAAGTGGGACATCGCCCTCCGCGCCGGCAAACCCATCGATATCGAATACCGTATTCGCCGCCGCGATGGCCTCTGGCGTTGGATGCGAGCCCGCGCAATGCCCCGTCTCACGGAAACCGGCGAGATCATGCGATGGTATGGCACTGTTGAAGATATCGACGACCGCAAGAAAGCCGAGGAAGCTCTGCGCGCCAGCGAAGCCCGGCTCCAGGCCATCTTCGACGCCGTCCCTGTCGGCCTCATCATCGCCGAGGCCCCCAGCGGCCGCATCGTCAAAGGCAATCCGCAAGCGGAAAAGATTCTCCGCAGCCCCGTCGTGCCACGACAAAAGATCGACGCCTTCCGTCAATCAGGCGCCTTCCACGCCGACGGCCGACAAATGGATCCTCGCGACTACCCACTTGCTCGCGCCATCCTCCGCGGCGAAACAACCGGCGGCGAAGAGTTCCTCTATCACGCCGAAGACGGCTCCTACACTTGGCTCAGCGCCACCGCCGCTCCCGTCCGCTCGCAGGACGGCAAAGTCACAGGCGGCGTCCTCGCTATCCTCGACATCGACGCCACCAAACGCGAACGCCAGCGCCTCCGCGACCTCGTCGAAAAACTAAAAAGCGAACGCGACCAGAAGCCCTAAAAAGCACAGCCTGCAATGTCGTTGCCGTTGTCTTTCGGGTGGGAGCGCAGGGCTTTAGCCCTGCGAAAAGAACCGAAAATACAAGGGGCTTTAGCCCCGGGCCTTCCTCTCCTCGGCACTTCTCCATAACCACTCCCACCGCTAAGCCTTACTCAAAACAGGCTCCCCCGCCACATGAATTTCAGTCGCCGCCACCGGCTGCGACTGAAGCAGCGAACTCGTCCCTTCATGCAACACCTCATCCGCCGTCACGCTATCGAACAACTGAATGAATCTCGCCACCAGCCCCGTCCATCCAGTCTGATGACTCGCCCCAATCCCCGCGCCATTATCCCCATGAAAGTATTCATAAAACAAAAGATGATCCCGCCAATATGGGTCCGTCTGAAACTTCTCCGTATCTCCGAACACTGGCCGATGCCCCTTTTTATCGACGCGGAATATATTCCCCAGCCGGACAGAGATATCACTCGCAATCTCAAACAGGTTCTTCTGCACCCCCGATCCCGTCGGGCACTCCATCTTGAACGAGTCGCCGTAGTACTGATACAGCAGCAACAGCGCCTTGATGATGAGCGCATTCACCGGCATCCACACCGGCCCTCTCCAATTCGAGTTCCCACCGAACATCCCCGTCGACGACTCCGCTGGCTCATACTGCACCTTGTACTCCGTCCCATTCATATCGAACACATAAGGCTTGTCCTTATGCTCCTTCGATATCGAACGAATCCCATACTCCCCAAGAAACTGGTTCTCATCGAGCATCCTCCTCAGCACCCGCGCCAGGTTCTTCCGGTCTAACACCGACAGCAGAGTCCGTCCCTGCTCACCCGGCACAGTCGGATCATGCAAGTTCGCCGCCAGCTCAGGCCGCCGCTCAAAGAAGTTCCGCACCCTCTTCATCAGCCGCGGATACCTCTTAAGAATTTCCTCCGGAATAATCGAGATCGCGCACATCGGCAGCAGCCCCACCATCGACTTCAACTGCAACCGGCAAGCCGACCCATCCGGCATATTCAGAACGTCGTAGAAGAACCCATCCTCTTCGTCCCACAGTTCGTTCTCACTATCTCCTGCCGGATTCATCGCACCGGCAATCCACAGAAAGTGCTCCAGAAACTTATCCGCAATCTGCTCATAGCCCGGATCATGCGCCGCCAGTTCCAGCGCGATACTAAACATGCTCTGGCAGAACATCGCCATCCACGCCGTCCCATCCGCCTGCTCCAGATACCCGCCATCCGGCAGCACCGCGCTCCGGTCAAACACACCAATGTTGTCCAGTCCCAGGAACCCGCCCTCAAAGAGATTGTGGCCCGAGCGGTCCTTCCGGTTCACCCACCACGTAAAGTTCAGCAACAGCTTACGGAAGCAGCCCTTCAAAAACTCGAGATCTCCCTCTTTCCGTATGCTCTTCTCCGTCAGGTACACATACAGCGTCGCCCACGCGTGAACCGGCGGATTCACATCTCCGAAGTTCCACTCATACGCCGGCAGTTGTCCATTCGGATGCAGATAAGACTCGCTGACCATCAGCTCCAGTTGGCCCTTGGCAAAGTCCACATCCACCATCGCCAGCGACACCGTATGAAACGCCAGGTCCCACGCCGCATACCACGGATACTCCCACTTGTCCGGCATCGAGATCACGTCCGCATTCAACATGTGAAACCACGGAGCGTTGCGCATCGTCTGGTTCTTTTTCCCCGTCACGTTGTAGCCATGCTCACGCAGCCACAGATCCAGATCGAAGTAATAGAACTGCTTCGACCACAACATACCCGCCAGTGCCTGCCGCATAATCATGCGGTCCTCGTTGCAGCAGTCGGGAGGAGCCAGCGTCGCATAAAACTCATCCGACTCCTTCAACCGCGCATCCACGATCGCGTCAAAATCCTTCCCCACGCCTGCCGGAATCTTCTCTGCCCGTGAAAGCCGCAGCCGAACCACAGCATTTTTCTTCCCACCCACCTTCACCTGATAATGCGCCGCCGCCTTCGTCCCAAACCCATCAGGATTCACCGCACCCTTGTTCCCATGAATCACATACTCATGAAACCCATCCTTCACATAGGGCGACGAGTTCGTCCCACCCGACAACCGCTGATTGTTCGACTCGTTATTCGTAAACAGCAGCGGCACCTTCCCCTCGCAATGCAGAAAAAACTGCCCCAGCGTCTCATGCCGCACCGCCACAACCGATTCCTTCGCCGTGCCCTTCGCCGTGCCCTTCGCCGCGCGCAACTCAGGCCGCACCATCTCCTTATCGCGCTCCCATAGATTGCGAAACCACAGTGTCGGCAGCAAATGCAGCGACGCCGCTACCGGTCCGCGATTCTCCACCGTAATCCGCACCAGGATGTCATCCACATCAGCCTTCGCATACTCCACAAAGACATCAAAGTATTTGTCCTTATCGAACACACCCGTATCGATCAGCTCATACTCTTGCTCCAGCCGCGTCCGCTTACGGTTCGTCGCGACCAGGTCCTCATACGGATAAGCCGCTTGCGGATACTTGTACAGCATCTTCATGTACGAGTGCGTCGGCGTACTGTCCAGATAGAAGTAGTACTCCTTGCAATCCTCACCGTGATTGCCCTCGGAGTTGGTCAAACCAAACAGCCGCTCCTTCAAAATAGGATCGACCCCATTCCAAAGCGTCAGCGCAAAACAAAGAAGCTGTTTATCATCCGAGATCCCGGCGATGCCATCCTCGCCCCATCGGTAAGCTTTCGATCGAGCCTGATCATGCGTAAAGTAGTTCCACGCATCGCCATTCGGGCTATAGTCCTCCCGAACCGTCCCCCACTGCCGCTCGCTCAGGTAAGGACCCCACTGCTTCCACTGTTTCACTCCATCCTTGCACTCACGCAGACGAACATGTTCAGGGGCAGTCATTCCATCACCTCAGTGATTCAGGAACTACGCACTGGGTATTCACAGTAGGACGCAACTGCTCGTGCCGTCAACCGCGCCCAACCACCCTCAAAATTCATCAACAGGATCAATCGCCTATCGTGCGGGTGCGAAGTTCTGTTCCGACGTAATCTTCCATTGCCCGTCAATCTTCTTCAGCTTCAACTGCGAGTGAATATACTGTTCCGAAACCTTTCCACCTTCCACCTGTCCGGACGTGTAGTGTTTCGTCAGCCGCACTCTCAGCGACTCATCAGGCCTCGGCTCAATCACGACATCCTCAAGATTGACCGTCCACACCTTCGATCGACTCTGAATCGCATTCTTCTTGTCCAGCCACACGTCCGCATTGCTCACATTCGACTTCAACGCATAATGCTCCACAGGGTCGGCATAGAACAACGCCTGTTCGCCGGCATCCTGTCCCCGCATCGCATCCGCCAAGCTCTCCAGCCATACCCTGGGATCGCTTTCTTTATGTATCGCCTCATTTCGCGCGATTACACTGTTGGCATCAGGCATCTGTGCATCAGCAGCATGCTTCGCCACCTCCGGACCACCAACAGCAGCCTTCTCCTCTGCCACCGTAGATGACGGATTCATACGCTCATGGACTAACCCCACAAGATACGGCCAAGCTACAAAAAGACCTACAGCCGCGAGCATGCACGCCAAGGTTGCCAACAGGCCCCATCTCTTCGGCGTCTTCGTCTCCTCCTCCGGATGAAACGACTGGAAAATCGGTACCTCGTCCCCTCTCTCCGGCACATGCGAAGCGACCACCGCAGCTGGCTTCCCGACATCTGCCTCCACGGCAATACTCTCTACCCGCGAAGTCACAGGAGCATTTTCTACCGCAACGACCTCTGGCTCCGATTCACAAACAGGTTCTGCTTCAACGACGGGTTCAACTTCATGAACCGGCTCAGCCTCAACAGCCGGTTCAGCAAATTGCTCGCGCCGTCCACCCATCTCCGGCTCAAGATAATGCTCAAACTCAACCGGATTTACCACCTCAGGAACTTCACCACCCTGACTACCCATCAGTTCGGCAGACCAGGACGCCACTCCCGGCAAGCTCTTTGTCCCAAGTTCCATCCTCACGCGGTCCAGCACGCGATCCAGTTTCGAGCGCACCAGTTCATCCTGCGGCGCCGTGCCCAACAGTGCCGATGCCTGGTAAGTAATATCCGCCCGGACAACAGTTTGGTGATCTTCAGTCGCCACATCGACCACTGCGATGTCATTGCGGTTCATCGTTCGCTGCGACGGCCCCAGTCCGCGTACCGTGATCCGTTGCCCATCCCGCACCGTTTCGATCGATACGTCCCGCAGCGACCACTCAAGCACGCGCAGAACCATCTCCACATCAGGGGTCGCCAACATCTCAGTAGTCTGAATTCTCAAGGCATGTCTCTTTCATAAGCCAAACAAACACCAGTCGATCAAACGCTGCTCGACAAAACTGAAAACGTGGCCGCACTACATTCACTGGAATCGCAAGATACAGCTCTTCCCCGATAAATCATCCTTCACAATTGTCTGTCTCTGAATCGGGCCCGGCAGCACATCTACTGTACCCGACTAGAGTCAACCATGGAATCCACTATTGTGCCCATAGACGCCACTCGCTTCGACGGGCATAGTCTCCACCCGGCACTGCGGCCAAAACCTTTGGCTACAATGAAATCAACAACACCTCCGCCTCCATGCCCTTGGCCAAACTCATCCTCGAGATCGAAATCCCCCACGCCCAATCCCTCAAAGACCGCCGGCAGGTCGTCCGCTCCATGAAAGAGAAGCTCCGCCACGGCTTCAACCTCTCCATCGCCGAGCTCGACGACGCCGTCGTTTGGAACCGCGCCACCCTCGGCATCGCAACCATCTCCTCCTCCACCAGCTACCTCACTGGACAACTCCAGCAAATCGATCAGGCCGCCCACCGCATTGCAGCCTCACTCAGCGCAGAAATCGCAGACTCTTACGCCGAAATCCTTTCAGAATAGCCACCTACGGCAGACTCGCAATCTTGACTCGCTCCTGATTGAAGATCAGGCGGTTCCTCGCTTCTTCCAGCAGCGACCAGTCCTTTCGAAACTCCTCCATCGTCTCCCTCAGGTGGTTCTTCGCACGCAGCACATATCCCACACGTCCAAGCATCAATTGAAAAGCAAGTTCGGGATCTGACTCAACCGCCAGCAAATTCCTGTTGCTGATACCCACTCGCCGCATCGAGCCGCCGATCTCCATGCTCAGCCACGGATGGCCCTCAGAATCAACGCTAACGCTGCCATTATCAAATTGCTGCGGAAAGAATCGCTTATGCGCGAACTCCTTCGCTTCGGCAGAATTCTCTATCGCCGCAAAGCGCTCCTTGTAGTCTTCCCAATCCTGTCGCAGACCAAGCACGGTCGATCTCTTCTGTTCGTCGGCAGTCCCCACATAAGACCACTGAATCCCGTCGTGATTTCCTTCTTCCGGTAGCTCCATCTCAGAACCAGTATCGAGCGATGACGCATGGTGCGAAAACTCTTTATATACGCCGAATCGCCCAGTGAAAAAATAAGCCACAAAGAAAGAACCAGCCACCTCATGATCGCCAATCAGCGCCGCCGGGATGAGGTATTTCTTCATGTGGATCGCCGTCTCCGTTCCGCTCTGCGCGACAGCGCTTCGAGGAAAATTACCCGGTTGCTGGGCAAAGTGCATGCTGTAAAAACCCAACTCCGGCCGCTTCACAGCCCAGCGCGTGAACGACCGCGCAGCCGCCTTCGGTGCCATCATTCCCAGATCGTTTATCAAATCCCGGTGTACCGAGTGTGGAAAGATCTTATTCAAAAGGCCCCGTGTAAAAACTGCACAATTGTTCGTGAATCCGTTGTAATGATTCACGTTCGCATCGCCATTCAGCCAGTCCACCGCCGCCTGATCCTGTGCTCGCGTCGTACGCACTGCAAAGATAAAGATGTCGCGCATCGCATTCGCATCCACAAGATCTCTCCAGAAGCTGTGTGCAATCTGCGGACAATGTCCATCAGCGCACACATCCTGAAAAAATCCCTCCCGCGCATGCGCCTCCAAAGCCTCTTTCACCCGTCGTGATCCGTACAGAACCCGGTCGCCAGGCGTCAGCGAACCCTCTAGATACAGGCTAAGAGGTACAAGGTTCCACGCATACGCCTGTGTCTCGCGGAAGTCCGGGTATGTCGTCACCACCGAGCCCTCTTCTCCCTCCTCGCACAGCCGTGCGCGAACAGGTGACGCAGCGCACACCCCAGACAGATACACCAGGGAATGTCCAGCGTGGGTATACACCGAAACGCCAACCGTCGTGGGATCGGCGAGCACCACCCCAATATCGGCCCTTGCAACGAGAACGAAAACGCTCAAACTTGCAATCACTAAAACGCCGCCGTATGCCCTGCTCAGTAAATATCTCAGAGACACCTCTCCAACAATCCACTCAACACAGTCTTGGACGAATCCCGCCCGATGCGTCGGACTGGAAGATCGACTTCCAAAAATGTGGGGTCCGCTGTCTAGCTATGGTGTTGAAATCTTTATCTCGTTGTTTTTAGGGAGAGTGCAAACCTTCAATAACTCAAGGGGGACTTGCGAAAGATGGCCCCGGTTCTCAGTGGGAGCTAATGCTTGCCATCTGGACCTATCCTACAACTTACCTCGCCTGGAACAGATTAAACGGTGGAATTCCGCCCCTAAAATCCATTCTCTCCGGATTCCGGCGTGCCTCTGCGTTAAACTAGGGTAAACGTCCACAATTTGATATCCTCTAACGTTTACCGCACCAGAAAGCATTATGCCCGAGCAAAGAGCAAGAACGTATCACCGCAACCGTGTCGCCAATACCTTCTCTGAAGAGATCGGCGCTATGCTCGAAGGCGAGCTATCCGACCCACGCATCGCTCCCAGCTATGTCACCGATGTCGTCCTCGCGCCCGGCGGCAAGTCCGCTCGCATCTTCGTCGCCGTCCATGGCACCGAAGAAGAGGAAACCTCCACCCTCGAGGGCCTCATGGCCGCCCGAGCCTACATTCGTTCCCAGCTTCGCGACCGCATGGGAGTCCGCCACGTCCCAGAACTAACCTTCGCTATCGACCGCTCCGAAAAAATGACCAGTCGCATGGAAGAACTCCTCACCCGAACCCGCAAACGAGAAAAGAAGCACGCTGCACCCGAGCCAACCCCCAAACCATGACCCCAGAAGCTTCAATCGCCGCGCTCCTGGAGGCATTCCGCTCCACGCCCCGGTTCATTCTCACCTCCCACGCCCGTCCCGACGGCGACGCCATCGGCTCCGTCCTCGCTCTCGCAGAGGTCCTTGACCAACTAGGCTGCCAGACAGACATCATCCTCGCCGATCCCATCCCCTTCATCTACCGCACCCTTCCCAACATCGAGCGCATCCATCACGTCCCGTCGGTCGCCGACATCGTCCCGGATCCCGGCGTCTCCGCCATCCTCCTCGAGTGCGACTGTATCGAGCGCACCGGCCTCCTCGGCCTTGAAGACCGCTGCCTCATCAACATCGATCACCACGCCAGCGGCCGCCACTTCGCCTACCTCAACTGGATCGACGAGCATGCCTGCGCCGTCGCCGCCATGGTCTACCGCATCGCTCTCGCCGCCAATGTCGAAATCACCCCCGCGATGGCCACCTGCCTCTACACCGCCATCCTCTCCGACACCGGCTCCTTCACCTACTCCAGCACCAACGCAGAAACCTTCGCCCTCGCCCACGACCTCACTGCGCGCGGCGCCAACCCCAGCCAGATCGCCCGCGACGTCTACTTCTCCAATCCTGCCAGCAAGATACGTCTGCTCGGCACCGCTCTCTCCAACCTCAGGACAGAAGGCCCTCTTGCTTGGACCTGGGTCACCAATCACGACATGAACACCGTCGGCGCCGAGGCAGAAGACTGCGAAGGCGTCGTCAACTACCTCATCAGCATCGATGGCGTCGAGTCCGCAGTCTTCCTTCGTGAGCTCCCCTCCGCCAGCCAGTTCCGCCTCAGCATCCGTAGTAAAGGTAAAATTGATGTAGCCCAAGTCGCCGAGACCTTCGGCGGCGGCGGTCATCGCAGTGCCAGCGGATGCACTCTCGATGGCCCCCTCGACATCGCCACGGACCGAATATTGGCACAACTCCGAACGGGACTCTGTTAGCCTTGTCTCGCTCCGCTTAATGGAATGAACGATACCCAACAATTCGCCGCCCCAGGCGTGCCGACTGAACGCGCACTCACCCCCTGGCTCCGCCGTTACATCAAGCTTCCCGCCGCTGACGCTACCCGCGAGTTCATCATCATGCTCGCCGTCAGCCTCTTCACCCTGCTCTTCGGCCTCGTCCCCATCTTCGGCGGCGATCAGCTGGGCCTCGTCGGCGCCGACGAACCCCGTTACGCCCAGATCGCCCGCGAGATGCTCGCCGCCCACTCCGAAGCCTGCCACGTGACCAACTCCAAGATGGTCCCCCGCAGCCTAAGACCCACCGACATCAGCAACTCCGTCCACTGCATCTTTGGCGGCACCGTCACCCCCATCCTCTACGGCAAGCCCTGGCTCGAAAAGCCCGCCCTCTACTACTGGCGCGCCATGAGCTTCTTCAAAGAGTTCGGCGTCTCCGACTGGTCTGCCCGCCTCCCGTCCACCACCGGAGCACTCGCCCTCATCATCCTTATCTTCCTCCACATGCGACGATTCCGCCCTGGAGGCCACCTCGACGCCGCCCTCATCACCGCCACCTGCGTCGGCATCGTAGCCTTCGCCCGCGGCGCATCCACCGACATGCAGCTCGCGGCACCGTTCTGCATCGGTATGCTCGGCTGGTACGCCTGGTACGAAACCGGCAAAAAATTCTGGCTCTTCGACCTCTACTTCTTCGGAGCAGCCGCTACCCTCGCCAAAGGTCCCATCGCTCCCTTTCTGGCCCTTGTCATCATCCTTCTCTTCGCCGGCCTCCGTCGCGAATGGTCTCTTCTACGCCGCACCATCTGGCTTCCCGGCGTCCTTCTCTACCTCGTGATGGTTCTCCCCTGGTACATCGCCGTTCAGAAGCGTAACCCAACCTTCTATCGCCTCTTCTTCCTCGAGCACAATCTCGAACGCTTCGCCACCAACCGCTACCAACACCATCAACCCGTCTGGTACTACGCCGGGGTCCTCCTCCTCGGCCTCATGCCCTGGACCGTCATCGCCGTCCGCGCCCTCGTCGACTCCATCCAGGTCTCCATCGCCGAGTGGAAGGTCCGCCACAACCCCCAGCGCTACCTCGGCCACACCCGCGCCGGCGACGCCTTCCCCGAATTCCTCGTTCTCTGGGCACTCTTCCCCATCGTCTTCTTCTCCTTCTCCGGCTCTAAACTCCCCGGCTACATCCTTCCCTCCATCCCGCCCCTCACTATCCTCGCAGCCGACTATCTCAACCGCATGCGCCCCTGCGGCCTGCCCAAGTGGCTCATCTGGTCCCACGCCGCCGTCTGCGCCATCCTCGTCTTCGTGCTCGTGCTCGCTCCCCAGCACATGAAGTACGAGACCCTCGTTCCCTCCGCTCAATGGCTCATCACCGCAGCCGCGGTAGCCACCGCAATCGGCATCACCGTCTTTCTCCTCATCCGCCGCTGGGGCATTGCCCAGGTCTGCAATGCCACCCTCATTCCCGTCTTTGTGACCCTGATCTTTCTCCTCGGATTCCACGGCAAAGACCTCGACATCAACTACTCCGCCCGTCCTCTCGCCCGCGAGATCGACCGCCAGGCCCCCGGCCTAAGGCCTCTCGCCATTCAAGGCGTCAAGCGTGACATGGATTACGGCCTCGCCTTCTACCGCAACGAGAGTCTCATCCACTACAGCACCGACGGCGTACCCACCGCCGAGCACCTCCTCGTCATCCCCACCCGCGACGCCAACCAACTCGACCACTGGCTGGCAGGCCGCGTCTACGAACCATTATTCCTCTACGACACCCAGGGCTTAGAGGTCTACCGCGTCTACGCCCAGCAATAAGCGCCACAAAACCGGGTGCCCCATCCTTCGCGCTTTTGCGAAGGGTGGGGTATCGTGCGCAGCACGACCGCCTTCCTCACCCGAGGCAACGCCGCTCGAACGCTGCCGTTGTCCGTTCCTTGTTTTGTTGTCATCCCGTAGGGATCTGCGGTCGCAGTTGCAGTTGTTTTTGTCGTTGTTTGTTTTAGCCGTCATTCTGAGCGAAGCGAAGAATCCCTGTATTTCGCTTGTGCAGTTGTATTTGCTTGTTCTTAAAACCCCGCCCCAACCCCAAACCCGGTAAGCACTCCGGCACCCCCAAATCGCAATCGTTCCCTCCTCACCATCGATTGCTATAAGCTCGACGGAATACTTTTCGAGCTCATGCCCATCGCCACCCAACTCGAGATCCTCGACCTCCGGCACTTCTCCGCGCGCCAGCTCCGCCCCCTGCTCGAAACCGAAGCCGCTGTCTGGGAAGACCGTCTCCGCTGGAACTACCGCGGCTCAACCGAGCTCCTCCTCCAATACCTCGACTCCCGCATCCTCCCCGGCTTCGTAGCCCTCGACCGCGGCCGCGTCTGCGGCTTCGCCTTCTGTGTCTACGAGGGCCACAAAGCCGTCGTAGGCGACGCCTACGCCGCCGCCAGCGACCCCGCCCAGGCCCTCCGCATCACCCACACCCTCCTCCACCACCTCCTCGATCTGCTCCTCAACTCCCCCAACATCAACCGCATCGAATCTCAACTCCTCCTCTACGACACCGGCGCCATCAACGACATCTTCCTCACCGCTGGCTTCACCATGTTCCCCCGCCTCTTCATGGAGTACAACTTCCCCCTGCCCGAAACCAGCCTCTTGGGCCTCAACGGCAACCACGCCCCCACCTTCGATCTCCCGCCCAACCTCGAGCTAGCCCGCTGGTCCGCCGCCTCCTATCAGGCCGCAGCCGAGCTCATCCACGAGTCCTACACCCGCCACATCGACGCCCTCATCAACGACCAGTACTGCTCCCTCCACGGCTCCCTCCGCTTCCTCCACAACATCGTCCGCTTCCCCGGTTGCGGCATCTTCGAGTCCGACCACTCCTGGGTCCTCCGCGACCGCACCACCGGAGTCCTCACCGCCATGGTCCTCTGCTCCCGCGTCGCCGAAGACGTCGCCCACATCACCCAGCTCTGCGTTCGCACCAACAGCCGAGGCCACCAATACGGCCGAAAGCTCCTCCTGCACTGCATGAGCCACCTCTCCGCCGCAGGCTTCCGAGCCCTCACCCTCACCGTCACAGAAGGCAACCAACAGGCCGTAAAACTCTACGCAGGCGTAGGCTTCTCAACCCGTCACCGCTTCGACGCCATGGTCCACGAAAGACCCTAACCCTCAACTAGACCCGGGTGCCCCATCCTGAGCGCGCCTAACTGTTCAGTCTCATGACATGCTTTACAGGTTGTTATCAGGACATCCTTTACACCTGACCGTTTCCGGTCCGGTGAGGTGCGGATGTCGTGGAGGCTTGTGGGTGTTCAGGATCAGCGTGTGGAGTTCGTGGTT
>Ga0210396_10000388_pt1 | contig 60897 bp, 52 predicted proteins | sample IncBWH17OmetaG_FD_155466 | JGI IMG/M metagenome (GOLD analysis project Ga0210396, IMG submission 155466) | Forest soil microbial communities from Barre Woods Harvard Forest LTER site, Petersham, Massachusetts, United States - Inc-BW-H-17-O ... | reverse complement strand
TCCTTTTCTGGCTCCTACTCTTGCTTATTACCTCCTTTTTTTTGCCTCCTGCGCCTGCCTCCTGCCGCTGTTTTTTGCCTCCTGCGCCTGCCTCCCGCCTCCTGAATTAGGTGGTATGTAATTATTTCCCGAACTTTACGTTATTCCTCATAGGATGAAACATCGCATTTTCGGGCTTTCCCTTTTATTTTTCTTTTTTTATACCTCCTCCTTTGCCAAGGTAGAAAACCCGCTGTTGCCTGTTTATGAAGATTCTCTTTGCCACCTGGCCCATAAAATGTTTCAATGCAAAACAGATGCGGCAAAATTTAAGTTCAATACAGAATTCCTGAGTCTTCTAGAAAAAACACTCAAGCTGGATGAAGCATTCGACTACCCTTTTGACTCGCTGAAAGATGTAGGCCGCTTACACTCCCCCGACGGCACTTTCAATATTTTCAATTGGAACATCCCTAAAGAAGACGGCACACAGGTTTATTTCGGTTTTATCCAACATCATAACTCCAAAACAAAAGTGATTGATCTGTTTCCCCTCCAGGATAAACGTTCCGAGATCAAAAACCCGGAATCTCAAAGCCTGGATTGCAAAAAATGGTTTGGCGCCCTGTATTATCAGATTATTGAAAACAAAAGTGGCAAAAACACCTATTATACATTGCTGGGATGGGATGGTAATAATAGGTTGAGCTGGAAAAAACTAATAGACGTTGTTTATTTCGACCGGGATGGTGTTCCGCATTTCGGAGAAAACATCTTTCACATGGGTAAAACACCCAAAAAGCGCATCATCTTCGAATTCCGGGCCGAAATGATCATGGCGCTCCGCTATAATGCCGATAAGGGAATGATCATTTTTGACAACCTGGTGCCTGAAGCTCCGGAAGGAAAGGGTATTTATGAAACCTACGTGATGGATGGCAGCTATAACGGCCTGATTTTCAAGAAGGGAATGTGGCAATTACAGGAAGATGTGAATGCCCTTAACCCAAAGACCAAAAACGACAACTTTTACGAGGATCCACGTTCTGTTTCAGATAAAAAAGCCAGTAATACGTTTACTCCTGCCCCAAAAAAGAAAGATTGATCTATTCCCCATCACCGGGCAAAAATTAAACCTTCTTTCCTCTTCCCAGTACCTGTATTATTGTTAAATTTCGGACAGTTTCTAAATCTCTGTCTCATGAGCGCTCCCGGTCTCGAAAGTCAAACAAAAAAAATACATACGAATTCTATGAAAGTGCACAATTTTAGTGCCGGCCCCGGCATCCTGCCTCAGGAAGTTTTACAACAGGCTTCTGAAGCCTGTATCGATTTTGATAATTTACATTTGTCTCTGCTCGAAATTTCCCACCGAAGCAAGAACTTCGAAAAGGTAATGGATGAAACAACGGCCCTTACCATGGAGTTGCTTCAACTGGATGATAAATACAAAGTAATATTTTTAGGAGGAGGTGCCAGTCTGCAGTTTGGCATGGTTCCTTATAACCTCCTTCGCACGGATGGAGTTGCCGGGTATGTCAATACAGGTGTATGGGCCAGCAAAGCAATCAAAGAAGCTAAAATTGTAGGGAATACAAAAGTACTGGCCTCTTCAGAGGATCATAATTTCAACTTTATTCCAAAAGGGTTTGCCGTACCGAAAGATTTGGACTACATACACATTACTTCCAACAACACAATTTACGGGACCCAGATGAAAAAATGGCCCGTAACACCGGTGCCGGTTGTATGTGATATGTCGTCCGATATTTTCAGCCGTAAGGTGGATGGAAAACAGTTCGGATTGATTTATGCAGGAGCTCAGAAAAATATGGGATGTGCAGGGTCTACGATGATAGCGGTACGCGAAGATTTGCTGGGTAAGACAGGACGCACCATGTTATCCATGCTCGATTACAAAGTACATATCAAAGGAGGAAGTATGTATAACACTCCTCCTGTGTTTCCAATCTATGTATCTCTGCTTACCCTTCGCTGGTTGAAAAAGAACGGTGGTTTGGAATGGATTGAGAAAATCAATATTCAAAAAGCCCAGGCTATCTATTCCGAAATAGACCGCAACTCCCTGTTCAAAGGCACCTGTGAAAAAGAAGACCGCTCAAACATGAATGTATGTTTTGTCATGCACAAGCCGGAGCTGGAGCCTGAGTTTGATAAGATGTGGAAAGAAGCTCAGATCAGTGGCATCCGCGGTCACCGTGATGTAGGCGGATACCGAGCTTCTCTTTACAATGCACTTCCGCTGGAAAGTGTACAGGTATTGGTTGATGTGATGCAGGCTTTTGAGAAGAAATTTGCTTAAACGACAGGAGCTGATCTCCTGATTACCCACTTAATTATTTTATGAGCCAACGAATTCTTGCCAATGATGGCATCGACCCACAGGGCAAAGCCCTTTTAGAGAAAGCCGGATACACGGTAGTGACAGAAAAAGTAGCACAGGATAAACTCGCAGAAGAACTGAATGCTCATCGTTATGTGGGTATTACCGTACGCAGCGCTACCCAGGTCAGAAAAGAAGTAATTGATTCCTGTTCTCACCTCCGCCTCATAGGCCGGGGAGGTGTTGGAATGGATAATATTGATGTAGACTATGCACGCAGCAAAGGCTTGCAAGTGGTAAACACCCCTGCCGCTTCTTCCCATTCTGTTGCCGAACTGGTATTTGCTCATCTATTCAGCATGGTTCGTTTTCTGCAGGATTCCAACCGGCATATGCCCGTGGAAGGAAATACAAAATTTGATGCGCTTAAGAAAAAATATGCCAAAGGAATTGAACTGAAAGGAAAAACAATCGGAATTATAGGCTTTGGAAGAATTGGACAGGCTGTAGGAAAAATAGCCCTGGGTTGCGGAATGAAGATTGAAGCGTATGATCCTTTTTTAACCGAAGCCCTTCTGCCACTGGATATTCAGGGTGCAGGAAAAATAGAAGTAAAAATCAAAACCGTGTCGCTCGAACAGGTGCTGAAACAAAGTGATTTCATTACCCTGCATGTACCGGGTGGAAAAGTGATTACCCATAAAGAGCTGGCACAAATGAAAAAAGGTGTTATGCTGGTGAATGCATCACGTGGAGGAGTGATTGTGGAGAAAGATCTGCTTGAGGCACTGAACTCGGGACAGGTGGCCAGAGCGGGACTTGATGTATTTGAACATGAACCTACTCCCAGCCAGGATATAATATCCCATCCGGGCATTTCTCTGAGTCCGCATATAGGCGCTGCTACCGAAGAAGCACAGGAACGTATCGGGATTGAACTCGCCGAACTGATCATTGAGAAACTAAAACAATAAGTTTCCGGCAATCTATACTCAGCAATAAAGAAGCAATCTCTTTTTAGCTGACGGATACTGACTATTATATGGCAACCATCATTCCATTTTGCGGCATCAGGCCTGCTCCCGACAAAGTACATCTGGTTGCATCGAGGGCAGTAGACGGATATTCCAGCAGTGATTTAAAAGAAAAACTGAAGAGCAATCCATTTTCCTTCCTCCATGTAATCAATCCCGATTTCAGCGACGGAAAACGTACCCGCCCGGGATCTCCCGAAAGACTTAAAAAAGTAAAAGCCCGTTACCTGCAGTTCAGAGAAGAGGAAGTTTTTGTACACGACAGCCATCCATGTTATTATATCTACCGTCAACAAAAGATGGGACAGATATATACCGGTTTGATAGCCTGCGGCAGCATTGACGATTATTTTGACGGTCTCATTAAGATACACGAACAAACCATCACAGAACGGGAAGAGAAACTGAAACAATATCTGGAAGTATGCGATTTTAATGCAGAACCGGTATTATTCAGCTATCCCAACGACCCGGTGATTGACCAGATCACGGAAGAAATAACAGAAGGACATCCGGTCTATGATTTCACTACCACCGACCGGGTGCGACATACACTCTGGCTGGCTGATGATCGCAAAACAGTGAAGACGCTGGAAGAACATTTCAAGAAAATACCGGCTATTTATATTGCCGATGGTCACCACAGGTCTGCTTCATCAGCCTTACTCGGTAAATCAAGACGAACACAGAATCCGGATCATAACGGAACGGAAGCTTATAATTACTACCTGGGCGTATTTTTTCCGGAAAGTCAGCTTAAGATCTATGATTTTAACCGGGTGGTGAAAGATCTGAACGGGTTGTCGGAGACTCAGCTGATTGACAAAATCAAAGAAAACTTTTCGGTAGAAGAAGTCGGCGTAGCTATTTACAAACCTGCATGCAAACACAACTTCAGTATGTATCTGGGTGGAAAATGGTATTCCCTTACGCCTAAACCGGGTATCGTACATGATAAAGAACCTGTCGGTTCATTGGACGCCTTCCTGCTTACCGAACATATTCTTTCTCCTATACTGGGCATTCACGATCTGAAAACCGATAAGCGTATCGGTTTTGTTTCGGGAATAAAAGGGATGGAAGAGCTGAAAAATCAAGTCGATAACTGGAAAGCTAAAGTTGCTTTCGGTTTGTATCCGGTATCGATGGAACAGCTTAAACTTATTGCCGATACCGGCCATATCATGCCTCCCAAATCTACCTGGGTAGAACCCAAAATGCGCAGCGGACTTATTATCTACAGTCTTTCGGAGTAATTCACCCTGTTTAAAGAAGCTGTATTCATGTCTATCGTTCAGAATATTACTCAGCTTAAGTCAAAGGTCCCTGCAAACGTTAGCCTCGTGGCTGTTTCAAAAACACACCCGGTTAATCTTATTCAGGAAGCGTATAATACCGGTCAGCGGATTTTCGGAGAAAACAGAGTACAGGAGCTCGTGTCAAAACACACCGATCTGCCTGCCGATATAGAATGGCACCTCATCGGGCATTTACAAACAAACAAAGTAAAAGATATAGCTCCATTCATCAGTCTGATTCATTCCATCGACAGCTTTAAACTATTGGAGGAAATAAATAAACAAGCGCGAAAAAATAACCGGGTTATCGATTGTCTGCTACAAGTTTATATTGCAAAGGAAGAAACCAAATTCGGAATGGATTTCCAAGAGGTGGAAAGCCTTTTAACATCAGAGGCTTTGCAACAACTAAAGTATATCCGTATTTGCGGTCTTATGGGCATGGCCACCAATACGGCCGATATGGATCTGGTTAGAAAAGAATTCCGCTCGTTGAAAACCTTTTTTGATTCCTGCAGCTTCCCTGCTCCTTCCCAGCCTGATCATACTACTCTCAAACCGGTCAGACCTGTTCTTTCTATGGGAATGAGCAGCGATTATCAACTGGCTATTGAAGAAGGCAGCACGATGATAAGGGTGGGAAGCGCCATTTTCGGAAGCCGCTGATATCGTATTCTTCACAGCCCCCTTTATCAAACAAATTGTATTTTTGTGCCCCTTACCTGATTAACCATGGAATATATTGGAACCCGGATATCCTATTTACGCAAGCCCGATGAGCTTAGTATTGTGATCTCCGTTTTTTCAGACAAAAAAAAAAACCGGCTGCTTCTTGCCTGGATCCTGGCATGGACCCTTGGAGGCCTGGTGATGATGGGGTATTTCTTTACCGTACATGAAAACCAGTTAAAAACGATGGTCCTTGTTTGGCTTGGCTTTTGGTTTTATTTTGAATACAAGGCCTGGAAGGCTTATACATGGAGAAGACATGGGAAAGAAATTATCAAGATAGGAAAAGGACATTTGTTTTATAAACGGGATAACCGGGGAGCCGGTAAAATTCAGGATTTCCAGACCGAAGCGATACAGCAATTTGAAAAGTATGCAGGCCGTCAGAATGATTTTATCAATACCCTCATCAGTTCGTATTGGGTGATTGCCGGAGAAACTATTTCTTTCCGCTATTATGGCAAAGAGGTGGCATTCGGGATGCAGCTGCAGGAAAAAGATACAGCTGCTCTGATGGAACTGCTTCGTTCCGAATTACGCTAGATCTTTTTGCATCAGATAATGCTGGATGAGTCCCCAAAGTAAATAGCTCTTTTCTATTTCGCGATATCCGTTTCTTTTATAAAAATTAACGGCATTTTCCCGCGACTGAAGCACGATCTTTTTTATTCCATGCCCGCGTGCTATATTTTCAAAATAATCGAGCAGCATTTTTCCCAGTTCCTTACCACGCATATCTTCCCGTATTCCCATAAAACGCAGTTGGGCTTCTTCTGCTGAGTTAAACTGCATACGGCACACGCCTACCACCTCCCCTTCTGCACTTACAACCATGGCATGCCTTGATTCCTGCTCCTTATCGTCTTTAACACTACTATAGGGCTGGTTCCATGGCTTACGAAGTACTTCGTAGCGCAGATTGAAGTACCGCTCAAAATCTTCGGCAGACTGAGGTTCGGTAACTTTCATCTGGAAAAAGGATCAGAATTTGGAACGTGTACGCTTACGTTTGTAAGGAATCTTATAGTTCACATTCAGAGTCATGAACATGTAAGCGTCTTTGTATTTGGGGTTGCCCCGCTCCTGGCCCGGTGCTGCCTGCCATACTCCGGCAGAAGCTCCTCCCAGCTCTTTCGGATACGTCATCAGAGACGGATCGGCAAAATAAGCAGCTATATTTCCATGGGCCGCTTTAATAGCGCTGTTGGAATAATACTTCCCACCGGTATCATCAATATAATCTGTGAGCGTGTAACGCATACCATATTCTGCACCTATGCTCCAACGCTGGTCAATCGCAATTTTTGCACCAAGTCCCAAAGGAAAACAAATGCTGACAGGAGAGTATTCTTTCGGACCACCAGGCAAACCTTGTCCTTCTGTACCCATAGGTCTCAACGCATACCAGTTACCATTGGTATACTCGCCTTTGGGATTGTAGTAAAACAAACCAACACCACCGAAGAAATAAGCCTGAATATCCTTTCGCTTCATACCATGCACATTTTTCAGACGGTATAAGTGACCGCCACGATCCTGTGTAAAGTATCCTTCAAAACGAACAGATGGTTCGAGGATAATGGATTTGAAATTGATATTCCGGTTATGACGAAAAGGTTCGGTAGAGATGGCATCGTTTCCACCTACCTGACCCCACCACAAACCACCCTGGAGAGCCCAGTATCGGTTATTCTTATAGCGAATGCCCAAACCTCCAACGGGTTTGGTTACCTGGTAATTGAAATCCTTAACAAAGTGGGTACCTATCTGGCTGGAACCTCCTACGTCACCAAGAAAATTAGTGGCGCCAAGGTTTAACATCAACTCATACTTATAGCGTTTCCGCCGAAATTGGGCATCAACAAGAAGGGCAGGCAACATCAATGCCAACACAATGACCAATCTCTTATTCATATACAGATGATTGATAAGAATTCAGGATCAAATGTTTGAGTTCTGGATTATCCTACAAATATATGATAAATACGGATGGACTCAAAACACATTCAAAAATTACTATTGAGGACTTTTCAACCTGAATGCCACACTTTTTACGCAGCGGAGACTGACACCTTCCCTGAATTCATTCAGTATCAATGCCTTTGCCTTAGGATCTGCGAATACTTCTTCCAGATTCTTTATCAATCCGCAAGGTACTCCGGCAGTATCCAGAGCCGTTTTTAGGTCTTCAGACAGCCATTTACCGGATGCATTTTGAAGCTCGTTCAAAAGATCTATTCTTGTCCTGACCCGGTTGGGGTTGGAATCAAATCTCGGGTCCTTTGCAAGCCTTGGAATATCCAGCGTCTTGCACAAGGCTATAAATTGTTTATCATTTCCTACTGCCAACACCAGCCATTTGTTGTCTGAACACAAAAGCGTTTCTCCATAAGGAGCAATATTGGGATGCAGCGATCCTTTTAATCCGGGGATCATGCCACATTGCAGATAATTGGTGGCCTGGTTAGCCAGGGAGCTCACAGCCGCATCATATAATGAAATACTTACCGCACTCCCCTTTCCTGTTTGCAATCTGCGTATCAATGCTACGAGCAGTGCTTCTTTTAGCTGATGGGCAGCCAGCAAATCAATAAATGCAACCGGCATCTTTATCGGTCCGCTGCCGCCAGTCCCGTTCATGGCCATATATCCGGTTTCGGCCTGCAATACAAGGTCAAATGCAGCACGCTCATCTTCTTCTCCATAACCGCTCAGATGACCAAAAATAATTTTTTCATTGTGTTTATACAACTCTTCATAAGTCATACCCATTCGCTCCGCTTCTTTGGGTCTGAAATTGCTGATCACGATATCTGCTTTTTTTATCCATTCATAAACAGTTGCCTTGTCTGTGTCATTTTTAAGATCCAACAGATGCGATTCTTTACCCCAGTTTACAGAAGCATAATATGCCGATACGGTTGCCGAAGCATCTTCTTCGGGCAATTTCCAGTTGCGGGTCAGATCTCCTCCGGTGCCTTTGTTTTCAACCTTTATAACCCTGGCGCCCAGTTCGGCAAAAAACATACCCGTAGATGGCCCGGCAAGTACATTGGCAAGCTCTATAACCAGAAGATCCTTAAAGATGGTTTCCATATCAAAATGTGTCCGGTGAAAGTAAAAAAAATAGCGTATATTTGTGGACTACAGATATACTGGAAAATATATTACTGGAAAAGATAAGATGCAGCCACGTATCAAATTCAACAATAAGAAATACTCCGACTTCGTATCCGATCTCAAGCAAAGCGTTAACTCTTATTTTGAAACCAATAAGATTTCAAAATACGGGGATTACCGGATGGTAATCAAAACCGTTTGCATGCTTTCCCTTTATATTGTTCCTTATTTCCTCATCATGTTTGCGCATTTTTCCGAAGGAATCATGCTTCTCATGTGTGTATTGATGGGAACCGGTTTGGCCGGTATCGGATTCAGCATTGCACACGATGCTTTACACAGCGCTTATTCCCGTAATGAAAAGGTAAATCGTTTTCTGGGTATGACCATGAATTTTGTGGGTGCCAATGATTACATGTGGAAAATCAAACACAATATCAAACATCACACCTTCACCAATATTTATGAAAAGGATGAGGATCTGAGTGTTGTCAAATTTCTTCGTTTATCACCCAATGCACCTTACCGCAAGGTTCACCGTTTCCAGCATATCGTTGCTTTCTTTGCCTATTCATTGCTGTCGCTGAGCTGGGTGTTTTACACCGACTACAATAAAATATTCCGCTATAAAGACAACACACATCCCAGGAAGGAAATCATAAAACTACTTGCATTCAAGGTGTTTTATTACACTTATATACTGGTATTGCCGTTGGTGTTTTTACCTATCGTATGGTGGAAAGTGTTACTTGGTTTTGTGGTCATGCACCTGGTGGGCGGTTTTATCATCACTATTGTGTTCCAGCTGGCCCATGTTATTGAAGATACAGCCCACCCCGAAGCGGAAGAAAGCGGACTGGTTGACAATGCCTGGATTGTGCATCAGATGGAAACAACGGCCAATTTTGCCGTTCGTAACCCGGTTATCACCTGGTTTGTAGGCGGTCTCAATTTTCAGGTCGAACACCACTTATTTCCACAGGTATGCAGCATCCATTATCCTGCCATTTCACGTATTGTGGAGAATGTAGCTCAAAAGCACCAGATAGCGTATTATAACAAACACACCTTTCTAGGAGCCATCTCTTCTCATTACCGTACACTCCGCAAATTCGGCCATTCCAGAGGCTGAACTCCGGCTGTTCCTTCTTTTTCCTGACCTTCCGGGCCTCCCCTTTCAGATTTAATCCAGAATTGTATCTTTACTTTGTTTGCCCGCACTATGAAAGTCCTTGTAATTGAAGATGAAAAGGCCCTGGCAGATTCCATCGTATCGTATCTCCGAGAAGGAGGTCATACCTGCGAATTGGCTACTGATTTTGCCGCCGCCAAACAGAAATCAGAAATTTACGATTATGATTGTGTAGTGGTTGATATCTCCCTTCCCGATGGCAATGGAATGGATATCATCTCTGCACTCAAAAAAAGAGGATCGGAGGCCGGTATCATTATTGTCTCTGCCAAGAACTCACTGGATGATAAAATAAGCGGGCTGGATATAGGCGCCGACGACTACCTCACCAAACCGTTTCATCTGAGCGAACTCAACTCCCGCATTAAATCCATCGTACGCAGAAGAAATTTCAAAGGCAATAAAGAAATCGGGTTTAATGAAATCAGTATCGTACCCGACGAGATGACGGTACTGGTAAACGGCAAATCCGTTATCCTCACCAAAAAAGAATTTGATCTCTTATTATTCTTCGTCTCCAACAAAAACAGGGTTATAACAAAAGAAAGCATTGCCGAACATCTCTGGGGTGATGATATGGATGCCTCCGATTCTTTTGACTTCATCTATTCCCACATCAAGAACCTTCGTAAAAAACTGATTGAAAAAGGTTCGGAAGATTACATCCATACCATTTACGGAATGGGGTATAAATTCGGAGAGAAGTGAAACTGCTCAACAAAACCAATCGATATTATATCATGGCCGCTTTGGTCGTGTTTCTGATCGGAACACTTGTTTTCTATGTCATGCTCAATCAGATCATGGACAATGATGCAAATGAACAGCTGCTGATTGAGAAAGAACAGATTTCGCAACAACTGGATCAGCTGGGCACTATACCGGCCAAAGGAATTTCGGCAGGCGATCGTATTGATATTATACTCGTAACAGATACCACCTGCCCTTCCTGCAAAGGTTTTAAACATGATACTGCTATTTATGTAAGAGAAAGCGGTGAAGTGCTACCCTTTCGTCAGCTTAGTTTTCTGCATACCATACGGCATCAAACCGAGGCTCCTAAAAGTTGCAGAATCACCATTACCAAAGCTCTCTTTGAAGATGACGACCTGATCCTGACCATTGTCAAATCCATGCTTATCCTGCTTTCCCTGCTATTGCTCACCATGTTCGAGATAAACCGCAGGATTTCAAAAAGACTCTGGAAACCTTTCTATAGCACCCTTCAAAAACTGGAAGTGTTCAATATCAGTAAAGATTACTCTTTGCAGTTTCAGCCATCAGGCATCAGGGAATTTGATGAGCTTAATACCACTCTTGAAAAAATGACGCATAAAATTTCAGAAGACTATCACAGCCTGAAAGATTTTTCCGAAAACGCTTCTCATGAAATTCAAACTCCGCTCGCGGTTATAAAATCTAAACTTGAACTTCTTATTCAGAGCCAAAATCTGGAAGAGAAACAGATGAAACTCATCAGCGATGCCTATGAAAGTGCCAGCAGGCTTTCGAGATTGAATCAGGCTCTTATACTGCTTACCCGGATCAATAACAGACAGTATCTGGAAACAAAACAAATTGCGATCCACGAGCTGATAGAAAACAAACTCCAGCATTTTGATGAACTGATACAACACAAACAGATTGTTTTAACCGTAGCACTTTCTCAACCCATTATGGCCGAGATGAACCCGACACTGGCCGATGTACTTATTTCAAACCTCCTGGGCAATGCCATCAAACATAATATTACAGGCGGATGGCTGCGCATCACTTCTTTGGGACGGGAATTACGTATCGGTAACAAAGGCGAAACACTGCTATCCGATCCCTCAAAACTTTTTGAACGCTTTCGTAAGGATCATGCTTCAGCAGAATCACTGGGACTGGGGCTTGCCATTGTGAAACAGATATGCGACTTCTATTCTATCATCGTAAGCTACGAGTATAGTTTACAGGAGCACACACTCGTCCTTGTTTTTCCCTTAGCACAAAACTAACGCATGCAAGCTTTAAACCGTACCTACCCACTGTTTACCTTCCTGCTGTTTTGCAGTATGGTTGCGGGTGCACAAACGGCTACGCTGGATGATTATATTCAAAAAGGAATCCACAATAATCCTCAGCTTAATGATTACCGGAATCAGATTCAATCCGGCCAGACCGATAGTCTCAAAATAAATGCCAGTCGTAAGCCACAGATCAACCTGGTTGGACAGATTCTCGTGGCCCCTATCATCAATGGCTACGGCTATGATCAGGCTGTCACCAATAACGGCAATTATGAATTGCTGGTAGGCGTCAGTCAGAACCTCTTCAACAAACAAATTCTGGCACCACAGTATGAAAATATCCGTCTGCAAAACCAGAGTAATGGTCAGGCCTCTGCCAAAACCGAACACGACTTAAGAAAAGACATCACGGCCCTGTACATACAAGCCTACGCCGATAATCTTCAGGTTGATCATGCCCTTGCCACGCTGCGTCTTTTAAAAGAAGAAAATCTGTATCTCGAAAAGCTGGTAGAAAACGGCATCTATAAGCCTTTCGATTATTCTGCTTTTCAGGTAACACTTCAGGCACAGGAAATCATTGCCGCTCAGCAAAAATTCGCTTACCGCTCGGATATCTACGCCCTTAATCTGTTATGCGGCATCAACGATACCGCTATACCGGTACTTACAGCGCCTCAGATTCAACCCAAACAAGCCGTTGAAACACGCGCTTCTTTATTTATGATGACATTTCATATCGACAGCCTGGTCATCAATAACCGGAAGCTCACTACAGGAGCCAACTATAAACCAAAGCTCAGCTGGTTTGCCGATGGAGGTATCCTGAGCTCACAGCCTTCTACCCTGTACCGCAATTTCGGAACCAGCTTCGGACTAAACTTATCTGTTCCGCTTTATGACGGTCGCCAGAAAAATCTGGAATTCAAAAAAATAAGCCTGGCAGAAAACACACGCAGCATGTACCAGAGCTATTTCAAAACCCAGTTTGAGACACAACGGGAATCCTTGCTGGCCGAGCTGAAAGGAAATACCGAACTCATTGCTCAAACAAACAAACAGTTAAAACTTACCGAGTCTCAGATAGAACTGGGGAAGAGCCAGCTCAATATCGGTGCATTGCCCGTATCCGATTTTCTTCTGGCTATCAGAAGCTACCGGGAAGTACAAAACAGTTTAAGTTTATTACAGATCAAACAGCTCCAGCTTATCAATGAGCTGAATTACTGGAATTGGTAATAAATAAAAAGAACATATAAAAAAGAGGGTTATGAAATCATCTTTCTGCTTATTCGTCAGTCTCTTGGCTTTATTGCTGAGCAGCTGCCATTCAAAACAAACAGCCGAGTCGGAAGAAGATGCGACAATCGCTTCCGTTACGCCTGTAACCATTGACACGGCAAGCACAGGAGCGATGAGCGACTATCTGGAACTGAATGCTGTTTCCTCTTTTCTGAAGAAGAACAGTGTAAAGGCACCTGCATCGGGATATATCCGACAGATGAGTATCAACATAGGAGATCTGGTAAAAAAAGATCAGGAGCTGGCCGTTTTAAAAACCAAGGAAGCTTCGGCGCTGGATAATCTTTCACAAAAAGATTCTACCGCCCGATTCAGCGGTCTTATCCATATCCGTTCTTTTCAGGACGGAATCATCAGCGCTTTCAATAAGCATGTCGGCGATTTTGTTCAGGAAGGTGATGACCTTTGTATCCTTTCTGATCAGAGCAGTTTTGTATTCCTGCTCGATGTTCCGTTTGAACTCCATTCCCTTATTCATATAGGAAGTACGGTAGAAGTGGTCCTGCCCGACCATCAGGTATTACCCGGAACCATCTATTCCTGCCTGCCCTCCATGGATGTTAATTCACAAACCGAAAGCTTTCTGGTACGTCCGTCACGATCTGTTTCATTACCCGAAAATCTGATTGCCCGTATCCGCATATTAAAAGCAAAAAAAGAAAAAGCTGTTACCGTACCAAGAACAGCCATACTCAGCAATGAAGCCCAGACTGAATTCTGGGTTATGAAACTGATTAACGATTCGGTAGCTGTAAAAACCCCTATTCATAAAGGACTGGAAACCGACGACCGTACCGAGATCATGGATCCTGTTTTCAAACCACGGGATCGTTTTCTGATCAGCGGTAATTATGGGCTTGCCGATACTGCCAAAGTAGTGATTGAGCCAAAGCGACAGGAACCATGAAGAACTTTTTTACCGTCTATAGAAATCCCGTTTCCGTCCTGCTCCTGCTCATTATTGTAGGAGGGCTTTTTGCGTATAGCAAAATGCAGACGGCTTTGTTTCCGGAAATCACCTTTCCCAAAATAAAGCTGATTGCCGATAACGGGGAACAGCCGGTGGAAAAGATGATGATAACGGTTACCAAGCCGCTCGAAAACGCGCTGAAAGAGGTTTATAATGTACGAATGATTCGCAGCACCACAAGCAGAGGAAGCTGTGAGATATCGGCGTTTCTGAATTGGAACGCAGATGTATTTCAGAGTCAGCAGTTGATGGAAGATAAGGTAAACCATATCCGCAATACCCTTCCTCCCAACACATCTATCAGCATAGAAAAAATGAATCCCTCGCTGATGCCGGTGATGGGATTTACTGTTGAAAGCAATGAAAAAAGTCTGATCGAATTAAAGCTTCTTGCCAATACTGTTATCCGTCCTTTCTTTTCTCAGGTAGATGGGGTATCGTCCGTAAAAGTAATCGGTGGTAAAACAAAAGAATACTGGATAGAACTGAATCCTCAGAAGATGAGTTCTTTCTCCGTTACCCCGGCCATGATTAATACCGTACTGGGTCAAACAAATTTTATCAGCTCTAACGGTTATTCTTCCGACTACCGCCGCCTTTACCTCAATATTACTGATGCTGCCCTGCATAATAAGGAAGAGATAGAAAATGTAGTGATCCGTAATGACGGCAAAAGGGTGATAAGGCTGAAGGAAATGGCTTCGGTGAATGTGAGGGAGAAAACCGAATACATACGAATCAATGCCAATGGCAAAGAGGCGGTATTGGTAACCGTACAGAAACAGCCTTATGCCGACTTGCTCGAAATTTCTAAACATATTGAAGAAAAAGTAAAGGCGCTGAAAGATGTACTTCCAAAAAGTGTAGTCGTAAAACCTTATTACGATCAAAGCGATTTTGTAAATACCACTATAAAAAGTGTCAATGACAGTCTCTGGATTGGTTTGCTATTGGCCATCATTGTTGCTGTTATCTTTCTTCGCTCTTTTAAAGCCAGCCTCACCATCCTCATCATTATCCCTGTTACGCTGGCCCTTACCGTTCTGGCTCTTTATCTCTGGGGATATACATTTAATATCATGACCCTGGGTGCTATTGCCGCTTCCATCGGACTTATCATAGACGATGCCATTGTGGTGGTGGAACAGATCCATCGTACCCAGGAAGAACATCGGGACTACAACACTACCGATGTGGTATCGAAATCCATTCGTTACCTCCTTCCTTCCATGATAGGCTCATCGTTGAGCACCATTGTCATCTTTCTTCCTTTTATCTGGATGACCGGGGTAGCAGGATCCTATTTTCATGTGCTTACCAATACGATGATCATTACGTTACTGTGTTCATTTTTTGTTACCTGGATCTGTTTGCCCGTTGTATATATTTTATTTTCCCGAAAAGGAAAAACAAACCATGCTCCCACTCCTCTAAAATCAGTACACACGGGTAACTGGGCTTCTTTTTTTCTTAAGCGTCCGCTCATCGGTATTCTGATTGCGGTGTTCATGATAGGATCTCTTATCTATGTATATCCTCGTCTGGAAACCGGTTTCCTGCCGGAAATGGATGAAGGAAGTATCATACTGGATTATAAATCCCCTCCTGGCACTTCCCTGGATGAAACAGATCGTATGTTGCGTGAAGTAGAAAAGATTATTGTAAAAGTCCCTGAAGTGGCCGATTACTCCCGCAGGACAGGAACGGAAATGGGCTTTTTTGTTACCGAACCCAACAAAGGCGATTACCTGATCCAGCTGAAAGACAAACGCAGCAGAAGTACAGAGGAAGTAATCAATGATATCCGCAAACAGGTGGAGTCCACACAACCTGCATTGAAAGTGGATTTCGGTCAGGCAATAGGTGATGTGATAGGCGATCTGATGAGCTCTGTGCAACCCATAGAAATAAAGATCTATGGTAAAGACAAAGAGAAACTGGCCGAGCTGGCCGATGATGTGGCCAGCCTGACCAAAGGAGTGGAAGGTACTGCCGATGTTCAAAACGGAATTATTATTGCCGGTCCGGGAGTGGATATAAAACCCAATCTGGCTAAGCTGGCACAATACAATATAGGAGCCGATGATTTTCAGTTTCAGCTGGAAAGCCAGCTGGAAGGAAATACCGCAGGAAGTATTCTGGAGAATGAGCAGATGACCGATATACGGCTTATCTATCCCAATACCCGGCGTGCCGGAATAGACAAGCTGAAAGGCACCTATATCTTTTTGCCCAATGGCAAACTGAAACCGGTCACCGATTTTGCCGATATCAATATTGAACCCGGTGTGGCGGAGATCAACAGAGAAAACCTGCAGTCGATGGTGGCTGTTACAGCCCGGTTAAACAATCGTGATCTGGGTAATGTAATAAAAGACATCAAGGAAAAGATCCGCACCAAACTGCATTTGCCGGAAGGGTATCGCATTGCCTATGGAGGAGCTTTTGCCGAACAGGAAAGCTCGTTCCGGGAGCTTCTGATGATTCTTATCAGCGCCAGCTTGCTGGTCTTCTGTACCATCCTGTTTCTGTTCCGCGATTTTCGCGCTGCACTGCTTATCCTGTTTATTTCCGTAGCAGGAACAGCCGGAAGTTATATTGCCTTGTTTTTAACTCATACTCCGCTTAATGTAGGAAGCTATACTGGTCTTATTATGATTGTAGGTATCATAGGCGAGAATGCCATTTTCACTTTTCAGCAATTCAGGACCAATCTACAAACAGGTGATACCAGCCAGGCTATTTCTTATGCTATTTCAACACGTCTGAGACCTAAACTCATGACAGCATTTGGCGCCATCATTGCCCTTATGCCGCTGGCATTGGGTATCGGTACGGGTGCTGAATTGCATCAGCCATTGGCTATTGCGGTAATAGGAGGTTTTGTGGCTGCCCTTCCCCTGTTGCTTATTGTGTTTCCGACCTTGCTTAAATTGGTTTACCGGAAATAAGTCTTCCTCATTAGAAAAGCTAACGCGGTCGGCGCGGATGTGACGGGCTGATCGTGTGTCTGCTCATCCATGCCTAATAACAGTTTCATATTGATCATAATAATAAGAAGGCACGGATACTCTTTCGCACAAACAACGCTGCATTTCCGCGCCAACCGGACAACATCCTCCCCCTTACCCCCTTCAAAGGGGACAGAATGTCGTGTCCTCAAATCTTATCCCCCTTTGGAGGGGGAGGTTCCGCATAGCGGAACAGGGGGAGGATGAAATCATACGCAGTTGGTTTTCGTGGTATCTTTTTCTTTGCTTTCTCCAGATTCCTCACAGATTCATTTCCGATACTTGCACTATACTTCAACCCCATGAAAACAACAACCCTTATTCTCCTGCTGATGACAAACATTTTTTTGCTTCCGGCACAGGGAAATAAAAATTCAAAACTGACCGAAGCCGATGTACCATCAGTTGTAAAGACAAAATTTTCAACTCTTTATCCCGATACAAAAGTCGAGAAGTGGGAAAAAGAAAACGGAAATTACGAAGCCGGATTCCACAAAAACAAAACTGAAATGTCGGTACTCATCGATCCAACCGGGAATTTACTGGAAACGGAAACGGAAATTCCGGTTTCCGAACTTCCTAAATCCGTGACTGAGTATGTGATGAAACAAAAACCAGGCAAAAAAATAAAAGAAGCATCCAAAATAATTGATGCTGTAGGTCTTTTGACATACGAGGCAGAAGTAGAGAAAACGGATCTGGTGTTTGACCAAAATGGCAACTTCATCAAAGAAGTAAACGACTGAGAAGGCACGGATACTCTTTCGCGCAAACAACGTTGCATTTCCGCGCAAACCGAACAACATCCTCCCCTTTACCCCCTCCAAAGTGGGACAGGAAGTTCTGTCCTCAAATCTTATCCCCCTTTGGAGGGGGGAAGTTCCGCCCATAGCGGAACAGGGGGAGGATGAAACCATACAGTGGTTGACGCGGATGTGACGGACTGATCGTGTGTTGGCTTGCTTACACGTCAATTAGCTACTCTGTCCATTATTTTGTAAATTAGTCCTCATGGATCCCTTTCCATGATAAAAAAGTTACTCTTCTTTTTTTCTTTGTTGCCTGTTTTCCTATCGGCTCAGCAGGAGAGCCCGGAAACGGTACAATGCTCTCTTATTGAAGCCGAAATGAAAGCCCATATGGCTTTGCACCAACCGGCTTCCGCAGGATTTCTGAATGACTATAACCTCACTTATCACCGTTGCGAATGGTCTGTCGATCCCGCAATTAATTTCATCCAGGGCGCTATCACTTCTTATTTTAAACCTACTGTAAACGGATTCACCCAGGTTCATTTTGACATGAGTGATTCCTTGCTGGCCGATTCTGTTCTTTACCACGGAATGCCCATCACTATCCAGCATAGCAACAATATCCTTTGTATCAATCTGCCTGCTGCAGTGCCTGTGAATCAAACCGATTCTGTGTGTGTGTATTATCATGGCGTTCCTCCGGCAACAGGCTTCGGTTCTTTTTATCAGGGAACACATGCAGGCGCACCGGTTATATGGACCCTCTCAGAGCCTTATGGCGCACGAGACTGGTGGCCAAGCAAACAAAATCTGATTGATAAAATTGATTCCCTCGATGTATTTGTAACCTGCCCTTTGGGAAATCTGGTTGCCGGAAATGGCACATTGGTATCGGATATTACCAATGGAGGCAGTAAAACAGTTCACTGGAAAACCAGATACCCCATTGCCGCTTACCTCGTTGCCATTGCCGTTACCAATTACGTTTCCTATTCTAATTATATACATCTGAATTCGGGACCAGATTCGATGCAGATATTGAATTATGTATATCCCGAAGATCTCGCTCTGGCACAAAGCAGCACTCCCCAGATCATTAAAACAATTGCCTTATACGACAGTCTCACCATCACTTATCCGTTTAGCCGCGAAAAATACGGTCATGCCGAATTCGGCTGGGGTGGTGGTATGGAACATCAGACGATGAGTTATGTAGGTGGTTTTTCCAATGTGCTTATTTCACATGAGTGCGCCCATCAATGGTTTGGCGACCGGGTTACATTAGCCAGCTGGCATGATATATGGCTCAATGAAGGCTTTGCCACGTATTTTGAAGCCCTCACGGAAGAACGTTACTTTCCCCAAAACTGGCTCAACTGGAAAAAAAGCACCACTACCGATGCCATGAATTCACCCAACGGATCGGTATGGGTGGATGATACCACCAGCGTGCCTCGTATATTCAGCGGAAGTCTCAGTTATTCAAAAGGATCTTACCTGCTGCATATGCTGCGCTGGAAGCTGGGCGATCAGCTTTTCTTTCGTTCCTTACAAAACTATCTGAACGATACCACCCTGGCTTACCGCTATGCTCATACTTCGGATCTGCAACGGCATCTGGAAAATACCAGCGGACAAAATCTCACTAACTTCTTTACCCAATGGTTTTATGGCAAAGGATTTCCGAGCTATCAGGTTACCTGGGGACAAACGGGCCACACCCTCAGCATCACCCTGGGTCAAACCCAGAGCGACCCGTCCGTACCGTTCTTTGAAATGCCTGTACCTATTGAATTTACGGGAGAAGGACATGATACCACGCTTGTTCTCAATCACACCTATTCGGGACAGGTATTCACCGCCAATCTGAATTTCATTGCCGAATATGCGTTTTTCGATCCCGATTTACACCTTCTTTCCGGAAACAATAAAGTGCAAACCATGCAGAGCCCGGGAGGAATGGCTTCTCTGTTCAGCTTATATCCTAATCCTGCATCCGGGAGTGTGCAGGTACTGAATATGAATCCGTCCAATCCGGTAAGCAGTATGGAGCTCTATGGTATACCAGGCAATGTAATCCGCTCCTGGCAGGTATCGGGCAATCAAAATCTCAACAGCATCGATCTCACCGGCATTGCCTGCGGTTTATATGAACTGAGGATAAAAACCGATCTCGGCTTTGTGGTGAAAAAACTGGAAGTGAAATAAACAAACCCTTAGGAATGAAAAAGAAAAACCCTGCAACAGGATCTGTGCAGGGTTTGGTGGTGTGCCCGAGGAGAGACTCGAACTCTCAAGGATATAACTCCAACGGCTTCTGAGACCGCAACGTTTACCAATTTCGCCACCCGGGCTTACTTAATCTTAAATCATAATTCTTAAATCTCAAATCCTTCTAGGTGCCCAGGACGAGAGTCGAACTCGTACGGTTGCCCGCCACCCCCTCAAGATGGTGCGTCTGCCATTTCGCCACCTGGGCCTAAAAATTTAGGATTGCAAAGATATATCTTTTTCCGATTTTATACATAAATTCTATGTTTTAAGGCTTTTGAAGGATTTTATGGTCAAAAATCAACTTCTGCTCTGACTTTTGTCATTTTTTTCCCCTCTCCGGCTGCTGAACTTTGTGTAAACAAATTCAAAAGCCATGAAAAACAAATTGCTCATTTATCTGATCGGACTCATCCTTATTGCTGTTCCATTTAAGATTGCATTCCTGACACCTTCCTCCTCTTTCTTTGTCAATATTGCCTCTTTTCTGTCGGTTCTTACCGGCTTTTTGGTGATACTTTTCGGTGGTGCAAAAGATGGTCAGGAACATGAACATTCTTAGAAATCTTCTTCCTCATTCATTATCAACCAGCTGATTTACAAGTCCAAACACTTGTACTGCAGGCAAGGTTCGTGTGAATATTTCTTTTATTTCTCTGGTCATTTACTATCAAAGGGTAGTTCGATTAGCTATACCCTCGTCATTCTGAAGAATTGCCTGGCATAGTAGTACAACTGCCAGGCATTTGTATACGATTGCTAAGTATTCTTATCGCATTACCAGGCATTTCATTTCGACTGCAAGGCATATGAGTACAACTGCTAAGCATTCGTATACGATTACTAAGTATTCGTATACCATGGCCAGGTTTTTCATTCCAACTTCTTCGCTTATGGGTACAACTGCTTAGTATTTGTATACGATTACTAACCATTCTCATACGGCTGCCAGGTTTTCTATTCCCCCTTCTAAGTATTCTGATACCACTTCCTGGCTTTTCATTCCTGCTGCCAGGCATTCGTATACCACTACCTCGCGGATCAATACAACTACCCGGTATTCTTATGCAACGGCTTCGCATTCCATTACCATCTGTGTAAATAGCATCCGTATCAGCCAGGAATATTTGGTGTCGGAAGGGGTATAAGGCAGGGTAGGAAAGAAACAGTACTGTTCTTTATCGGATTTTTTCTGAATGTATAAAAGGGTGATTAGCCCATGTTTTTCCCATATTGCCTCAGAGTGGCTATCAAATTTTTTGTTTGATCGGCCCGACCCAATTTGGCTTTTTCAACCCGTATAGTTGCCACTTTTTCCGTGGTTTTGAAAATATTTAAATCCGTATTTCCTGCCCGGGTGCCCGCAGAGACATCCATCCAATAGCCTAGCTGATGAAAAGGGATTTGGTAGGTCATGATCTTCCCAAACATATTGCTGCAATGAATCGCTAATAGTTGTTCTTTGTCATCCTGTATGATGCGTTGCACATTCCTTCTTCCCAAAAAAATAAAAGCGGCATATAACAGCCCGCTTACCGGCACAAGGACAAGAATGATCCATTCCGTATTAGAGACTCTCTTCAAAAGCTCACTAAAAAACAGCGCATCAATTGCGATAACAAAGACAGAAAACAAAGTCCAGCTCTTTTTTAGATTCAATGAAGGACTGGATTCATAGATGGTGGAGGACATGTGTCAAACTTAATAAAAAAATCGCTCTTATTCCCTTACAGTTCTGATGCCTTCTCTATATCCGCTGAGGTTTCGGAATATTAACCAATACGCTGACTTTGAATACAATTGAGACGGGATAAAGTTGCTACTTTCTCATTCTTACCAAATCCCATTCGTTAAACTTATGGGTCCTTTATTCTCCTTCAAATTCTCTGCTTAAAATTTAGATAATAAATTGGGATTCATCAAAAACACCATATTTCTGTCATGTGTAAGAAATGCTAAGTAATTGTATGATCTAGTTACTGTAACATCACGACTATTGATCAAATATCATACAAGCATTCAACACATAATTTAATAGTTTGCGAATGTTTTTTTATTCCGGTTCTCTAGTTGCATTTACCGATTTTCTTTCCATTGGCTTTAAACTATCGTCATTATCAGTTCTTTTGCACACCCAATAACTTAACTTCTATAAAACAATTCAACATGAAGAAATTTTTTCTACTTCTTATCGTCGCCTTGTTAACAGTTTCAGGTTTCGCTCAAATAGAAGTTTGGCCTAGTAACGCTATATCTATAGGAAGTACGACATCGCCTGGAACAAACACAATTAATTTTGTAACAAATGGCACGGAGGCTATGAGAATTAATTCCTCAGGGAAATTGGGGGTTGGAACTACCTCACCTTCAGAAGTTTTAGATGTGGCAGGAAATATTAATATTGGTTCTTCTAAAGTATTTAAAATAGGAGGAGGCAGCATACTTTCAGTCACAGGAACAGCAAACGTTTTTACCGGATTGGGTGCGGGAGCAAGCAACACTGGAATTGGAAACTCCTTTGTGGGTTACTACGCAGGAAATGTGAATACCTCCAGCAATTATAATTCTGCCTTCGGTTATTACTCTCTTCCAGCTAATTCAACTGGTACTGGTTATAACAGTGCCTTTGGGTTTCAGTCTATGGAGGCAAACACAACTGGTAGCTATAATTGCGCATTTGGAGGTAACGCATTAACAGCGAATACCACAGCTACAAGTAATGTGGGAATGGGTTGGGATGTACTGGTTGCAACAACTTCAGGGAGTGGAAATACTGGTATTGGTCATAGTGCAGGAGCAACGAATACAACTGGCGCAAACAATACCTTCTTAGGTTATAATGCCGATGCAGGCTCTGGTGCTCTATCCAATGTCACGGCAATTGGAAATGCTGCTGTTGTTTCTACTACAAATACCATGTTTATGGGAAACTCTTCCGTAACCCATGTTTATAGCACCGCAGGAAGTTTTACCACAAGTGATGGTCGATTTAAAACTAATATTAAAGAAAATGTAGCGGGGTTGGCCTTCATTAAAAAATTACGTCCAGTGACTTACAACTTAGACACCAAACAACTTGATGATTATCTCATTCAGAATATGTCTGATAGTGCTAAAACTCTTCACAAAACAGGATTGGATTTTACTGCTTCTACAGCGATGGTTCGCTCCGGCTTTATTGCTCAAGAAGTACAACAGGCAGCACAGGATGTAGGATTTGTTAGCTCTATTGTGAGCACACCAAATACTAATATTGAAGTGTATGCATTATCTTATGAAGAACTTGTAGTGCCCCTTGTCAAGGGCATGCAAGAACAGCAGACTATAATTGACAGTGTTAAAAAAGTGTCCACCAAACACGATTCAATTAATAAAATATTGCAAAATCAAATTAATACGCAAGACTCTACGATACTTTCCCTCCAATCCCAAATTAATCGCATCGCAAACACCTGCTGCCCTAATACCAGCCACCAGATGCAGAATAACGGGACGAATGGTAATTCCGTAAATCCGAATATTCCTGCTGTTGGAAATTCAAACGTAATTCTTACTGATGCGGTGGTGCTGAATCAGAATGTTCCCAACCCCTTTGCTGAGCAGACAATTATTACCTATAACATCCCTGTTATCAACAATTCTGCTCAGATCCTGTTTTACAATACCAGTGGAACGCTCATTAAAACGGTTAACATTAAAACCGCTGGCGCTGGTCAGCTTACCGTCTTTGCCAATGACCTAAGCAATGGCACTTACAGCTATACATTGGTAGTTGACGGAGCCATTATTGATACAAAGCGGATGGTGAAGCAGCAGTAATTTATGAAACGCCTTTGATTCACTATTATTTGTAAGGCATTTCACAAAGAGATTATTTTTAGTACGTTACAAATAACGAAGCCACTGTTTTTCCGTCATTTTTTTGTTGTTAACTCTAAATAAATCAAAAGAGTTAAAATGGTTTTAATAAACTGAAATTTAATGAAAAAACTAAACTATATCTTTCTGTTTCTGTTTGCAATTGTTTTATCACAAACTACAAACGGACAAATACCTATTAACGATCCTGCATGGCAGTTGCAACCTACCGGAACAAGCGGAGGGTCGGAAGAGTTTAATTCTGCCCTCGACTTTACCAATAAATGGTTTCCTCAATTTCCATGGGGAGATTATAATGGAGGACCTGAGATTGACCTGCAGGCGAATCTGATACAAACAACCGGCACAACGTTAAAAATAAAAGCAGATACATTGATTCCTTCCGTTAAAAGACCAAATTCAACCTTCAATGTAACCAACGATAGTGTGACAATTGTTTATCAAGGTGGTTGTCTGCAATCCCGGATGTTGGGCGGAAGTGATGTTTATAAATTCGGCTATCTTGAAATCTATGCAAAGTATCCAACCAGCCATTATGCCTATTGGCCCGCTTTCTGGCTTTGGTCCGGAGGCTGTTCTCCTCTCTTTTATAATGAAATTGATATTTGTGAGAATGCCGACCCTATTTCATTTACAGGTACTATTATGGGAACAAATAGTCATCTCTATCTTTCAGATTCGTGCCCGGTTACAACGAACACAACAGATCAATATGTGCCAATAACGGGGCTGCCATTACTGTCTTCTGCGTTTCATAAATATGCAATTGAATGGGCTCCGGATAGAATGATTTATTATTTCGATGATGTTGCTGTGAGAACGGTTTATGATCCAACAGGAGTATTGATTCCCCAGCACGCCATGGCCGTTATTTTGAATTTCGCTGTAGATCCTTACTACGCATTTCTTCCAAGTGATTGGAATAATCCTGGTATTTATGGTACCCCTGTTCATCATGGTGATCATTCACCGACTCTTTATCCAGCATATTTTGAAATAGATTATTTACGTTACTATAAGCTAAATGCGGATTGCAGTACCAATCTGACTATATGCACGCCCAGTACCGATTACAGTAGTCGGGCCGTGGAGAAATCCATATCAACGGGTGGGAGCTGTTCCCCGACCTTTAATCCTAGTACTACAGCCAGCAGTTGGACACTCAGAGCGACCGATGACATTCTCATAGATTCAGGAACTACTATTAATCCAAGCGGTACAGGATATGTTATATTAGAAACGATGGCTTGTCCTCAATAAAAAACACATTTACACTATGCTAATTAAGAACAATAGTCAGTTTAAATTTAAGGTGCAAAAGTCTAAATTTGAAGTTTGGATGAAACCGAAAAGAATCTTCTTGCCAATTTTAGCTGTGAGTTTTGTTATTTCCACCGCATTTAATAAACCTGTAATAAGGCCGAGCGACTACCGTGATGCGTATGTAGGCACTTATTTTTGCTCAAGTGTTTGTCAGGGTGTAAATTCTGAACACACAGGATTAACTACTGCAACGGACACCATTACGATTAGTGTAGCGAAAGATCCTATGGACTCCATTCTGCAAATTACTATCCACAGTGCCATATTCCAGGTTAAGCTTACAAGCACGACCATGACAGCGTATCCTTTAGGGCAACATTGGGCAGGTCTGTTTTACTCGACAGATAGCATTGGTTTTGCGAAATCCGTTGGTATTGCAGCAAATGGATGCAGATATAAAGGAAAAAAGAATTAAAAAGAGTACCTTTAAATGAAACTTCATTTTCCAAAACCGAATTACCATGAAAGTTTTGTATTTCATTTCGGCTATCTTTTTATCCATGCTTACTGTACAGGCACAAACTTGGTCACCGGTTGGGGCTGGGTCAACCTCATCTATTACTTCCTTGCAAGTGTACCAAGGAGATTTATACGCAGGTGGATGGCTTACAAGTGCAGGTGGAAACCCAGTGAGAGGGATTGCAAAATGGAACGGTACAGCATGGTCTAGTCCGGGTATAGGAGTGGATGGAGGAGTTGATCCAATGGCGGTTTACAATGGACAACTTTATGTTGGAGGTGATCCTTTCGATTCCGCAGGTGGAATTTATACCAACAATATTGCAAAATGGAATGGAACCTCTTGGTCGGGTGTAGGGACTTCCTTAGGATTAAGTAATTACGTATTTACGCTATTGAATTATAACGGAGCTTTGTATGCCGGGGGTTTATTTAATGCCGCTGATGGACATTCTGCAAGCTGTATTGCTGAATGGAATGGCTCGTCTTGGTCAGCTTTGGGCGCTGGAATGGCGGGCAGTAGCACCCCTTTGGTTGCATCTATTGCCTTTTACAATGGGGAGTTGTACGCAGGAGGCCTGTTTCGGCAGGCGGGGGGCGCCTATCCGGCTAACAATATTGCCAAGTGGAATGGAACGAATTGGTCTACGCTGGGAACCGGAAGCGGGATGAATGGTGATGTTCAGTCCTTACTTGTCTATAATAATGAACTTTATGCCGGTGGGAATTTTACGATGGCGGACAGTATTTCGGCTAACCACGTTGCAAAATGGAATGGCTCACATTGGCTTGCTGTGGGAACGGGGATGAATGGTACAGTTACGACGATGGTGGTTTATGACAGTACCATTTATGCCGGCGGTACTTTTACAACGGCTGATGGTAATCCGGCCAACTATATTGCCAAATGGAATGGTACTAACTGGTTATCGGTTGGAACGGGAATGAATGACGCGGTTACCGGTTTTGGAATCTATAACGGGGATCTCTATGCAGCAGGTGCTTTTACAACTGCCGGAGGCGATTCAGCGCTGCATATTGCCAGGTTGAATAACCCTGCGGGAATAGAAACCAATACCCTGAAGAGAGATTTGAATGTGTATCCCATTCCCGCAAACAATTATATAACCATTGAATGGAATAATTTTTTAAGTCCTGAAATTAGTATCACAAATACGTTGGGGGAAGTGGTGAAGACTATAGTACCTAGGAAATCTTATTCCAGTGTTTTGGTAAATATTGGTGATCTGGCGAATGGACTTTATTTTGTAGGAATAAAAACAAGCAATGGCACTTCGACCAGAAAAATTCTTGTTCAGCACTAACTTATTCATGTTATATTCCGGTAATGCCTTGGATGCACCCAAGAGCCATCATTTACAATAGTGTTTCCGGTTTCTCGAAACAAAACCGTGGCGTGTAAAGTAAGTATTCTAAAACGAACAATCTAACCCACTCTACTATTTCCTGAAGCTTATCTCACCAATGATATGTTCCCTGATTTTACAATTTGCTCTCCTGATATTAAAATTGCAGTTAAATAATAAACAAAAACAGCTGAATTCATGCGTTGTCCCTTGAATGTTCCATCCCAGCAATCCTTAGAATTGTTCGTTTCAAAAACCTTCTCTCCCCAGCGATCATAGACGACAAAATGTAAACTTTGCAGGCATTTATCGCCATATATGCATTCAAAATCATTATTCCCGTCATTGTTGGGAGAAAACAAAGAGGGAATAAATATTTCTGGACAAGTATCTTGTGCAGTCGTGCAACTATATAGGATATTAGAATAATCATAGGAATCAATAAAGTTAGGGAGCCCATCGTCCTGAGTACCGGTTCCGCCAATAAGGTGAATGACCGAGTCGGCATAGTTGCAATTAGCGCCTGTGTTATTGGGATTGTTTATCACTGAAAGATAATCCGTATCAGTGGCAATGTATATTTTTCCATCTGTACCTAATTGCATTGCCCAATGGCTCGGAGATTGTCCTGCCACTTTATATTTTGATCCCCTAACAGAATTTGGATTTCCACCACCTGCAGTTAAATCAAATTGATACACCCCGTTGTCATTTAACCAACACGCAATATAAAGCTTTGAATTATCGGGAGAAAAGGAAGCTCCATAATAGCAATAAGTAGAATCAGCTTGAATGTTTACAAAATTACTGACAACTCCGGTACTCCTGTTAAAATCAAAATATTCGGCAAGACCATATCCGTTTCCGCTAACAACCACTAGCTTTTGCCCATTTGGCGAAGCTTTCATATACCCTAGTGCGTAGCCGGAATTCTGAGGTCCATAAGCAACAGGATGTCTTGAGCCAATATGAGAAATAACACTACCAACGATTCCGGTAGAGGCCAAATGGTAAGAATAGAAAGCGTCTGAATAATATTTGTGAACGATTATCCAGTAATCCGTTCCATTAGCGTGCCGAACCCCCGTTAATTTTTCAGCTACCGTATCAAGTAATTTGATGTTTTTCCGATTTGATATTACATCTCCTAGGCCTCCATCCAAACAAATATCAACGACTGAATATCTAAAACCATATTTTAAGTCATCCAGATAAAAATCATCCACTGTGAAAACATAATAATATCGACTACTTCCAGGCTGAGGAATTATCAATGCTCCTTGGGTTGATGAAAAAGTAGAAAAGAGGCTATCTCCATTTGGCATGAGTTGCTGATTTCTGTTCCAAATCTTGTTTCCATTTGTATAAAACAAAAGAGATCCATTATTGTCCGACATAACAGCCGTTCCTTCAATTGGAGTGCCATCAGGGGTATAAGTCTGCCCATTTGACAATGGAACAGGTATTCCACTATTAAAGTCTAAGCCAGCATGACTTCCGAAATACCAAATATTTCCTTGCTTCTGGGCAATGCAGAAGAGCGGTAGAGCATAAATGAAAAAGCAAAGAACTTTTTTCATGCCAGACTTGTTTCAATGTAGGCTATGAGAGCTTGGCAGGGCCGAAAACCAATCGCAGCATAGAACATTAGATAGATTACGTGTTTTTATTCAGTAAATATAGTCTACTTTCCTTTAAAATAGCCAGTTTGAAGCTTGAGTTACAGACAACTGTTCATCAAAAATTATATTTTGTCCGTTTAATCTATTAAAGGAGAATAACAGGACCGCCTAGAAAAGACCTTGTCTTTTAAAACACCTAAGTTCCCCCCTCTCCCTTCCTCCATCTCTCCAAAATTTGATATATTTACATTGATTATTCAACCCTTTCATACTAATCTGCAAACCCTGAATCCCTTTGTCGCAGGTAAATGAAGATCTGATACGGAGAGTTTTTGAGGAAATGGTCAAACATAAACCTGCTCTTGCCAAATATCTGGCAGCAGATGAAGATGACCCTTCCGAAACAGTGGATACCCGTGTCCTGGCGGATATGATTATCAAACATTTTCCTTGGCCCATAGGAGTAGAGCTGAGAAGATTATTCTCCGGTTCTATGCGTCAGCTGGACAGGGGGCGTCTGGATCAGCTTTTCAAAACCATAGAACGTACCATTCAGTTTCTCAGCTTTGTGATGCTGGCTCAACTGTGGGAAGAAAAAATAAAACGAAAATTCGATTTCCCGAAAGAATATGCTTCCCAGTTCAAGAATCGCATCTCTATTCTGTCGTTAGGTAATTATACCTGGCTGATACGTGCCACCGGCAATCTGTTTGAATCGCTGGAGATAGATCCTTTCATGCCCGAGATGAAAGAGATGCTTCACAAAAAGCTGTACGAAGCGCTTGATTTCTGGGTGCCGGAACGAAATGAAATAGGGCATTACCAGATTAATCTGACAGATGAAGAAATACAAAAACGTTGCGTAGAGTATGAGGACAAACTCACGTTTATACTTCAGAATATTTCCTTTATCGTGAAGTACAAACTGGTTACCATCCGCGAAATCAAAGTATTGAAACAAAAACACAAAGAGCCCCGCTTTAACCATATCATGGATCTGCTGAATAATTCCGATTCGGATTTTAAAGCCACGGAAATGCAGCACGATGTTTTTGCCGATAGCAACTCGGTATTGCTCATGAAAGATTTTAAGGTGCCGGAAGAATTTTTGAATCTGAGTCCTTTGATCATTGATACCCGTCCCGAAATAATCGATTCCAAAGAGAAATTCAATCTCAAGAAGGATATTTTCATGTACACCAAATTCAGCAATGATAAGCTGATGTATGTGGGTACGGAGGTGACGGAGAAATGTGACCTCAGTTATCTGAGCAATTATCCCGTCCTGGTAGAGCAGTTCAAAGAATTGCTTACCGCTTTTGCTGCACCTGAAACGATCAATTCCTAAGCATCATGCAGGGCAGCCCGTTTAAATTTCTGGATAGTTTTACAAAGGAAGACAAGGATATTTTCTTCGGACGTGACCGGGAAATAGAAGAGATCTATTCCCGTGTTTTCCAAAGCAACCTCTTACTTGTATACGGTGCTTCGGGTACGGGTAAAACAAGTCTTATTCAATGTGGTCTGGCCAATAAGTTTAACGATTCCGACTGGCTTCCTATTCTGATCCGTCGCGGAAGCAATATACTTACTTCCATCCGGGCTCAGCTGGAGCATCTGGCTATTACACCCACTAAAGAAGGAGCTTCCTTAAAAAAGTCGATCGAGTCTCTTTATCTGGATCATTTCAAACCGGTATATCTCATCTTCGATCAGCTGGAGGAGCTTTTTATTTTCGGATCCCCTGACGAGATCGATGGTTTTGTGACGGAAGTAGCAAAGATTTTAAAATCGGATCTGCAGTGTAAATTCATTTTCATTATCCGCGGTGAATACCTCGAACACCTGAGTGTGTTTGAAGAAAAGGTTCCTGAATTTTTCAGCAACCGGATACGGATTGAAAAGATGACCCGTCTGCATGCCGCAGAAGCCATTACCGGTCCTTGCCGTAAAGCAAACATTGGTCTGGATCCTGGATTTGAATTAATTTTTTTGGAAATGCTTTGTCCCGGCAAAGCCGAAGTGGAACTCACCTATCTCCAGGTTTTTCTCGACAAGCTGTATAAGAAAGCGATTCAGAAAAATGCTGCCCATCCTGTTTTTACCAATGGACTGTTAAAAGAAACGGGACAGATCAGCGACGTGCTGTCCGACTTTCTGGAAGAACAGATAGCACGTATCCCTGATTCGGAAGCTGCCCTGGCGGTGCTGAAAAGCTTTGTATCCATGGAGGGCACCAAAAGACAGGTGGATATAGAAGAGATAGAAAAATTTGTTCGGACCCTGGGCAAACAGCTGCCCCAGGAAACCATAGAAAAGCTGGTGCATCAGTTTGTGGATCTGCGCATTTTACGTGATAAGGATGAGTCGGGCAAGTATGAATTAAGACATGATTCCCTGGCGGTAAAGATTTATGAAAAGATTACTCTGGTTGAAAAAGATCTGATAGAGGTAAAAACGCTGATTGAAAATGCGTATTCCAATTATCTGAAACGACATATTCTCATTCACGAAAGCGATCTGGCCTATATAGCGCCTTATGAGCGGAACCTGTTTTTAAACGAGAAGCTGCAACAGTTTCTGGACGATAGTAAACGCGCCTCTACGCAGACAAAAAGACGCAGGCGGCTTGCCTTATTTATTGTAACGGGGGTGGCATTTGCGGTACTGAGTGGTTTTACCATCTGGGCCATGAGCGAACGGACCCATGCCATGGAACAAAGCCATGAAGCGGAGAAACAAAAAATGCTGGCTGAGCAGGAAAAGAATGAAGCCCTCCGATCTAAAGATGAAGCAGTAAAGGCCAATGAGCAGGTGATGCAGGAAAAACTGATTGCGGAGAAAAATGAGCAGTCGGCATTGGCAGCAAAACAAGTGGCCGACAAGGCCAAACAGCAGGCCATGAGTGCTATGACTGAGGCGGAAAGAGAAAAAGGGAATGCCATGTCTCAATCGGAGATTGCCAAAAAAGAAGCCTTGAATGCAGAAGCTCAGAAAGAGATAGCCAAAAAAGAAAAAACGAAAGCAGAAGAGTCGGAGAAAAAAGCACGAAAGAGTTTTGTGTTGTCACTGGCTCAGGGCATAGCTCTGAAGACTCCCCTTTATAAAAATGATCTTCAGCTAGAAGCTTTATTGGCTTATCAGGCCTATAAACTGAACAAAGACAATAACGGACCGGCTCAGGATCCGGTGATCTTTGATGCCTTAAGATCGGCGGCGGGAGCCCCTGACAAACAAAAAGTAAATCCGGACATAGGGTTTGTACAAACCAATGAATTCATAGCCCTGCAGGAAAGAAACGATACCCTTGTATTTGCTGCCCGAAACGGTTTCATATTCGGAGTAGATAAAAACAAGTCTTCTTCTTTTACTATGGCGAAATTGCTGAGCTATCATTTCCCCATCGATAAACTCTTTTTTAATGCTACAGGCAATTATATAGTGAGCTCGCATATAAACAACAGTTTGTGTTTATGGACCCAGCAGCTTCATAACACTGCTCCCGCCTTTCAGGAGTTAACCGGGCATAAAGGTCTTGTCAGATCTCTCGCATTCAATACGCGTTCCGATCTTTTTGCAAGCGGAGGAAAAGACAGCCTGGTTATTACCTGGTCCATACAATCCGGAAAAGCTGCACAGCTCAAAATAATTAAGTTGAATGCTGCGGTCAAGAAATTGGTTTTCTCGAAAGATGAAAATCAGCTCTTCTGTCTGCTCGAAAACGGCAGCATACAACAGCTGGATCTGAAAACATACGCATACACCACCTATCCATATACAGGCACCTCCAAACCGATGGAGATAGCCCTGAACAGAAAGAAAAACAAATTGTTGCTGGGTCTGGCCAATGGCAATTTATGGTCCGAAGATCTGGATACCCATACACATACGGATTACAGAGCCCATCTAAGCGGTATTGATTTCCTGGTATTTAATAAAGATTACAGTATGCTGGCATCAGCGGGATCGGATCGTACCCTCAAAATTTACGATGCCGATAATCTGGAAAGCAGCCCTATCTCGATTAAGGATCTTCATTCCAAAGCAAGGGCTATTACATTCACAACGAGCAATCAACTTTTCGTGGCCTGTGCAGATATCAAAAGCTATCTGATAGAAACATCCTGCGACAGGATGGCCGCATCCATTTATCAAACGCTGAAAAGGAATATGACTCAGGACGAGTGGGCTAAGTTTTGTAAAGACATGCCGTATGAAAAAACAAGACCCGATCTTCCTTAAATCAACAAAGCATGAACCTTAGAACCACGCTTACGGAATCAAGGATTGTCAGGATTACTTTCGTATTCCTGCTTGTTTTGTTTTGCAACAGGACAGTAGTAGCGCAAAATGGAGTGGCCCGCGCCATTTCAGATTTCAACTCTATTGCCGAACAATATATTCAGAGCGCACAAGAACTGTTTAATAACGGCGATTATGACTCTTGTATTGCTGTTCTCAATAACGGGCTTAAGGTAAATATGTTTGACCGGAAAGGGAATGAAGATATGTTATGTCTGAAGACGAAAGCCTATCTGGAAAAAGATGATCTGAAAGATGCGGAAAAGACCATGAAACAGCTGCTCGAATACAATCCGCATTATGAACTTATCGAGTCTCAAAACACCGAAGATTTTAACCGCCTTTTCAAGCAATTTGACGTTCATGCCAAACTTATCTTTGGCATCAGGAATACCCTTATGTTTCCGGCCCTTAAAACCACTGCCATTTACAGTGCTGTTCCGGGTTATAATTACACAGCACCTTATACCACGGCCAAATACTTTCTGATGTATTATGGCTGGGCCGAGTATCAGTTCAGGGATAATATCTCTATCAATCTGGAAGGTGTGTATTGGAGCCTGTCATACAGTCGTAATATGGCGCTTACCACCAATACCACGCTGAATATGAACGAACAGATGCATATCTATGAGATTCCTGTTTTTGCCCGTTTTTATATGCCGCATAACATGAATATTCCTTTTCTCAAAAACATATTGCCTTATGCAGCTTTTGGAATCGGTTATCTGCATCTGAAAGATGCAACTGCCAATCTGAACGAATATGTTATCAATCCCAACACCGGTTATTTAACCAGCAACAGCTATGCAAACGGAGTAAACATGATGAATATGCGGGCTGTAAATACCTTTGAATGGGTATATGGTTTGGGAATAGGGTATAAAATAAAAAATCTGAGATTATACCTCGACTGGAGAGCTTATGCAGCGATGAATACATTGACTGATGCCAGTAAAAGAATGAACAACGTTGATCTGTATAACTACTATTCCTATGTAGACAATGGTATCAAACTGAATAAATCGGAAATAGGCGCTTCTATTTCATACACCCTGAAAAATTCAGTAAAGAAGAAACCGATCAAGAAAACTCACACCACCGTGCAGGGTGCTTATAAAGTGAATAAGTAATATCAGAAACGTATTCCGATAACAAGTACATCATCAGTCTGCTCCTGCTCTTCTTTCCACTCTTTCAAATAATTTGCCAGAAATGCTCCCTGCTCCTTCATGGATAGGTTACGGATAGAAAGCAGTACTTCTTTCCATTTGGAAGATTTGAGTTTCTTTCCTCCTTTTCCAAACTGATCGGAATACCCATCGCTGAAAACATATACGATGTCGCCGGTTTTCATCTCGAACAAATGTGTTTCAAACTGTTGTTCATCCGGGGTATAACCACCTATCGCCACCTTGGTAGCTTTTATTTCTTCCATGGCATCGGCACCTTTTCTCAGGATCCACAAAGGTCTGTTGGCTCCTGCGTACTGAAGACGGGTTTTACCGGAAGCTGAGGAAAAATGTAATAAGGCAATATCCATTCCATCGCGTGTTTCTCCTTCCTGCCCGCTCTGCCCCAATGCTTTCTTCATTCCCTGATTAAGCTGACGGAGTATTTCTCCAGCCTCTCTGCTTTTCATCAGCGCCTCATTCAGTTTTTCATAGCCCAGCATACTCATAAAAGCACCCGGCACACCATGACCGGTACAGTCAACTGCGGCAATATAACAAGCATTGTCTCTTTGATCTATCCAGTAAAAATCTCCGCTGACAATATCTTTGGGTTGAAAAAAGATAAAACTATCGGGAGCAGTTTTTTGCAACACACCGGGTCGCGGTAAAATAGCCTGCTGTATGCGTTGGGCATAATTAATGCTTGCGGTGATGTCCTTATTTTTTTCTTCTATGCTGTCGTATGCCGATTTAAGCTCCACATTTTTGAGACGGTGAATTTCCGCTTCCTGTTCCGAGCGTTCAACAGCAAAGGCTATCTGTTGATTTTTAAGCCGGTTGCCCGATTCGGCATTCAATACTTCTTCTTTTAATGCATGAAAGGCGCGGAAATGATTCAATGCTTCCTTTGCATTACCCTGCTGTTCATACAAAGCGGAAAACAGGGAATGAATTTCATATAACAAAGGTTTGGCCTGCAGTGCATCTGCAATTTGTTTTGCTTTTTCCAGTTTTTCTATGCCCCGTGCAGGATCAGACATAGCCAGGGCGTGATTGGCAAAGCCCAACAAACAATATAAGGCAAGCCGTTTGTCTTTATCACCTGTATTCAGCGTTTGACAATGCTGATAATAGAAAAGCGCTTTTTCCGGATCCTGTTGTTTTTCGTATAGCGATGCCAAACCCAGATAGCTCCACGGCAATGCCCCCATTTCTTTGAGCTCTTCCCGAAGGTTGATGCTTTTCCAGTAATAGTCGAGCCCGTTCTTAAAATCGCCTTTGGCCGTATAGGTTCTGGCAATCATATTTAACGATGATGCTACGGCTTTGAGATCTGGAATCGCTTCGCGTATATGCATACTTTTCTGATACGATTCCAAAGCATGATCATAATCGGCTATGCGGAAATAGATGGTACCTGTAGTACTCAATATATCCGCCAACCCTTCCTGATTACCGATGGACTGGCCTATTTTAAGTCCCCGCTGACATGCTTCCAGCCCTTTATCATACTGTCCATAAGTGTCATATACATTTCCAAGATAATTCAGGGCACGTAACTGGCCCAGGGCTTCCTGTGTATGATCAAAATAATGGAGGGATGCTGTCAGATCAAGAAGCATGGAGTCTTGTTCCTGAGAGCGCAAAAAAGCACATACTCCTTCATACAGGCGGGCGTAAGCAACTCCCCGTTCGTATCCGATGACTTCCGATTGTTTATGGGCTTGCTTTGCTTGTTCCAGTGCTTTGGAAGCATCACTATATCTCCACGACCATGCCTGCTCGTTCATGGCATCAATCCGGATAATGTCCTTCCCTGGCTCTGGCACGTGAAATGATGTTTCGACAAATATAGGGGATTATCAATCAGGCAAAATCAGCATTATTCGTCTCTACTTAACCTCTAATAAATCCTTTTTTAATATATTTAACCACTATTGCCAAGAGACCCCATTAACTATGCGTTTTATATTGCGATTCTTCTGTTTTTGTCTGCTGCTATCAGCTCCATCCTCATGCTTATTCGCTCAACCTGAGGATGTTAAATTTGAAAATATTCCATCCGAACAAGGGCTTTCGAATAAATCTATTCCGGCCATTATTGAAGACAAGCAAGGTTTTCTTTGGTTTGCCACCCAGGATGGGCTGAATAAATACGACGGGTATGAGTTTAAAGTGTTTCAAAACGACCCGTCCGATTCCAACACCATTTCCAATAATAATATCTTTTGTCTCATACAGGATAAGGATGGATTTCTGTGGATGGGTACAGAAAATGGAGGTCTTAACAAGTTTGACCCTCGCACCGAAAAGTTTACCCGGTTTATACATGACGAAGGCAATGCGTCTTCTATCTGCAGCAATAATATCTACAGCATCTTACAGGCCAAAAACGGAGATCTGTGGATCGGAAGCTGGGAAGCCGGTATTGATGTGATGGATCCCAAAACCGGGAAAATACTAAACCGCTATCATCATAAATCAGGTAAAGACAATACCCTTTCCAATGGTGGTATCTGGAGCATATTTGAAGATGAAACTGGTATCTTCTGGATCTCTACCTGGGGCAGCGGGCTTGATAAGCTTGATCCTGCAACGGGGCGGTTCAAACACTTCCGCCATGACCCTAAAAACCCTTCCAGTATAAGTCATGATATCATAGGTCCTGTTTATGAAGATAAACATGGCCGTATATGGGTTGCTACCTGGGGTGGTGGATTGAACCTGCTGGACAGAAAAAAAGAAACATTCCGGAGTTTTCAGCATGCTGCCGATAATCCAAAAAGTATCGGAAGCAATCTGATCTGGCCTATAACCGAAGATTGGGAAGGTAATTTATGGGTAGGAACATATGGCTCCGGTGTTAACCGTTTTGATCCAAGGACAGAAAACTTTCATCGCTTTGCTCATGATGCCGATGACCCTACCAGTCTTAATCACAACGATGTCTGGTCGCTGCACCTGGATCGCTCCAATATTCTTTGGGTTGGTACTGAAGGTGGAGGTATAAGCAAATATGTCAATATCCGTAAAGAAGTAGATGTATATGCTTATGACCCGGGCAATCCGCTTAGTCTTGGTCATAATTCGGTTCGTGCTGTGCATGAAGATCAGGATGGTATCCTTTGGATCGGAACCTGGGATGGAGGACTGGATAAATATGATCCATCGGTAGAGAAAATAAAAAATTACAAATTAGATGATAATGAAGAAGGTACTTCGGGGTTAAACAAGATCAAATGCATAACCAGCGATCATACCGGAAGACTTTGGCTGGGTACATACCGCGGGGGACTTTGTGAATTTAACAAAAGCACCCAAATGTTTGTCAATTATACCCACGATCCATCTAACCCCTCCTCTATCAGCGACGATTATGTATACTGTCTGAAAGAAGACAATCAGAATAACTTGTGGGTGGGAACACTCAATGGTCTCAATATTTTTGACCGGGCTGCAAAAACATTTACCCGTATTAAAAGTGATCCGGCCAACGAACACAGCCTGAGTAATAACACCATCAACACCATCTATCAGACTAAGGATGGCAGTTTATGGTTCGGTACCGATTACGGACTGAACAAATACGACTACACCAAAAAATCCTTTACCCGTTTTCTGCACGAAGCACAGGATCCGCATAGCCTGAGTCATAGTACCGTTTATACCATCTATGAAGATAAAACCGGCATCCTGTGGATAGGTACCCGAAACGGACTCAACAAATTCAACCCGGCTGATCATAGCTTTGATCATTATGACACCAAAGACGGACTCCCGAACAGTATTATTATGTCTATTCTGGAAGATGCAAAAGGAGATCTGCTCATCAGTACCAAAAACGGTATTTCCCGTTTTAATAAAGAACAGAAAACATTTATCAATTACGATCTGAGTGATGGAATACAGGGCCGTCAGTTTTTCCCTAATTCTTCCTGCAAGGCAAAAGACGGGAAGCTTTATTTCGGTGGCACAGAAGGGCTCAACTCCTTTTATCCCGATCGTATCCAGAACAACCCGTATATACCACCGGTTGTTATTACCAGCATAAAAAAATCAGGTGAAGAAATCCGTTTCGGAAAACTTATTGAGAATGTAAAAGAGCTGGTCCTCCCCTATCATGAAAACTCACTTTCCTTTGAATTTGTTGGTCTCAGCTATGCCAACCCCGATGAAAACCAATATGCCTATAAGCTGGAAGGTGTTGATGAAGACTGGAAATACAGTGGAAATGTACGGGTAGCTAACTATTCCAATCTGAGACCCGGCAACTATATATTCCGGGTTAAGGCCTCTAATGATGATGGACTCTGGAACACCAAAGGCGCCAGTATCCGGGTTACCATTACTCCTCCTTTCTGGAAAACACTTTGGTTTTTTATTCTTTGTATTCTTCTCGGGTTGGTTCTTATATTTCTATACATCAAGAACCGAGAGCGAAAATTGCTAAAGGAGAAAAAGATACTGGAAGATAAGGTGGAAGAAAGAACTGCGGAGGTGATGACGCAGAAAGAAATTCTTGAAACCCAGAATAAAGAGATCAGAGATAGTATTTTATATGCCAAACGTATTCAGGAAGCTATTCTGCCGGCTCAGGAAGATGTGCTCCATGCTTTTCCTGACTCCTTCATTCTTTTCAAACCCCGTGATATTGTAAGCGGCGACTTTTACTGGTTCTCCGAAAAAAATGGCAAAGCGATTGTGACGGCAGCCGATTGTACCGGCCATGGCGTTCCGGGAGCCTTTATGAGTATGATCGGCAATACCCTGCTCAATCAGATTGTAAATGAAAAAGGGATTGTAAAACCCGATGATATCCTGCTGCATCTGAGGGAGAATATCATGAAAAGTCTTAAACAAACCGGAGCGGAAGGTGAAAATAAAGACGGTATGGATATTGCGCTTTGTACCTACGATCTGAATACCCGGGAGCTGCAATTTGCAGGTGCAAACAACCCGCTTTATATCGTGAGCAATGGAGAGCTATCGGAAATAAAAGGCGATAAACAGCCTATTGGAGTATACATGGGCGAACCCAAACCATTTACCTGTCAAACCGTTCAGCTTAAAAAAGGAGATTGTGTTTATATTGCCAGTGATGGATATGCCGACCAGTTTGGCGGATCGCATGGAAAGAAATTCAAATACAAGCAAATGAAAGATTTGCTGCTCGCTTTGAATGACAAAAAGATGTCGGAACAACGTATTACCCTCAACGAAGAAATTGAAAAATGGAAGGGTACGCTTGAACAGGTGGATGATATCCTTGTTATCGGTTTCCGGGTTTAAGCAGTAGTCTCTACTTCCAGTTATCTATTCCGGTCTAGGTGTTTACACTTACCAGCGCCTACTAGCTTCACCGTATTTTCAGTATCACTACCTTTTTTGTGCTCTCAACGCTTTATCTTTGTAATGAAAACAAAGAAAGAATAAGATTCCAGAGGAGTCTTCATATTTAGTATGAATTGCGAATCACTTTCCGGTGGACTCTCCACGCAAATTCATACCCTCCTGTGCCTGCTGTAATATGAAAGGCTCTGACAACAGCCCGCACAAACCCTCTCACTGTTACGGGAGGGTTTTTTCTTTGTACTTCACTAAAACAAATATGGAACGTAGTTTATTATGATTGTTATCATTTTCGCGGATCATCCACATCAGAATAAATATAATATGGTTTATTTTTTCTGCCTCCTGCCTCTTTTGCTTATTGTTCGTATTGCCCGCGATAAAATCGGTGCAGCTGATCTGTTTTCAGGGGATGGTCTTTAAACCAGTTGCCGAAGCTAACCCATTTGGCCTTGTTTTGTGCATGCCATTTTTTGAATCCTTCTTTATCTCCTTCCATCAGCAGCCAATGGTTATAAGCTTCCATTTGCCCTGCCTTTAATACTTCATCCTGATAGTCAAATAAAAGATTTGGATATTTTTTATTGGTTCCGCTGCTGAAATAGTTTTCCAGAAACCGTTTCCGGATTCTATCGAGTGAATTTATATCGATGGCAGTTTCTTTTAATACGGCAATCCCCAGAATAGGTTCATACACCGTAATCCCAAAAGGAGGCTTAGCTTTTTTTCCTTTTACTGTATCTCCTGCAATGCTCGTTTGTTTGCTGAAACTAACTGTAAAGGTGGTATCCGGCCGGAACTTGATTTGACTTTTGTAAGTATCATACAATAGCTTGCTGATTTCGTCACTGCGTTTGCTGCCTGGTTCCAGCAATACAAACAACTCACCATATATCATGCCCCATACCGGTTCGGAAGAATGACAAAACAACTTGGCAGCCCAATAATAATTAGCGGCAAACTTAGGATCCTTTTCAATTCCGCTTTCATAATACACCAGGGCTCTGTTGTACTCCTTAATCTCCATTTCCAGTTGTCCGCACTCCATATTCAAACGACCGGAAGTAGGGAATTTCTTCAATCCAGCCTGAAATATTTCCTTCGCCTGGCTAACGTGAAACATATTATCCTGACAATTGCCGGCTAATTGATAAATAACATCGGTTGTATTGGGTCTGTCAAGCAAGCCTTCCAGAACAGTGTATGCTATACTATCCTTTTTTTGCGTGCAATAAGCATAGGCCAGTTCGTAGGGATAATCCACACTTGCCGGATCGGCGGTGATGCACTCCTGCAGCAAGGGTATGGCCTCGTCTATTTTTCCTGAATCAATCAGTGCTTCTGCCTTGCGTGCCTTTACGATGGCTTGTTGTTTTTCAGAAGAAGGGGCAGCAGGTTTCTTGGTTTGAGCCGGCAGAAATGTTACAGACAACAGGAATAAGAGGGAGAGAAAACAGGTGATGGAAAATTCAGGAGCGCTTTTCAAAGGTTCTGTTTTTTATTGGCTACTATGCGCTTGATCTCATTATAATGCATAACCGATATCCCTTTTGTTTGTCCGGCAATTATTTTCATGGCCCTGGCAACTGTGAGGCCATGTATGGAGAGGTATTTACTCCATCCTCCTACCAACAACGGGGAAAGCCATCTGAATATTGTGCCGAAAACACCTTCACCGGCGCGGAACTCCTGACGATCGCCCAGGAGAAAAGAGGGACGGAGAAAAACGATCTGCTCTATCTTGCGTTTACCTATCGTTTCTTCCATCTCACCTTTATTACGCAGATAGAAATTGGAACTTCCGGCAGAGGCTCCTACAGCAGAAACCACCATCATGCTAGGCACCTGATTTGCTTCTGCCAAAACAGAAAGGTGCACCGGAATTTCATAATCCACATGACGTCTCCCTTCTTTGGAAGGCGTATTTTTGGTGGTGGTACCCAGACAACAAAACAGCACATCGCCTTTGATCCGGTCGCGTACCGCATCCAGCGCATTGAAATCGGTAATAACAGTTTGTAATTTAGGATGCTGAAGAGTCATCGGCTTTCTTACAAAAACACAGACCACATCATAGTTCGGATCATCCAGCAATTCCCTGAGCAGGTAGCCCCCGATCATCCCTGTAGAACCAAATAGGAGGGCTGTATTAGGCATTCGAAAAAGTGTATTATTTAAACCTTACAAATCTCAAATCGTAATTCTTATATCTTAAATACAATAAACTCGTGTCTAAAACAGGTTCAGCTGATTCGGTTTGTCCTGGTCTTTATGTTTTTCTTCGAACTCGGCTTTTTTTTTAGCGGCCAGACGAAGCGCCTCTACAGGCGATTCCTTGGTATGTTCAAACTCCAGTTCCTCAGGAGGAATGGTCATTATTTTTTTTTTACTTTCCGGTGTTTCAACCAGGTTCACTTCTTTTATTTTGCTTGCACTTAGCTTATTTCCCTTGGCCTTGATGTTTCTGACCTCGATAAATTCAGCCAGCTTTATCTTTTCATCTTTAGGAGCAAAACCTTTCACCTTAGCAAACTGAAGAATCACCACCGGTGCTGTTTCCAAAGAAACGAGCTCCACGCGGCTTTCGGGATTTTCGGTTATAAAATGCACCCGGGTGCTGGCGGGATCAATCACAAAACGTTTTACAAAATACTGTTTGCTTTCTCCATCAAAATAAACGGCAGTAAGGGTAGCGGATGGATCAAATTTCTCGATGAGAATGATATCTTCATCAAAATGTGCTGTCAGTTCAACAGGTTTAAGCGTATAATATCCGCTATGCGTTACTACCAGTATCCGGTCTTCCACCATAAATTCACCCAGGTAGGTACCTTTCACATCATAGTTGATCCGGTGTACGGTATCGTCAAACCATACTTTACGTGCACCGAGAGTAGACATCCCTTTTTCTTTGATAACCACCTTTTTAACCGGGTTACGCGTAACCATATTACCGATAGAGCTTCTTGATTTAATAGCAAGCTCGCTGAAATCCAGATCAAACTGTAATTTCCGAAGGGCCACATTGGGTTTCAGAAATACCGTTACCCGTTCGGCTTCTCCATTGGGATTAACCGAAAAATAAAGCACTTCCGAACCGGCGGTTCCTTTGGTCAGATGATAAGGCTTATCACGCGTGATACCCGTTACATTAAAACGTTTCATCAGCACAGCACCTTTGGGGCCGTCGCGGTATATCATGTTATACGTGGTACGCTCATCGCTCTTTCTAAAGACAGAGATATAGAGCAGATCTTTGCCGACAAAAGCCTTCTCCTGCACCTTGCTCACCATCATGGTACCGTCTTTACGGAACACGATAATATCATCTATATCCGAACAATCGGAGACAAACTCATCCTTCTTGATTCCATATCCCGCAAAACCTTCTTCCCTGTTTACATACAGTTTCTCGTTTGCAATAACAACGCGTGTGGCGATGATATTCTCAAACGATTTGATTTCTGTTTTACGCTCCCGTCCTGCACCATACTTCTTCTTCAGTTCTTTGAAAAACTCGATGGCATAATCTGTCAGATTAGCCAGGTGATGCTTTACCTGGTCTATTTTCTGATCCAGATCCTTCAACAGTTCATCGGCCTTTATACTGTCAAAACGCGTAATCCGGATCATCGGGATCTGGGTCAGCTTTTGAAGGTCTTCATCATTAATCGCCCGGAGCAATTTGCGTTTGTGAGGCTTAAACCGCTCATGCAGATATTCGTACAGCGTTTCGCGGTCGCTGTACTTTTTAAAATCAATATACATCTCCTCTTTAATGAAAATCTTTTCGAGGGATGCAAAATGCCATTTTTCCTGAAGCTCATGCAATTCAAGCTCCAGCTCCCTTTTTAACTGTTCCAGGGTGCGGTGTGTAGAAATCTTAAGCATCTCGCTTACTCCTACAAAGCGGGGCTTATCATTTTCAATGACACAGGCGTTTGGCGAAATGGATATTTCACAATCCGTAAATGCGTACAGTGCGTCGATTGTCTTATCGGGATCGGAACCGGGAGCCAGGTGAACGAGAATCTCCACCTTTTCAGCTGTATTATCCTCTACTTTCCGGATTTTTATTTTTCCTTTTTCATTGGCGGCCAGAATACTTTCAATCAAACTGCCGGTAGTGGTGCTAAAGGGTATTTCACTAACAACCAATGTCTTTTTATCATACATCCCGATACGGGCCCTGACCCGTATACGACCTCCGCGAAGACCTTCATTGTAATTAGAGAAATCAGCCAATCCTCCGGTAGGAAAATCAGGATATATTTCTGCTTTTCTTCCTTTAAGCACGGCAATGGATCCGTCAATCAGCTCATGGAAATTATGAGGAAGAATTTTGCAGGCGAGACCTACGGCAATACCCTCTACTCCTTGTGCAAGCAGCAAAGGAAATTTAACGGGTAAGGTAACAGGTTCTTTATTACGTCCGTCATAACTGCTTTGCCAGGAGGTGGTTTTTGGATTAAAAACAACTTCCAGTGCAAACTTGCTCAGACGGGCTTCAATATATCGGGGAGCAGCGGCCGAATCGCCGGTAAATATATTTCCCCAGTTACCCTGCATATCTATCAGCAGATCTTTCTGACCTATCTGAACCATGGCATCACCGATAGAGGCATCTCCATGCGGGTGATATTTCATGGTACTTCCTATTACATTGGCTACCTTATTATAGCGTCCGTCTTCCAATTCCCACATCGCATGTAAAATACGACGCTGAACAGGCTTCATGCCATCTTCCAAAGCCGGAACGGCCCTTTCCAGAATTACATAGGAAGCATATTCCAGAAACCAGTTATTGTACATTCCCTTCAGGTGGGTGATATTATGATCACCTCCTCCTGTTTGTTCGGGACCTTCAAATAAATCTTTTTTATCGCTCATATTAAATCTTACGAATAGTAACAGGAAATGAATCCTGTAGATATTATTCCGATTCTACTAAATCTTTTTCAATTTTCAGATTCTCAATAATAAAGTCTTGTCTTTCCTGAGTGTTCTTACCCATGAAATAACTCAGAATTTCTCCGATAGAACCTTCTTTACCTACAATAACGGGGTCAAGGCGAATATCTTTTCCGATAAAATGTTTGAACTCGTCCGGAGATATTTCACCCAATCCTTTAAATCGGGTTATTTCCGGCTTAACACCCAGCTTGCCAATCGCGTTTCTCCGTTCCTCATCGGAGTAACAATAAATTGTTTCCTTTTTATTCCGTACACGGAACAAAGGAGTTTGCAGGATATATACATGTCCGTTCTTTACCAGATCGGGGAAAAACTGAAGAAAGAAAGTCAGCAACAACAAACGGATGTGCATCCCGTCCACATCAGCATCAGTAGCCAGTACAATCTGATTGTATCGCAGATTTTCGAGACTCTCTTCAATATCCAGCGCTGCCTGAAGCAGATTAAACTCTTCATTTTCGTACACAATCTTCTTCGTCAGGCCATAGGCATTCAATGGTTTACCCTTGAGGCTGAATACGGCTTGTGTATTCACATCCCTTGTTTTGGTGATAGAACCACTTGCGGAATCACCCTCACAGATAAACAAGGTGGTATTGAGACGGTCGTCTGCCTTATCGGTATAATGTATCCTGCAGTCGCGCAGCTTTTTATTGTGCAAACTTGATTTCTTGGCACGATCCCTCGCCAGCTTCTGGATTCCACTTAGCTCCTTACGCTCCCTTTCCGATTGAAGGATCTTGGTCAAAAGGATTTGTGCTACATCCGAATTTTTATGGAGATAGTTGTCCAGTTGTTCCTTAATAAAATCGCCAATAAAGGTTTTTATAGAAGGTCCGCTGGGACCTATATCCTGAGAACCTAATTTGGTTTTTGTCTGGGATTCAAAAACAGGTTCCTGTACTTTGATGCTGATAGCAGCAATGATAGAGGTACGGACATCCACTGCTTCAAAATCTTTTTTATAAAATTCCCGCACCGTTTTAACAACTGCTTCACGAAAGGCAGCCTGGTGAGTACCACCCTGGGTGGTATGCTGACCGTTTACAAAGGAATAATATTCTTCTCCATACTGGGAAAAGCTATGTGTCATGGCCAGTTCTATATCATGTCCGCGAAGATGCACGATAGGATACAAAATTTCACCACTCAGATTTTCCTGAAGCAGGTCTTTCAATCCGTTTTCAGACTTATAAATCGTTCCGTTAAAATTAATGCTGAGACCAGTATTGAGGTAGGCATAATTGCGCACCATGCGCTCTACGTATTCGAGCAGATACTGCCATTTCGGAAAAATACGGTCGTCAGGAATAAAGGATACCAGCGTTCCTGATTTTTCCGGGCTATCGCTTAACTTATGGTCCTTGGTAATTTCTCCTCTGCAGAACTCCACTGTTTTGCATTTCCCTTCGCGGTAGGATGCTACTTTAAAATAGCTGGCCAGGGCATTCACCGCCTTGGTACCTACCCCGTTCAGACCTACAGACTTTTTAAATGCTTCGGAATCGTATTTTGCTCCGGTATTGATTTTGGAAACAACATCCACTACTTTACCAAGCGGAATTCCCCGTCCAAAATCCCTTACTGTAACTTCGTTTTTGCTGATGGTGATATCGATCTGCTTACCGGCTCCCATTACAAATTCGTCAATGGAATTATCCACCACCTCTTTCAGCATCACATAAATACCATCATCCTGTGATGATCCGTCACCCAGTTTACCGATATACATCCCCGGGCGGAGACGGATATGCTCTTTCCAGTCGAGGGATTTTATACTGTCTTCGTTATATTTTGATTCTGTCATAAAACGAATTGAGATTTAAGATTTTTGAATTAAGAATTAATTCTAGTTAGACGTTGAACCGGAAATGCATCAGGTCTCCGTCTGATACCACATATTCTTTTCCTTCAATCGAGAGTTTACCAGCATCGCGGCAGGCCGACTCGGAACCAAGATCGATAAAATCCTTGTATTTGATTACTTCTGCTTTGATGAATCCTTTTTCAAAGTCTGTATGAATTACCGCAGCTGCCTGAGGAGCTGTCATACCGCGTGTAATGGTCCATGCTCTTACTTCTTTTACCCCGGCCGTGAAATAGGTTTGTAAATCCAGCAGGCGATAAGCGGCTTTGATCAGTTTATTCACACCAGGCTCTTGCAGTCCTATATCTGCCAGAAAAAGCTGACGTTCTTCATATGTTTCGAGGGCAGCTATTTCGGCTTCCATCTGAGCAGTGATTACAATTACTTCGGCCCCTTCCTGTTCCACAGCCTTTTTTACCGCATCCACATATTTGTTTCCTGTATTCACAGATTCCACATCCACATTGCATACATACATCACCGGTTTAACAGTAAGCAGGTGACAATCTTCAATATGAATCTTTTCTTCTTCGCTCAGTTGCACGGTACGGGCTGACTTGCCCTGATCCAATGCTGTCTTGAGCAGGCTGAGTACATCAAATGCTTTTTTAGCGTCTTTATCCGTTTTAGCCAGTTTTTCCACCCGTTTAATCTTGGCTTCTACCGTTTCAAGATCTTTCAGCTGCAGCTCGGTATCAATAATCTCTTTATCACGTACCGGATGTACAGAGCCATCTACATGAACCACATTGGGATCGTCAAAACAACGCAATACATGCAGAATAGCATTTGTCTCCCGGATATTGGCAAGAAACTTATTTCCAAGTCCCTCCCCTTTGCTGGCTCCTTTTACCAAACCGGCTATATCTACAATTTCAACCGTAGTAGGTACTACCCGTTCCGGTTTAACAAGCGATTCAAGCTTTGCCAGTCTATCGTCGGGTACGGTAATAACCCCCAGATTAGGTTCTATTGTACAAAAGGGAAAATTTGCCGCCTGGGCTTTCGCATTGGAGAGGCAATTAAACAAGGTTGATTTACCGACATTTGGCAATCCAACAATACCGCACTTTAAGGCCATATACTACAGTTCAGATTAAATATAAATTGAATAACAATGCTTCTGGTGATTTCGGAGTTCCTTAGTCAGGGAAATTTATTGATCCCTTTCCATGGGTTCGTAAAGTTACCCCGCTTTAGCAAAACCGCAAAGATACTATTTGATGTCAGGGAGCAAAAACCCTGAAGACCTAATGAATTCGTAGTTTTCAACAGGGTTGCGAATATTATTAACATTAGGGGCAACCTCTCTAAAAACATTTACTTTTGGATTCCCTTTCTAAAAACGGATTAATATGCCCGAAATCAAAGAATTAGAGCTCATCTCCAAGCAGGTACGGAGAGATATAGTACGGATGGTACATGCCGTTAATTCGGGTCACCCGGGTGGTTCTCTCGGATGCACAGATTTTTTAGTCGCCCTTTATTTCGAAATCATGAAAAAGGAGCCTGTTCCATTTAAAATGGATGGAAAAGGAGAGGATCTCTTTTTTCTGTCAAATGGGCATATTTCACCCGTATTTTATAGTGTTCTGGCCCGTTCCGGCTATTTTGACGTAAAAGAGCTGAGCACATTCCGTAAACTGAATTCCCGTCTGCAGGGGCACCCTACCACCCATGAAGGTCTTCCAGGTGTCCGTATGTCATCCGGCTCCCTGGGTCAGGGATTATCCGTAGCTATAGGAGCTGCACTGGCTAAAAAACTAAACGGAGATAATCGTATTGTTTACAGCCTTCACGGTGACGGAGAATTACAGGAAGGACAGATATGGGAAGCTGCTATGTATGCTGCCGGGAAAAAGGTGGATAACCTTATTTCGACCATTGATATGAATGGCCAGCAAATAGACGGATCTACAGATAACGTACTTCCTCTTGGAAATCTTCGCGCCAAATGGGAAGCTTTTGGTTGGGATGTCATGGATATGGACGGAGCCGATATGAGCAATATTGTTGCCACCCTGAAAAAAGCGAAAGAACATACAGGCAAAGGAAAACCGGTCATGATCCTGATGAAAACAAATATGGGACAAGGCGTTGATTTTATGATGGGATCGCACAAATGGCATGGTGTGGCTCCAAATGATGAGCAACTGGCCCAGGCTCTGGCTCAGCTGCCGGAAACAGCCGGTGACTATTAAATAATATACACATTAACAACCCCGAATCAAGAACCCGGATGTTTGTTCCTTCCTGCAAAGCAGCTGTCTTATCGGATGCAACATCTGACAAAATCGGTATCCGGCAATGCCGGGGCTGGTTCCTGAGCATCTCTTTTTTTATTCTTTTACTGGCAGGTGTGTCATCCCCCTCTTCTGCCCAGTCAACTGAACCAACCCGGATACTCTTCATTTTTGATGCCAGTTTCAGTATGTATGGGGAATGGCAAAGCGGGACAAAAATTGAAGTAGCCAAAAAACTTTTTGCGGAATTTCTGGACACATTAAAATCCAATAACCCCAATCTGGAAATAGCGCTTCGTTGTTTCGGTCACCAAACCCCCTTACGACCTAATATTGATTGCAAGGATACCAAACTGGAGGTTCCTTTTGGTCCGGTCCGGAAGAATGTCCCGTTGATCAAGAAAAGGATGGAAACGATTCTTCCTACCGGAACCACCCCCATTGCTTATTCTTTAGGAGAGGCCGCCAATGACTTCCCGACGGCTTACGGACGTAATATTATCGTGCTTATAACCGATGGTGTGGAGGAATGCGATGGCGACCCTTGTGCTATTTCGCTGAAGCTACAGGAAAAAGGTGTTATCCTTAAACCGTTTGTGTTGGGTATCGGATTAGGAACCATGTTTGCTGATCTGATGGGCTGTGTAGGAAAATTTTATGATATTACCAGCGAAGCTTCTTTTAAGGGTATTCTGAATATGGTTGTTAGCGAAGCGATTAACCGGACCACAATCCAGGTAAACCTGCTGGATATCAATAAAAAACCTACTGAAACGGATGTGGATATGACATTCTATGATGAATCCAGCGGAGAAATCCGTTATAATTTTCTGCATACAATCAATAACAGGGGCAACCCGGATACCTTGTCCGTTAACCCCTCTGCTCGTTACAAACTGGTTGTACATACCATTCCTCCTGTTGAGAAATCAGGCATCGTATTGAAAGAGGGGCAACATAATGTGATTGTTCTGGATGCACCCCAGGGTAGTTTAGCATTAAAAACAGAAGGTCCAAATACCTATAAATCGTTGCAAGCTCTGATACGTCGTAAAGGAGAGAAAGCAAGTCTGCATGTTCAGGATTTCAGCCGGGTGGAAAACTATCTGGTTGGAAAATATGATATTGAAATACTTTGTCTTCCCCGTATTATTAAGAATGATCTGGATATTTCACAAAGTAAAACAACAACGATTACTATTCCTCAGGCTGGAATACTGACCCTGATGAAACCCGGGGAAGGAGCCGGAAGTGTGTATCTGGAAGATGGTAAGAAGATTGTATGGGTTTGCAATATGAAGGATTTACAAACCCAGGAAAATATTGTTTTACAACCAGGTAATTACAGAGCCGAGTTCAGATCCAAAATACTGAAGAAATCGGATAATACTATTGAACGCCGCTTTAAAATCGAATCCGGTATATCCACAACCGTTAAACTTTATTAATTTTAGAAAATGAACTACACGATCCTTGATAAAAAAGATACCCGTTCAGGTTTTGGAGCAGGGCTGCTTGAATTAGGAAGAACCAATCCTGAAGTGGTTGCACTTTGTGCCGATCTTACCGGATCTCTTAAAATGGATGCGTTTCAGAAAGAGTTTCCGGATCGTTTTTTTCAGATCGGTATTGCCGAAGCCAATATGATTGGCATTGCGGCAGGACTCACCATAGGAGGAAAAATTCCTTTTACCGGCACCTTTGCTAATTTCTCAACCGGAAGGGTTTATGATCAGATCCGTCAAAGTGTTGCTTATTCTGGTAAGAATGTCAAGATATGTGCCTCTCATGCTGGTCTTACCCTGGGAGAAGATGGTGCTACCCATCAGATTCTGGAAGACATCGGATTGATGAAAATGCTGCCCGGTATGACCGTTATAAATCCTTGTGACTATAACCAAACCAAAGCTGCAACCCTTGCTATTGCAAAACATACCGGACCGGTATACCTTCGTTTTGGCCGGCCGGTGGTACCCAATTTTACGCCTCCGGATCAGCCTTTTATCATAGGTAAAGCCCTGCATCTTCAGGATGGAACAGATGTGAGTATTTTCGCTACCGGTCATCTGGTATGGCAAGCGCTGGAAGCTGCCAAAGTACTGAAAGACAAGGGCATTTCTGCCGAAATCATCAATATTCACACCATTAAACCTTTGGACGAAGCAGCAGTCTTAAACTCATTGGCAAAAACGCGTTGTGCTGTAAGTGCGGAAGAACATCAAATGAATGGAGGACTGGGAGATAGTATTGCTCAGTTGCTTGCCCGCAAACATCCTGCACCTATTGAAATGGTAGCTGTGAAAGACAGTTTTGGAGAAAGCGGTACTCCGGAACAGTTGATGACCAAATACGGTTTGGATGCAGCACATATCGTACTTGCCGCTGAAAAAGTAATGCAACGGAAGCATGCGCTGATTGCATAATGTCATCTTCAACCAACCCCATGAATGACTATTCCGACAAGGAGCTGCTAGAACAGTTCAGGAATGAAAGCTCCCGTAATATGGCTTTCAACCAGCTTGTCAGAAAATACCAGAGACGCGTATACTGGCATATCCGCAGGCTTGTTGTGGACCATGATGACGCGGATGATGTAACCCAGAACACCTTTATCAAAGCCTGGAAAGGCTTACATAATTTCAAAGAAGACTCTCAGCTCTTTACCTGGCTATACCGAATCGCAACCAACGAATCATTCACTTTTCTGAAACAGAAAAAAGCCAATCTGAATCTTCCCTTGGATGATGCTTCATATGCCATTTCCAAAACACTAACCGATGACAATTTTTTTACCGGAGATGAAATTCAAAAAAAGCTTCAGCGGGCTATTCTAACGCTTCCGGAAAAGCAAAGGATTGTGTTTAATATGAAATATTTTGACGAAATGAAGTATGAGGAGATGAGCAAAGTGCTGGATACTTCGGTGGGGGCTTTAAAGGCCTCCTATCATATAGCTGTAAAAAAAATTGAAGCTTTTGTACTGAAGGAGGTTGAAAACATCTGAAACTGACCAGAAGGGCAAAAAACCGATGGTAACCCGGAAAAATGAAGATTTCTTGAAGATGTGCTTAAACCTTTAATTATTTTAGATATCAAAGTATTAAATGAACACTCCCGGACACATACACGATGATGCAGAAGACCTGAACAACCTTCCCGGCTTTTTACTGGAAGGTAAGAAAGGATCTGTTTATCAGGTACCTGCAGATTATTTTGAGGAGCTACCCGGGCGTATTATGTCCGAAATAAGGCTTCTTGATCTAAAACCGGCAGAACAACCGGTTCCGGAACACTTTTTTGAAGAGCTTCCGGAAGCTATTCATCATTCGATTATTATTGAAAACCTGTCTATCAGCAAAGAAGAACCTTACCTGGTTCCGGCCGATTACTTTGACTGGCTCCCTTCCCGTATTCAGGATAAGATTGTAACCGCTCCCAGGGACCGTTTTAGCCTGGATTGGTGGAAACAATGGGCCTCTGTCCGTATTCTTTTACCCAGCGCATTGGGAGTTGTTGTTCTTTTAATCTGCATCCGATTCATGGCTCCTGCTGCCAATACCAATGAATCTTTTGCTTTGAATGAGCAGGACAAAAAGGAAGTAATTGATAATCCTGAAGCATTTGGATTGGACGAAAGCATTGTGATGGAACATGTGGTCAACAGAAGTAAGATTTCAGACAAGACATCTTCTTCATCGGATCAAAATGAAGCCATTGACTACCTGATAGAAAACAATGTCGATCTCAATTCCCTTCCTTCAGACAATTGACAATCTCCTTTATGATGAAAAATTTACTTCTTCCCCTGATGCTTCTTCTCACTTTACCTGTTGTTGCACAGCAACGACCCGGTGCCCGCGAGAAAATAGAAACGATGAAAATCGCTTATATCACTACGGCTTTAAATCTTACTGAACTGGAAGCTCAGCAATTCTGGCCCGTTTATAACGAAGCCGAAGTAAAAAGAAGAGAGCTTCGTAAATCCAGAATGGCCGAACGCATGGATGCTGCTCAGAATTTTGAAACAATGACAGATAAGGAAGCAGAAGTGTTTATTGACAAGGAAATGGAATTCAAACAAAAAGAACTCGATATCCAGAAGGAGCTGCATGTAAAACTCAAAAAAGTACTACCAGCAAAAAAGATAGCCCGTTTGTATAAAGCGGAAACAGATTTTCAACGTAAGGTACTTCAGGAGCTGGAGCGAAAAAAAGAGAATGACATGCCTCCCGGGCATTAATACCAGCCGGGAAGTAGTTCAGCTCAAAAGGAAAAGCTTGTCCCAGTCAGCAGGTATTTCAAAATCGTATTCTGCGCTTAGTAATACAAGCCCGATACCGGCTATCCCCTCCAGCATCCCATATTCAGGTTGCCATCCCAGATCGCCTTGCCAGGCTTGATAACCCGCCAAACCAGATCCGTGAATACGCATCTGTCGGGTCTGCTTAAGCCAGAAATACACCGACTTCAGAAACTCCGGCTCTCCTGTTGCATCATAAAAACGAAAAAACATCTGACAAAGACCTGCTGATCCATGGCAAAAACCGGCATCGTATACCTGATCCAGCTTAAGATTCCTTCTTTTGCTGCATTCGGACATCAGACGAAAGCCCTTTTCCTGAACATCATACCAGCCAAACAACTCGCCTGCCTTCCAATGGGCCAAAGCAATTCCCATATCACCTGTACACCAGGCCATACGTGTAAAAGAAGAACTGGCAGGATAGAGATTACAAAAAGAAGAACGCGCGTTTTCTATTTTGAAATAGGTGTACAAGCCCATCAGACGTTCACAAAGTATCCTAATTCTGATCCGCTCATATCCCAACTTATACAGATGAATAAGCACCAACATCAGCCCGGAAACACCATGGGAAAGCGAGGAATTCAGATACCCTTCCGAAAAGCAATAAATTCCTTTTTCATCATTAAATCGGGTGAATCCTATACGGCTGGGATTCATTCCATAAATGGGATATAATTCATCAATAAAAGCCCGAACGGAGTCCTGATGAAGACATCCTTCATTTGATAAACACCAGATAATACCGGTAGCCCCATGTATAAAGTCAAAATTTTTGGTGTGCAAATATTCAGGCAAAAGGTTCCGGATCATTCCCTCCAACTGGAGATATAGTTCGTCTGCAGCATGATAATCCGGTTTCATTTTCTTCAGACATTTAGTCAGGTAATAAACTCCGGACAAACCGGATATAGAACCTGAAATTGTTCCATGCTCATTCATCCGGCTTACCAACAACATTATATCTTCTTCCGGATCATACTTTTTTCCGGTGACCTGGTTTAAATACAAACGAAAATAAATGGCTGAAGCCATCCCACCTAAAATATCATATCGGTTATCTTCCATACCAGAGGCTATCTTCATAGCCTTCTTCATCTCAAGAATCAATTCCGACATAGGAGGATGTAATAAGTGATTTCAAATAAGGAAAGGAAAAGAATGCCAAAAAACAAAAAACGATGCAATTGTAAATAGTAACCAGGGGACCAAAAGAATAGCAGAGATTGATGAGACAAATATTAGTCTGAATAGCTAAAGCAAGACAACTTCCGACTGATCTTGATCCCTTAAACAACAGGCAAACTCCGGCCAAAAGTTGAAAACATCCTATAATTTGGATATACACAGGCGCTGCGCTGAAATAATAAAAAGTAAGAGCCCGAAGTCCCATCGTATCATTCAATATAATATGTTGAGTTTGACTAAAATGTAAGCGAGTGATCTTTAATAAACCGAAAAACAAGAAATTCAGTGCAATACAAAAACGCAATAGTTTTCTTATTCTCTTCCACATATCCAGTTAGTTAGAAGCCCCGGCTTTATAAACATAATGCCAGGGCTTCAGTTATTTACTGCGCCCCACTCCCTCCGCACTGAGCCTCTGTATAGTTACAGACAGGACCATTGGTGCAACCTGTTGTGCAACGACAGCCGAGCGACCATACCTGCGACCCGATAGTTGTCCATTGCGCATCGCCTCCCCTAATCGCTCTCAGACTTTCATCTTCCAAACGGACAATGGTCTCTTTATTCAAAGCTAATTTGCTTTTCTTTTTTTTGTCTTTCATTTGATTTTGGTTTTAGTTATTAATTATTTCATTTCAGAAACAACATTAACAATACATTTTTTGGAAATAAAATAAATTACTCATACATAAACATAAGCCCTGTGAACACGACAGCTACCCTGACATTAAAACTTTGGTTAATCAAACAATGGTAAGCCTGTTCATCAATTCCTCTTTGTAGGTAGCCCCGATAGGTATCACACGGGTTTTGTTTTGATAATTCAAAACAATCTCATTCCCCGAAATTTCACGGATGGGATAAATAGAGATAATATAGGACTTATGAACCCGGATAAACTGTTCTTCCGGAAGAATCCGCTGCATCCCCGACATGGTCTTATACAACGTAATATTCCCCTGATGAGTAGCAATAATGACATAATTTCCGGCAGCTTCCACAAACAAGATATCTTTGTAAATAATCTTCACCTTTCGTCCATCCATATCGGCAAAGAAAAATTCAGAATCAACCGATGGTCTTTGATAAGACTTTTTAAGCCGGTCCATACACATTTTAAATCGTTGAAAACTGACCGGCTTTAACAAATAATCCATCACTCCATGTTCGTATCCGCTCAATGCATACTTATCACAGTCGGAAACAAATACAAATACAGGCGTGCTTCTGCCGGCTTTGGTTTTCAGAGCCGCAATAAATTCCACTCCGCTCAAATGAGCCATATGTACCTCCAGAAAAATCAGATCCGGTGTATACAATTCATAAGCAACCAATGCTTCCCTGGGATCCGAAAAGGATGCTTTGAGATGAAGATCGGGGAACATACGGATATGTTCACGAAGCAAGTGAATAGATGTTTCCTGCCCATCCACTATCATACATGTGATTAAGGGTTTCAAAACAGATTATTTTGAGAAAGTCCTGGAAGACTGTTTCCGAATAGCCGCACTTCATCTCACGCCTCCTTCGATAATTGCGACTCAAAATTAGGTGTTCATTTATGGGTTTCCATATATATTATTCGAAATTGTTTTCAGCCGTGATGTACTTCGTCTTTTGGATGATGAAATAATAACGATTCTTTTATCTGCTATCTTATTGAGCAGGTATCTGGGATTTTCGTTTCAGATAAAGTACTTTAGTAGGTTTGCTTTGCATATCCATCCACCCCACGTTTCTTTTTTATTATCTTCGATCCGTGTTCAAGTATATCAACAATATCTTCGTTCAGACCTTTTTAAACGCCGAGCAGGAATCAACCGGTTATATACTGGCAAATGGAAAACGGTTTGATCGAAAACTATTGATCATCTGTTTTTTTACGGCTGTTTGTTTAACGCTTATCCATTATTTCCAGGAAACCAGTTTTGCTTTTGAGTTTCTTAGAAATATAGGGGCAAACAGGATAGCAGAAAGGCTGGAAGAAGGGCTTCATCGTTCAGCACATGCACAGCTATGGCGACTAGCCTGGTGGGCAGGATTAATTGTCTTTTTCTACCTGTTGGTTCCCATTGCGGTAATACGTTTTGCATTTAAGGAGAAGCTGAGTGAATACGGACTCCGGCTACGGGGGGCCTTTAAGGATATCCGCATCTACATACTCATGCTTGCGGTAATGATCCCCCTGGTACTCTTTTTTTCGGGTACAAAGAGTTTTCAGGCACGTTATCCTTTCTATGAATTGAAACCGGGAGAGTCCTTAATACCCGATTTCATAATTTGGGAAGGGCTGTACTTCTTACAATTTTTTTCACTTGAATTCTTTTTCCGCGGTTTCCTGTTGCATGGACTAAAAAACCGTTTTGGCTTTTACAGTATTTTGGTCATGACCATTCCTTACTGTATGATTCATTTCGGAAAGCCCTTGCCGGAAACACTGGCAGCTATCATTGCTGGAATTGTACTGGGAGTATTGAGTTTGAAAAGCCGCTCGGTGTTTTTAGGGGTGCTTATCCATTACAGTGTTGCAATTACTATGGATCTGTGCGCACTATGGCAAAAAGGGTTTTGGAATCACTGATTACTCACTCCATCAAAGCAATAAGATCCAGCAGTTTTTCCAATTTTTTTCGCGCATCTACCGGAGAGCAGTCATAATTATTGGCAATAAGCGAAAATGCCAGCAGGTCTCCATTCTTTTTCGTTGCATAACCGGTATAACTTCTTACCCGTGTTATATAACCTCCTTTGGCTACCATGGTTGAATTGTATTCGGGAAGTGATTTATAAAAAGCTTTGAAAGAAGGATCTTTGCTTATCACCCTTAAAATACTGGTAAACTGACGTGGAGTAATGGAATTCCATCGCGATAAGCCACAGCCGTCATTCATATAAAATCCTTTCAAATCAACTCCTTTGCTATTCCAAAACGAAACAATGGCATCTGTACCGGCTCCTTCCGAACCATAACCACTGCGTCTGACGGCTAATATCTTCATAATGGATTCAGCAAACAGATTCACACTTTTTTTATTTGTCCACCAAACAATATCTGCTAACCGGGGTGAGTATTCCGAAAAAATAACCGTGCGGTGCTTTTTCTCGTCTTTATTACTCAGCCGGAGATCTCTCAGGTTACAGGGCTTTCCCAGAATCTGAATGCCGTTTCGTCTCAACACAGAATCTACTTCATAGGCGCAGTAATATGCCGGATCGGGCATGGCTCCATCTACCTGAAAATCGTTTCGATGGGCGGGGATGGCACCCGTTACAAAATGAAAATCATCATAAGGTGCCCCGTATATGTATGCATTGTCTTTTGTGCCGGCCGCCTTTACGTAGTTATATAACCGAAGTCTGGGGATGGAGGGATTCATCCTTGTAATCTTTACCGAATCACCGTCATTGCCGCTTTGGAAAAAGACACTATATAGGTTATCTCTGTAATTCAATCCTCCGGCTCCGGCACCATAATAGTTTCCAAGATCGCCCCATATCCATGTTTCAGGAATGGTATTGGAGTCATAAATTAACGGATCGGCAATAACAGAGCCTTCAATTTTATGGATGCCTTTGGATTGAAGTTCTCTGGCCCATTTCCAGGCTACAGCAACGGTATCTTTTTCCTTTAAAAAATATTTAGATCCCAGAGTGGGGTCTCCGTTTCCTTTGATATACAGATTGCCATAGATAACGCCGTTGATGGTATCAAATACTCCGTCGTATTGGATTTTTGTTTCGAAGCGATAATTTTCTCCCAGTATGGATAAGGCAGCAGCAGTAGTAACCACTTTTAAAGAGCTGGCAGGAACAAGCCCTGTCGCGCTGTTGTATTCGGCAACCACCGAATCTTTTTTCACATCCAGCACACAAAAACCCCACATAGCATGTTGAAAATCGGGATCGTCCTGAAGACGATACATCTCGGCCTTGAGATTATCCAATGCACTCAGCTTTGTATCCTGAGCCGTCACGAAAGCCTTAGCAAGACAGAAAAAGAGCAGAAATCCTAAGCCGATCCGCTTTTTCATTTCACCAACTTGTCAATGGCTGCAGCCAGTTTTCGGTCTCTGTCAGTTACCGTATTACCTGCATCATGCGAGCAGAGAGAGATATGTACCTTATTATATACGTTAGTCCATTCCGGATGATGGTTCATCTTTTCAGCAATCATGGCCACCTGTGTCATAAATGCAAAAGCGGCGATAAAATCGGCAAAGACAAAGTCTTTCTCCAAATGGTTATTTGTTTCTTGCCAGGCTGGTGACATGTGCGGGTTTATTGGTTCAAGACTCGAAGAGCAAAGCAATTCAGTCTGGTTGACGATATTCCTTATATCAAGTAAATATACTTACTTTTTTGGGAAAAGAGGATGGATGTAAAATGGGAAGCGCTTTACTCGCTGAGTTTTTCCCGGTAAAGAAATTTCGTCTGTCCCGACTCAAAAGGACGGTAAACATAATATACAAAACCATTTTCCGCTTTTATCCGGCTTACATAAGGATATTTAAGTCTATATCCCGCATCGGTTTTTCCGGTTTGCAGATTAATATGTTTAATAAGGTAATATCCGTTTTTCTGGAGTAATGCATATACATTCCGTGTGGTTTGATCCTGAATAAGTTTATGTTTCCATTCTCTCCAATCTTTCGGATGATGGTAGGTAATTGGAATGGAATCGATGAGTGTTCCTGTTTTTTCAAACCGGAACAAACGATCGGTATAATGATCAAATACATATGCCGTATCTCTGGCTACAAACAAGGGTGCATAAAGGGGCGTATAATGAATGCCTTTTGCAAATCCGGTCATATGTGCGGCAATGATTCTTTTGTCAATGCCTGAACTGATTTCCATTTTACGGGCAGCAAGCCGGTCGGCCGGTTTCAGAAAATCGAACTCCTCCTCATACATCTCCAGCAGGTCTTTATCCTTTATGTATTTCAACTTATGTACACTGGTATCGCTGACATGATATTTAAACCAGCTGAAAGCGGGATAATCTTTGTAATAATTACTAAACAGAATATTTCCCGGAAGGGTATCGGCACAGGGCATTATTTCAGACTGAAATTGTTTAACCGGCAGGGAGGCAAGAACCAGATGATCTTGTCGGATCAGGATACGAAATATTTTTTCCTTACCTATCACATTGATATAACCCTGAAAATCCTTAAATAATTCAACGGCTTCATCGGGTATATCGGCGCTTGAAATCACATGCTGATCCTGAGTTACCAGTTTAATCTGTGCTTTTTTAAGACTGTTTTCAAAAGTGAGGAGGATAAAACGATCTCCGCAAAACTGAAAATCCTCCACAAAATAAGCCATATTACCAAAAACAGTGTCTACTTTTTGAGCATAGATAACCGCTGTGGGGCTTGTAATGGGTTTGGGTCGAAACATCACATCCATCAACAAGGTATCTTTGGAGGTGGTTGCTTTTGCACTACCGGGTTTCATTTCTACTGTTTCAAAACCGAGCAGACGAAACTCAATAGTACTTACACCCTCCCCTCCCAACATCAAAAAATAATGTCCTCCATTGCCTGACTGTGTTACCTGACGGGTTCCTTTTACATTGATAACCACCCCGTCTATTCCTGTACCTGTTTCTGCGTTCAGAACACGTCCCGTAAGGGTGATGGTTTGCTGGGCCTGCAGAGGCCTGCATAAAAACACACTCAGCAAGAAACACAAAAGCGTAAAGCGATACGTCATCGTAGTGGATTGGCTCGGTCCGTTTCACATAGGACGTCAAGGGAGGGTAAATTTCATAATTTCTGCTGAAAAACCACTATCTTCATCCATAACATGCAGGATTACTACAAAATATTGGGGCTTGAACCCGGTGCGGATGTAGAAAGTATACATAAAGCATACCGTCAACTCGCCAAAGTTTATCACCCTGACCTGAATGGCAGTGAACAGGCCAATGCCTATTTTATTCTTCTGAACGAGGCATACACCGTTCTATCCGATGAAAGCAAAAGGCTTTTATATGACAATCAATACAAAAGCTGGAAATCGAGGAAAGAGGATATAAGCCGGTTTCATTACGACTGGAATAGCGTTTACCACATTCAAAACTCAAAAAAGAGAGGCACGATACCTGGTCAGATCCTGCAACTTATTTTTGGTTTAGAGATGTTCATTGGCTTTATGGAAGCTTTGCTGATATTGGGATATATCTTTATCGGCCCCCTTCACCCCGTTTATGCCGTTTTTTGCATTCCGGGAGGCTTATGTGTCATAGACGGATGGAAAGGCATTCTGGGGAAAAAGAATGTATTGGGAGGAATCATCAAGGCTATCCGCAAGATGATATAAACCTGCCGGGTTGTTGACACAGCCATTTCTATTTTTCTTTATATTCGCGTGGATTTTCACCCATGAAAAGAGTCATTTAAAACCGGAATTCTATGAGCTATGATTTAATTGTAATTGGTAGTGGCCCAGGAGGCTATGTTGCGGCTATCCGTGCATCCCAGTTGGGGTTAAAAACCGCTGTGGTGGAAAAAGCAGAGCTGGGGGGTATTTGTCTGAACTGGGGATGTATACCCACTAAGGCCCTCCTCAAAAGTGCACAAGTATTTGAATACCTGAAGCATGCCGCCGACTACGGAATCAAGGTGGCTCCGGGAGAGGCTGACTTTCCTGCTGTTGTAAAACGATCCAGGGATGTGGCTGATGGCATGAGCAAAGGGATTCAGTTTTTGCTAAAAAAGAATAAGATTGATGTCATTGCCGGTTTTGGTACCGTAAAACCCGGAAAAAAAGTAGAGGTAAAAGCAGCAGATGGAAAAAGCACGGTGTACGACGCTAAAAATAT
>Ga0210396_10000386_pt1 | contig 60962 bp, 51 predicted proteins | sample IncBWH17OmetaG_FD_155466 | JGI IMG/M metagenome (GOLD analysis project Ga0210396, IMG submission 155466) | Forest soil microbial communities from Barre Woods Harvard Forest LTER site, Petersham, Massachusetts, United States - Inc-BW-H-17-O ... | reverse complement strand
CGACGTTTCCAGGGGGCTTTGGCGCCGTCGGCGAGTTCGATTTTCATTACAACTCGTATCAGTTCTACGATGATGCGTTCGCGACGTTAGGAACTCACTCCCTAAAGTTTGGTTTTGCTTTTGAGAACATCCGCGACAACGAATTGGGCAAAACCAGCCCGCTGGGCCAGTTCGTGTTCGGATCACTTTCCAATTTCCTGGAGGACCAACCAACGTCATTTAACGCGCCAATCGGAAGCGGAATCACGCCACGCAATCTCCGGCAGTCTATTTATGCGGGATACGTCATGGATGACTGGAGAGCGAGACACAATCTGACTCTCAATCTGGGGCTGCGTTATGAAGCAGCGACGGTCGTGAGCGAAGTACATGGGAAACTCTCGAATCTGCCATCGTTGACTTCAACAACCCCACACCTCGGAGATCCTCTCTTCTCGAATCCGACGAAACTCGATTTTGAACCGAGGGTGGGCTTTGCGTGGGATCCACTAGGGAAGGGTAAGACAGTCATCCGCGGTGGATTCGGTGTATTCGATAATTTACCTCTGCCATACTTGTTCGCAGCGACCAGCCTGTTGTCGGCTCCGTTTTTTGAGTTGGGCGAGCTCACGACACTGCCGCAGGGGTCGTTTCCGAAAGAGGCGTTTCAGCTACTAACGGCGCCCACCCTTCGTTACGCGTATATTCAGCCGAATCCTCCACGCAGCTACGACATGCAGTGGAATTTCAACGTGCAGCAGAATATTGCTCCGGATACGATGTTGCAGGTTGGCTACACGGGATCGCGCAGCGTTCATCTTCCCTACTTCACAAACAATTTCGACATGGTGCTTCCAGCGTTGACGCCGCAGGGCTACATATGGCCGGTGAATGGGACTGTTCTCAACCCGAACGTAGGCCAGATCTCTGGGACTCTGTGGAACTCCGATTCCGTTTTCCATGCCCTCGAGGTAGAGGTAACTCGCCAATTCAGCAGAGGACTGCAAGCCGGCGTGTCATACGCGTGGGGCAAAATTATTGACGCGGGTTCCGAATCGGCGAACAGCAACCCAGGTACCTTCGCGAACAGTGTTCCCACGCTTTGGTTTGATGAGAGAAACGGGCGTGGACTCGCCGACTTCGATATACGTCAAAACCTCTCGGTCAACTACATCTGGGAAGTCCCGAATCTCAAAGCCAAATCCCGAGCGCTGCAATGGGCATTCAACGGTTGGCAATGGGGTGGGATTCTACACATCGCCTCCGGCGAACCGTTTACACCGATCATCACCGGAGACCCATTAGGAATGAAGGGCGATCAGTTCGACCGGCCGGATGTACTGACCGGACCGGGATGCAGCGGCTCTCGTGTGAATCCGGGAAATCCGCTCGACTACATCAAAACGCAGTGTTTTGCTTTTCCCAACCCGAGCACGCGTTTTGGGAACGCGGGCCGCAATATTCTGGTCGGTCCTGGCATTGTCAATCTGGATGAATCGCTTTTTCGCAACATAGCCGGCTCAGAGAGGTTTCATGCGCAATTCCGAGCTGAGTTCTTCAACGTGTTGAATCACACGAATTTTGCGTCGCCGGTGGTAACGACCAACAATACCAGCCTGTTTGGAGCCAACGGAGCCCCAATTTCTTCGGCGGGCGTCCTTACCTCCACGACGATCACATCACGCCAGATACAGTTCGGACTGAAGCTGATCTGGTAGACGTGCGCTGGAAAAAGCGAGGACCGATGCTTGGCTCATTGAGTCAATCCTCGTCGGATAGTATGAGCGTATCAGGGGGCCGGCTGTTGGGTTGACACGTATGCCGGGCGCGATTTTGCACACAGTTCACGGCAAATTGGCTGGCGCTGTGCTGGCAGTCATGCTGATAGCGAGAACTTGTGCGTTCGCCCTGAATCCGGCGCTAGACGCCAGCCAATACGCGCATACGGCCTGGAAGATCCGGGACGGCTTTGCCAAGGGCTCAATTCTCTCAATCGCCCAGACACCCGACGGGTACCTTTGGCTGGGGACGGCGTTCGGCTTGTATCGCTTCGATGGCGTCCGAAACGTCCTCTGGCAGCCCCCGCCAGATCAGCAACTCCTCTCCAGCACCATCACGAGCCTGGTCGCGTCGCGCGACGGGACTCTTTGGATCGGCACAAGAAATGGGCTGTCAAGCTGGAAGAACGGTAAGCTCACTCAGCACGCGGAGCTGGCTGGATTGGCCATCCGAGCTTTAGTTGAAGATCATGAAGGCTCGATATGGGTGGGCACGAATGGATCTCCCGGGCCTCCCGATGGAAAACTCTGCGAAATTCGAAACGGCAGCGTCCGATGCCACCCGGAAATGGGCGGTGTTACCCGCGGCATCTTTGGGTTGCATGAGGACGATAAGGGGAATCTCTGGGTCGGATTAGAGTCGGGCGTGTGGCGATGGAAGCCTGGACCGGCTGAATTCTATGCGGTGCCGGGCCTGTCGAACGGAAGAATGCAAGGCATGGCCGATAGTGAGGATGGCAGTGATTTGATCGCCGCAACCGGCGCAGTCATGCGCCTGGCTGATGGAAAAGCGGAGGCGGCATATCAATTCCCCACGGCTAGGCGGGGGTTCCGTTACCTAAGAATGCTCCGCGATCGCGACGGCGGCCTGTGGGTCGGACCTGCGGGCCGGGGCATTGTGCACATACACCAGGGACGGACCGATATTTTTTCAGAATCCGACGGCCTATCGGGCGACGATATTTACGATTTATTTGAGGATCGTGAGGGAAATATTTGGGTCGGAACTATCAATGGGCTGGATCGTTTTCATGAGCTTCCTGTGGTCACCTATTCCAAGAAGCAAGGTCTATCGGACATTCCATGGGGGGGCATGTTAGCGGCAAGGGACGGAAGCATTTGGTCCGCTACCCTTAACGGTTTGAACCACCTGAGTCATGGCCAGGTAACAGTGTATCGCCAGCACCGGACGGCACGCGGGCAAGAGGTTGTTGGCAGCGGACTACCAGATGAGGGGGTCGGATCCCTCTTTCACGACTCTCGCGGGCGAATCTGGGTCTCCACGCTGACGGGCATCGGCTACCTGGAGAATGACCGGTTTATTCGCGCGGGGTTACCCGGTGGGTTGGTGGAGTCGATAACCGAAGACACATCGGGGAATCTTTGGATCGCCAATCGCGAACTCGGCCTCTTACGATTATCGCAGGACCATGTCTTCCCGCCTCTTCCGTGGACCACATTTGGACACAAGGATCCTGCGCTTGTTTTGGCTCCGGATCACTTGCATGGCGGCCTTTGGCTTGGATTTTCGCGGGGTGGGATCGTCTGGTTTCGTGATGGCCAGATCCGCTCGTCCTATTCGGCCACTGACGGACTCGGGAAGGGGGCTGTCAATCAGCTTCGATTCGACAGTGAAGGCGCACTTTGGATCGCCACTGATGGCGGGATCAGCCGATTGAAAGATGGCCACATCGCCACGTCAACAAGCAAGAACGGATTTCCTTGCGATGCGGTCCAGTGGACGGAAGACGACGCCCAGTCGGTCTGGCTCATGATGCCCTGCGGTTTGGTACGGGTCGCGCGCGCCGATTTGGACACGCGGACTGGAGCTGTAGACAAGCCCCATGGCACGATTCGTACTACGGTTTTCGATAATTCGGATGGGCTACGGACTCTCGCGGTAGTTGGCGATTATACGCCGCGTGTTGGCAAGTCAGCAGATGGGAAACTCTGGTTCAGTGTTCCAGACGGCATCAGCGTCGTAGATCCCCACCGTATGCCGTTCAACAAACTTCCGCCTCCCGTGCACATCGAGAAGGTCATCGCCGATCGCAAGGACTACCGGAACAATTTATCCGAAGATGCAACATCGAATCCTCGCCTGCCCCCGCTGGTGCGCGAACTAGAGATCGACTACACAGCCCTCAGCCTCGTCGCGCCGGAAAAAGTATCGTTCCGTTACCAGCTGGAAGGCTGGGACCGTGATTGGCAGGACGCTGGCACTCGCCGGCAAGTGTTCTACAGTAACCTTCCTCCGCGCCACTACACCTTTCGCGTGAAGGCTTGCAATAACAGCGGTGTATGGAACGAAGCCGGTACGTCCGTCGATTTCTCCATCGCCCCAGCCTACTACCAAACTTATTGGTTCCGTCTATCGTGTCTTGCAGCCTTCATTGGGCTGCTATGGGCACTTCATCGATGGCGCATTCATCAGCTCCAGCGCCAAGAAAAGCGTTTGCGCGACGTTGTAGAAACAATTCCGGCGATGACTTTCACGGGGTTGGCTGACGGCTCCTGTACATTTGTGAATAGGCGCTGGATCGAATACACCGGGCTTTCTGTGGAGGAGACCTCAGGGATAGGTTGGCAGCGTGCGATCCATCAAGAAGATCTTGCGAGCCACTCCGAAAAGTGGCGCATCTCCGTTGCGACCGGGCAAGTTTTCGAAGACGAGGCGCGGTTCCGTCGCGCCGCTGATGGGGAATATCGGTGGTTTCTGGTGCGCGGTGTCCCTCTTCGAGATCGGTATCGTAGGATTGTTAAATGGTACGGAACCCTCACGGACATTGAAGATCGCAAACGCGCCGAGGGAGAGCGCGAGAAACTGCACCAACTGGAGGACGATCTTGCCCACATCAATCGCGTAAGTATGTTGGGCGAGATGGCGGCCTCGCTGGCGCACGAAATCAAACAGCCGATTGCCGCCGCAATGACCAGTGCCAACAGTTGCATCGAGTGGCTGGCGCACGAACCTCCCAATCTTGACCGCGCTCGTGCAGCAGCAGCCAAAGTCGATACCTATGGAAATCGTGCGGCCGAGATCATCGACCATATCCGTTCGCTGTATCGCAAATCTCCTCCGCAAAGTGAGCTGATCGACGCAAACGAAATCGTCCACGAAATATTCACGTTGCTGCAGGGTGAGGCTATCCGATACTCCATTGCCATGCGACCCGAACTTGCTGACGAACTGCCAAAAATCAATGCAAACCGCGTGCAATTGCAACAGGTCTTCATGAACCTCATGCTCAATGCCATCGAAGCCATGCGCGACGAAGGCGGAGAGCTTACGGTGAAGTCGCAGCGGCGAAATGGTCAACTGCTGTTCTCGGTGAGCGATACAGGCCCGGGACTACCAACTGAGAGTGTTGATCGGATTTTCTCCGCCTTCTTCACCACCAAGCCGCAAGGCAGCGGGATGGGATTAGCCATCAGTCGTACGATTGTGGAGTCGCATGGGGGCCGGTTGTGGGCGACCGCCAACGATGTACGAGGCGCAACCTTTCATTTCACCTTGCCGACCGAGGTGCAGTAGTCATCGAGTTTGGTTATCTATGTTTTTGAGCTGGGCGTACTCGGCTTTGGCTTGTCGATAAACGGGAACATCGGCGTCGGCGTCGTTCCAAATGCTGAAGAATTCTTCGTAATATTTACGGGCGGACGCGTTGTCGCCCATCAGCCTCTGTGCCCGGCCGAGCTGAAGCCGGGCCAGCGGGGCAGTGATATATTCCCAGCACATACCGGGATTGTCGATCAGTTTCTGGAACTCGGCCGCTGCCGACCGGCCATCGCCTGACTCCAGGTACGCCTGGCCGCGGATGTAAGCCGGGTAGAGAAAGTCGAACGAATGGGTGAAGGCCAGATCGTACTGAGCAGTTCCGCGGAGCAGATCGATGGCGGCGCGAGGCTCGTGTTGTTGCAACTTGACCGCGGCGCGAACGGTGGGAACCAGATACTTCTGAACAGAAGTGTTTAATGGCGCTTCCCGGCTGGCTTCGTCTGCCAGCCGTTCGGCTTCTTTGGTTCGTCCCGATCGAGCGAGCGAGAGCGCTAAAACGATTCTCATGTCTCGGCCCAATTTACTTTGCAGTGCCTGGTCCTCGACTTTGCGCGCCTGGATTGCCCTACCCGCCTCTGCGTTCTGAAGAGCCAAAGCAACAAGGGCCCAGGAAACAATACCTTCACGGTCCGAAGACATCTGCGATGCCTGAAGTTGTATCCGTTCCGCTGAGTGAAAGTGACCCTGCTGAGCCTCAAACTGCTCGTGATAGATCACAACTCGAGCAGGGCCATGCGCTTCGCCATCGAACATCCGGTCGAGAGCTGCCCGATCGCCTTCGATGAATGCTAGCTTTAATCTTTGTATCTTCATTTCGAGGCTGTCAAACTTAAGCGCCTCCGCTTGAGCTAGCCATGACCTCGCCTCGTTGAGTCTACTCGCGCTTATGTTGGTACCGGCTGCCCAGGCAAAATAGAGTGAACTTGGCTCCAGCCGTGCCGTTTCGTCCTCCACGTCGGCCGCGCGTTTGAGCTGGCCAAGTTTACGCAGCGTGTTCGACAGATTCGTATGAACGAATACATCGCGAGGAAAGAGCTCCAGCGCACGAATTAGAAGGGAGTAGGCCTTGTCAAGTTCGCCAGTCACCTCACTGTAATAGAGATACTCGATATTCAGCCTGTTCTTTTCCGTCATTCGGTCGCGCAATTCGTAGGCGCGCGTGTATGCAGCTACCGCGAGGTCGTGATGAACGAGACCTTCGTTGGCGGCGCCGATCCCTTCGTATGTGAGCGCAAGGTCAGGGTCAAGTTCGACTTCCCTCTGAAACAGGGGGAGCGCTGCCTCTTGGTTGCCAGCCAAGAAGAGCTTGAGTCCTTCAGCGCCCGCCTGAAGTGCTTCCAGGGAGGCGCTGGTCGCTATTTCCAGAGGTTGATTGAATCGGGCCACCGATTCGGCTGGCTCCCCGAGCTTCCTCCGAAGGCGCACGGCCGTTACTCCCAACTCGTGGATCACTTGATTACGAGCGCTGATGTCGGTCCCTTCCCTCGCCAAGGTCGCTCCTGATCCGCAGTCGAGTGCCCTGATCTCCAGGTGATATCCGTTACCGGCGTCGGCGATTGAGTCAGCGATCACCATCTTGCTATTGGTCTTGCTGCAAATCTGGCGTGCGGTCTCTGCGGTGATCTTGCTGGTTGGCGCGAGTTTCATTTGCGCCATGGTGGAGTACGTTTTGTCCAATCCCAGCAAATTTAGGTAGGGCGTCTGCTCCATTTCATAGCGCAATGCAATGTTTAAAGCACCATCGAAAACAGGGTCGCTCGTTCGGTTGTCGACGTCGGCCAGCACGATCGTGTCGGTGGGAACGAGCGTGATGCGATGACGGTAAACTTCGTAGCGCCAGAGACTGAGCGCGCCCAGCGCGAGCAGAGCGCCCGCCGCCAACGCCCACCGCAAACGCCACCTTATTGGATGGAGCTCCGCAGTCACCTCTCCGGGTTCGCTTTCCGGCGCTGACTCCCGGTATTTGATGGTCAGCATCAATCGATAGCCACGCCGTCCCAAGGTCTCGATATACCGGGGGTCGTCGGCTGAATCCCCCAGGGCACGGCGCAGGGCCTTGATGGTCGCATTGATGCTTTGGTCGAAATCGACGACCGTATCATTCGCCCACAGCCTGCTCTTGATTTCCTCGCGGGTGACAATCTTGCCCTCACGTTCAACCAGCATCCGCAAAACCTGAAACACTTGCTCTCTGAGAAGAACCTTATTGTTAGGACCGGAATTGTCGGGGTCGGGCGGGTCAATTGATCGTAGTTCGCCAGTGCTGAGGTCGAGCTCGAAGGCTCCAAATCGAACGCGCGCTGAGGGAAGGGTGTACATGGGAAGCGCACACAAAATACAGAATAGAGAACTGTACCAATACGACCCTGAATTGTCGAAACAGAGTGCATCAAGGCCGCTATCTAATTCCCTAAGAATCAGTAACTTGCCAATTTCACTCCGATTTCATCGCAAAGTCACCGCCGATCCATTTACATCCTTCCGCCAGTTCGGTAAACACGCGTGCATCGCTGTGATTGATCCGAACAATGCTGGGGGGCCGCGCCATACCCAAGACCCCGATGTCCAAGTGCCACTATCGCGCTCGATCTTATTTGTGGTCACCAGAAAGGCGGCTTCGCCGGTGCGATACATTCTGCTTGGCCTTAGTTTCTTGAGTCCTCCATGACCTGGGAAGACTTCGACATGACAGTCGCCCATGCGGGTTCCGAATAAGCAGTAGGACCAAGAATGAACCCCTTACCACTCGCATCGAGTGACTCCGATCAATCCACAAGCCTGCCGCGTTGGAGGCCTCTCCAACGTTATTCGTTTGCGGTTCTTACCGTTGCGTTGGCAGTGGGGGCGGGACTGGTGCTCGATCGCTTTGGGTTCCGCGATACGACGGTTCCACTTTTCATCTGCGCCAGTGCAATCAGCTCCTGGTATGGAGGGCAAGGCCCCGCTGTGCTGGCGGTCGTCCTGTCCTCAGTAGCATTCGACTACTTCTTCGTGCCACCACTCTATACCTTCTACATTGCAGCCTCGGAGATTCCGTATTTCGTAATCTTTGCCTTATTCACTTTACTCGTGTCATGGTTCGCCAGGATTCGCCGCGGCGTCGAAGAAGATTTGCGCAACGCTCGTGACGAATTGAAGTTTGCTAATCACGAACTCGCAAAACGCTCGGCAGAGTTGGAAGCCTGCGCTGAGGAAGCCCTGAAGCGAAGCGAGTTTTATCTCAGAGAGGCGCAGAAGTTGACCCATACGGGTAGCTGGGCCTGGCGCGTATCGGATCGAAACGCGGTCCACCTATCCGAGGAATGGTATCGCATTTTCGGGATCGATCCAGCCGACGGAGCGCCGAATTGGGAAAAGCGCCTCGACCGCGTCCACCCGGACGATCGTCTTGCCTGGAAGAACACGATTGAACGGGCAATCGTGGAAAAAACCGATTACGACGTAACTTTTCGCATTGTTTTGCCGGATGGGACCGTGAAATGGATCCGCACAGTTGGCCACCCTGTCCTGACCGCGACCGGGGATTTAGTGCAATTCCTCGGCAGTTCGACTGACATCACCGATCGCAAACGCGCCGAGCACGAGCGTGAAAGGCTCCGTCTGCTGGAGGCAGATCTTGCACACGTCAATCGTGTGAGTACGTTGGGCGAAATGGCAGCATCATTGGCACACGAGATCAAGCAGCCCATCGCCGCCGCCATCGCCAGCGCCAACAGTTGCATTGAATGGCTGGCGCACGAATCGCCCAATCTTGACAGGGCTCGTGCGGCAGCAGCCAGAATCGATAAGTATGGGAATCGTGCGGCTGAGATCATTGACCGTATCCGTTCCCTCTACAAGAAGTCTCCCCCACAACGTGAGTTGGTCGACGTGAACGGAATTATCCACGAAATGCTCACGCTGCTGAAAGGTGAGGCTACGCGATCCTCAATCGCCATGCGCACCGACCTTTTCGCCGAACTCCCTAAAATCATGGTAGACCGTGTGCAGCTACAGCAGGTCTTCATGAACCTCATGCTCAATGCCATCGAAGCCATGCGGCACGAAGGCGGAGAGCTTACGGTGAAATCGCAGCGGCAGAATGGTCAACTGCTGTTCTCGGTGAGCGATACAGGCCCGGGACTACCAACTGAGAGTGTTGACCGGATTTTCTCCGCCTTCTTCACCACCAAGCCGCAAGGCAGCGGGATGGGGCTGGCCATCAGTCGTACCATTGTGGAGTCGCATGGTGGCCGCTTGTGGGCGACCGCCAACGACGGACGAGGTGCAACCTTTCATTTCACCCTGCCGACCCAGACCACGGAGACATCAAGTCAGGCCAATTCGAGCTTCTGACTCTTGGAAAGAGGTCGCTGAATCCGCCCCTGAAATCCAAGGGTCCCAACTTCCGCTGCTCAGGATTCATTCAGGCGCGCTGCCCATTGCATCCAAGAGTTCGTCATGGGCCTGCAAGTAGTCCATCTGTGACTGCAGTAAGAGTGCCTTGGCCTCGTATTCCTGGGCCGATGCGCTATCCGCCTGCGAGTTCAGCGCCGCTCCCCGTATCAGTTCCTGCTGACGCACGCGGCTCGATTCCGTGCGCAGGACCAGCACCTCTTCCGACACCTTCAGCATCTGCTGCGTTCTTTCAAGCTTGTTGTATGCCGTATCGACTGATAGCTCGACCGCATCCGTCAACTTCGCCAAGTTCTCCTTTGCCTGAGACAACTGCGCCCGACGTTCACGTAGTATGCCGCGCTTACGCCCGCTGTCGAATAGATCGTAGCCGAAGTGAACGCCAAAGGTTCCAAAGTTGCGCGCTAGGAAGGGGACATTTTCCTGGTAGCTGTAACGGGCAAAGGCCTCGGTATCGGGAACCCAGATATCAGTCTTGGCCAAACGGACTGCGGCCTCCGCTTCTTCCACCTGGGCTTGCGCCGCAAGGATCTCCGGGTGTGACTTAATGGCGGCAGTAACGCAATCTTTGCGCGGGCAAGTGTCCTGGAATTCGGGAACACCTGGATCAAGATCGAGAGCAGTACCCAGTGGCAGGCCAATCAGGTCGTTGAGTTTCAGTTTCAGGTCTGTCAACTGGAAATCGGTCGTCAGCAGTTCCTGCTTCGCTTGCAACTGCTGGGCGCGGCTGTCGATCTCGTTCTCTTCCAGCGCGCTGCCGAATTTCACTTGTTGGACACGTTCGCTCTGAAGAGCTTCCGAAGCCTTTATTCGTGCTTCAGTAGCGCTGCGATGCGCCTGAGCAATCAGGACCTGGTAGTAGACCTGATGGACGGTGAGCGCTACGTCGTTTCGAGTACGCTGCGCCATCTCACGCGATGCCTTCAACTCGGCCTGAGCCAGATCGTTTTCCCGTCTGATCTTAAGCAGAGTCGTCAACGGCTGAGTGAGCTGGGTTCCGCTGGTTATAAAGTTCTTGCCGCCCTGGCTGATGATTGCGTTTGCGGATGGAATCGGCGTTCCGCCCACGATGCCCAGACTACCCCGCTTGATCTCAATCAACTGCGTGTCGGTCGCATGCATGATGTTGCTGTCATTCCGGATGGATGGGAAATAGGAACTCTTCGCGACCTGCTTGGCGTGCTCTTTCTCTTCGACCGTATAGCCGGCGATGCGAATATCGTGGTTGTGCTTGAGCGCTAACTGCACGGCCTCGTGCAATGTAATCTGACGCGGTGGAGGCGCAGAACTGCTTGTTTCCTGGGCCGTCGCGATGTAAACGGAAAACGCCATAGCTGTTAATACGAACAGTGCAACATTTCTTTTCATTGATTCGATCCCTTCCTGGCGCCAGGAACGTGCTGCATGGCGCTAAGGTCGCCGTAGTTCAAAGGTGATTTGCGTAGCAAAGCGACGAGTATCAGGGCGCAAAAACAACTCCAGGCGATGAGTAGAAATCCGTCGATCAGGCTCAAGCTGTATGCCTGCAGTCGCAGCCGCGCTCCAACCAGATCAATGGCGCGCGCACTTGCGGCGGCAATGCCCGAGGATTTGGCGTAGAGCCCCGTAGTCATGGCGCGAATGTTCTGATCGGTGATCCAGTTGCCGGCGCTGACGTGAAGTCCCAAGAGGTTCGAGTGCAGCCTTTCCCTCACAGCTATGAAGTGGCCCATGTAAATGGCGCCCGCTGTGCCGCCGAAAAGACGAATGACGTGGAAGAAGGCCGAGAAGCTGAGCGCCCACTCTGCTTTTGCCAAGCCGCCAGTGAAGATCGCCTGGAGCACAATGCAGCCGACCAATCCGATGAAGGCAAACGCTTGTCCGACGCCGACGAGCAGTTCGGTGCGGTAGAAGTTCTCTGCCGACCATGCTGTGGTGTACTGCGAGCACAGCCAGCCCGCGAATGCCGTACAAGCCAGGCCCGCGGCGAACAGCAAACGTGGATCAACTTTGCGCGACAGCAAGAGCGCGGCAATGAACGCAATCGGTATGAGCGGAATAGCACTCCAGATAATGGCGGGTCCAATCTGGTCGGCCTCGAAACCGCGAATCGCCAGCGACTGTGGAATGAGGATGATGGTTGTACAGAGCGTGAATCGGAACCAGAAGAGCAGGCAACCAAGCAGAATGGTGTTCCGCTTCGCCAAATAAGGTAGCGCCACCAGAGGATTAGGAGCGCGCAGCCTGCGAACCAGCGAGCACAGGAGAAAAAAAGATCCAGACCAGAAGCAGGCGTTGAACACGCCGGAGCGCCACCAATCCAGTCGCTGGCCTTGCTGAAGAGCAGTGAAAATCAGAGCTAGCCCCGCACTGAGGTAAAGGAAGCCAACGAAGCTAGGCGCCGGACTACTCTTCTTCCGCGGCGGCTGAGGCGGAATTCCGAAGTAAATGCATATCATCATCACCGGCGCAATCACGGCGGAGTTCCAGAACATCCACTGCCACGATAAGTGGTCTCTGTACCAACCATAGAGTGAAGGGGCGACATTCACGCCTCCGTCTACAAAGACCGCGTAGAGGGCGATGGTGTAAGGAAGGTAGCGCAACGGAATGTTGCGAAGGGCGAACGTCAGCGTGAGCGGATAAAAAGTGCCTGAGGTCAGCCCGACAACAATCAGCGCAGCAACGAGAAGACTGTAGCTATGGATAAGCGGGAGAAAGAGAGAGGTTGCGGTGAAAAGTCCTGCGGCAAACAGTAACACGCGCCGTGGCCCTACCAGGCCTCCGATGTAGACAGTGAACGGGCCGATAAACATGAGCGATGCATTAAAGGCACTGTCGAACCACGCGCCGTCGTCGAGGCTTATGCCAACGTGCCCTTTCAAATCGGCGAGGCCGAGACTCAGCGTGCGGCCGGCGAGGGTGACGAGTCCTGCGCCAGTGACGACTCCGAGGATGCCGAGAAGCGGGCGCGTCGATACTTCAGACGGTATAGCCGCGGCCGCCGCATGTGCGATCTCTACCGCAGAGGGCCGAATCGTGATGGTCGAAGCTGCCATATGTTCTTGGTCACTGCCTCGTGCGGATAGTTGCGATCACCGAAAGTCCGAGCCGCAGTTTCTCGGCCATAGACGGATCGTCCAGCGCGATCTTGACGGGAATACGCTGCACCACTTTCGTGAAATTGCCCGTCGCGTTGTCAGGCGGCAACAGAGCGAATTGCGATCCGCTGGCGGGCGCGATCTCGATCACTTTGCCGCGAATGGGTCGTCCGGGATATTCATCGATACGCAGCTCGGCACCGTCCCCGACTTTCACATTAGTCAACTGAGTTTCGCGGTAGTTGGCTTCGACCCACTTGGTGAGAGCTACAAGAGATATGACCTGGGTTCCGGGGGAAACAAGTTGCCCAGGCCGAACTTGCCGTTCGCCCACCGTGCCGTCGCCGGGAGCGTAGATTTTGGTGTAGCCCAGATTCACTTCAACCGCAGCGAGATTCGCCTGTTTGGCACGCAGATCAGCCTGAAGTTGCGTCTCCTGGGATTCGAGAACGACTTTGCTGCGTCGCTCGGCTTCGGCAGCGAGTTCACTACTACGCAGCATGGTTTGCGCCTGATTGAGGTCCGCCTCGCGGCTGGCAAACTGGGCCGAGAGGTTTCCGTCGTTGGCGACAGCGGTTTCGAGCGTCTGCTCGGTCGTCGAGCGAGTCTGATAAAGGTTTTCCTGGCGTTTCCGTTCTGAGCGAGCGCGAATTAACTCAGCCTGCACGGCCGCTTTGCCCGCCTCAGCGGCTGCAATCTGTGCCTTTGCCTGATCAATGCCGGCGAGCGCTTTCGCGATGCGCGTATCCTGCAGCTGGCGCTGGCGAAGATTCTCTTCAATGCCGGCGCGCGCCGCCTCCACTGCGGCTTTGGCCTGATCTACCTGCGCCCGATAGTCATCATCCTGCAATTCGACGATGAGATCGCCTTTGTGGACTTGCTGGTAGTCCGCCACGTCGACTGCGCGCACGATAGCCGCCACCTTGGTACTGAGCGGGGTAAGGTCGCCGCGCACGTAAGCATCGTCTGTGACCTGTTCGACCTTGCCGCCTTCCCACGCATTCCAGTTACGCGTAATGGTGATCAAGACGGCGAGTGCGAGAAGTAGCACGAAAATTGGCGCTGCATAGCTCGCCCACCTGCCACTGCGGTGGGTTACTGCCTCAACGGTATCGGTCTTGGGCGGCTGCGGTGCCGCGACCGCGTGGGGTCCATCGGACACTGGCGATGTGGACATTAGAGTTGCTCCTTGAACACGCAGAGTTCTCCAGGCTCCAGAGTTCTCATGATTGGGTTGAAGCAACTGCGATTCCACTTCAGACGACGAACCATTACGTGCGCAATCGCGCTTGCTGCTCCCAATCGGAGGGAATCCGTGCGTTTTGGAAAGAACTGGGGGCGAGTTCGACTTTCATCAACGCCATGTCACATGACACGTGACACTTGACACCGGGTGCCACAAAAACACTAGTCGGCAAGCGCGCCCTGCTCGAAGTTTCGATTAAGCGAAGTAAATGGCTAAAGGGACAAGTGCAGTCTTGCGCCGCGTGAGAGGTGATGGCGACGCTCGATTGGAACCGCGCTTGCTGAAGAATTGGCGTTCAACTGCGCGCGGATTTCCGCGCCTAAATCAGTTTTCCCCTACATGAAAGGAAGTCCATGAACCAGAAAACATTTCGTGCAATCACTCTAACGTTAACCATGTTCGCCGTAGCAGGTTCCGTCCTGGCCCAGAATTCGACAACGGCCATAAAGGATACCGTCAGAACCTCGGCCGCAAACGACTCGCAAGCTAGTTCCGACGACCTCGTTGACCTCTTGCGCAAAGATATACGATCGCAAAAGAAACAGATTATCGCCGAGAATATGCAGTTGAGCGATGCTGAGGCCGAGAAGTTTTGGCCCGTCTACGACCAATACGCAGCCGAACTCTCCAAAATCTACGACGTGAAGATTGCGCTGCTGAAGGATTATGCCGACAGCTACAACACCATGACGGGTGACCAAGCTGAAAATTACATCCGCAAGCGAGGCCAAGTAGAACAATCAATAATGGCCCTGCGGTTGAGATACATTCCTGCCTTCCGCAAGGTGCTTTCAGGCAGGGAGACGGCATTGTTCTATCAGCTTGACTGGCGGCTGGGTCTCGCGATCGACGTGCAGCTGATTCAAGTGCCGCTGATTAATCAGTAATCGTCACCTTGTCTTGAAGGCACTTCCAATCGGCAAGCCCTACGGCTGGGAATCGTTTTTGCTCTGCGGAGACCCAGCCGGGGCACCGCCCTCGATCCTCAAGTTGCATCAAATTCTTTGAAGCCAAAACTTTCATCGTAGTCGCCAGCTACTGCGTTTGGTTTCTTACTTGATGAGTCTCTAGGATTATCCTTCTCCATGTATGCGCCAGTATTCCCTTTCACTTTTGTCTGAGTCGCGTTTGCGTGCAATCACCCAGGAGATAAGTTTTCGCGTGCCGATGCGGACAGCGAGGGTGAGTACAACCACGACTGCCAACGCGAGCCAGTCAACTACGTGGGAACCGAATTCATAGTGTGTAAGCCGATACATAAAGCCCCGCCTTCGTTGATTAGCGACAACGAGGACGGTAATGCAGCCTGCGTCGCGACTAGGCCATCTTTAGTCTTTCTGAGCGGCGGTTGGCCCGGCCGTCCAGCCCGCAGACAACGGAGTGACGAGCTTCTCAATCGCTCGTTGCATCGTGCGGTTCATTGCCGAGACCACGGCTGGCACATCGCGCTTGTCGACGTCTCCAATCTCTGAAACAGTGTTGCTCCAAACAGTCGCTCCCGTGGCGATGCTGGTCATCTCGGCGGAGACGGCAACCTCGACTCTCACGTTGCCCTGATAATCGAGTTCATCAAGCTTCTCCAATCGTCCACTGAGCACGTAGTCGACATCACGGCTTCCGTCGTAGGTCTGCACGCGGGCAAAGGCTCCGCTGGCACGCAGGCGCTCGATGATCGCGTTGGTGACGAAATCACGAGGGTCCATCGCCCACCGGTCGTACGCATAGAGGCCGATCTGTTCCGGAGATGTTTTATAGACAATCGCTCCCTGACGCAGGTAGGTGGGCGCGCGGAATTCACGGACCTCTAGACGCGCGTGCGCATTCTCTGCAGCGGGCGGATCCGGCGGCGCAGGCAGGTTGAGGGTGTAGTAGTTTGGGTATTTCACTTTGCCCGCACAGCCGGTCAGGATCACCAAAGCCGCCAGGCAGAAGACAATCGTCGTCAGAGTTTTTTTCATGATCACCATCCGCCGGCGGCGAGCGCCGAAAAAGGCTTGATGCCGCTTCTGTATTCGGTTCGCATTATGATTCACATTATCGATTCTCATCATTTCGGCACCTTCCGATCGTCAGGCTGTTTGATACGAATCAGACTCCACGGACGCTGTTTCACCGAATTGGTCAAGTCATCCAGGTTTTCGGTTGCCGTCCGCAGGTTTTCGATTGTGTCGTCAATCTTGTAATCATTTGCTTTCACGAGCACTTTCATGTCAGCCAGCAAACGCTTGGTTTCGAGCAAAGTCTCCTGGAGTTCAGCCAGATCTTTGCGGACGGGCTCGCGCACCTCGCTGACGGTGCCATTCACGTTCTGGATGGTTTCGTCGGCGTGCTGGCTGAGCGTATTCAACTGATCGGTGAGGCGGTCAAGCTTGGGCCGCTCCGTCGCAAGCATGGCGTCGACGTTATCCAGCACGTCCCGTACCTTCCGTTGATTGGGTGGGCCGGTCACACTATTCAGGTTTGCGAGCAGCGTGCGGGCATCTCCGCTGATTCCGTGCAGTTCGCCTCGCACCTCGGTGATCAATCCGTTGGCGTTGTCGGCAACAACGGATATCTTGCCGGTGATCTCGTCAAGGCTCGCCTCCTCCTGGGATTGAATCGTGGACCCGGGAGGTAGACGCTTCGCATCGTTGCTGCCGGTGGTGATGGATAATGCGGCGCCGCTCATCACGCTGAGCAGCCCCAGCTTGGCCACGGATTTTTCGTTCAACGGAGTGTTTTCCTTCACGTCCAGTAGAATCTCAATCCTGGTAGGGTCCGAGGCAGCGGGTCGCACCGCCTTCACCTTTCCGACGTCGATTCCGCCGAACAGTACGGAGGCGCCCGGTTCCAGCCCGCCGGCGTAACGGAGATACGTGCGATATGGAACGGTGTGTACGCCAAGCTGCGCGTTGATAAGGTAGATCACGGTAAACGCCAGGACCGAGAAACATCCCAGGACGAACGCTCCTACTTTTGCTTCCGTGGTCACTGGTAGACCTCCTCGGACTGCATGTATTTTTCGAAGTAAGCCGTTACCCCGGGCATCTTCGCAATGTTTTCGGGTATGCGATCGAGAAACTGACGCACGCGCGGATTCTGGCTCGCCTGGATCTCGTCTTTCGTGCCCACCGAACTGAAGGAACCCCGATAGAGCATGGCGATGCGGTCAGCGATGCGGAACGCGCTCGGCAGTTCGTGAGTAACGACGATGACCGTCATCTGCATTGCTTCCTTGAGGAGCAAAATCAGTTCATCAAGCTCCGCGGCGACGATGGGATCGAGACCGGCCGATGGCTCATCGAGCACGAGAATCTCGGGCCCCAGCGCAAGCGCCCGCGCCACGGCCGCACGCTTCTTCATCCCGCCGGAGAGTTCCTGAGGGAGTAACTTGCCAAAGTCGGCCAGACCAACCGCGGCCAGCTTCATCCAGACCATAAGGTCGACAATTGAGCGCGCGAGCCGCGTGTGTTCGCGCAGTGGCAAGGCGACGTTGTCCTCCACGGTCAACGAATTGAACAAGGCTGCGCTTTGGAAGGCCACGCCAATCGAGCGGAGGACCTTCTTGAGTTCGGACTTTGAGCAGCGCGTAATATCCGTTCCCTTGACATGAACGCTGCCCGACTTAGGGCGCTCTAGCCCGATGATCTGGCGCAGTAAGGTGCTTTTTCCGGAACCGCTCCCGCCCAACAACACCATCGTTTCTCCGTGCTCGATGTCGAGATTCAGCCCATCCAACACGCGTCTGCCGTCGTACTCAACCACAAGATCACGCACGGAAATTATGGGCATCACTGTTTCACCGTGAAATAAAAAATCGTGGTAAACACCGCATCGGCAACGATGACGAGGAAAGTCGACTTCACGACGGCACTTGTTGTGGAACGACCTACAGAGTCGGGACCTCCGCGAACCCGGAATCCTTCCAGGCATCCAACGTGAGCGATGATGGTTGCGAACACCACGCTTTTGATCAGTCCCGTGATTACGTCGCGCAGGGTTATGGAGTTGAACACGTCATGGATGTAGAGAAGTGGCGACAGGCGAGTGCTGAAGAACATGAACAGCCCGCCGGCCAATATGCCGAAGAGATTCGCAATGATGCTGAGGCAAGGAACGGTAATCAAGGCGGCCAGATACTTTGGCGCAAGGACAAACTCTATTGGCTCGAGCGCCATGACGCGGAGGGAATCGAGTTCCTCAGTCACCTTCATAGTCCCAATTTCGGCCGCGAATGCCGACCCGGAGCGCCCGCTCACCGCGATGGCAGTCAGCAGCGGTCCAAGTTCGCGGGTGAAGCCAACCGCGACCAGGTCAATGACATAATGCAGAGCTCCAAAACGGCGGAGTTCCGAGGCTCCCTGCATGGCGAGAATGAATCCCGTGCAGATCGCCATCAACGACACCATCGGCATCGCGTCTACGCCGATTTCCAGCATTTGCCTCACGGTGGCCCGCCAGCGATAACGATTCCCGATAAAAGGAAGCGACTGGCCCATCGCCCGCACTGTGGCCCACCACTGAATGTTCAAACTTCCGACATAGTCGAGATGTTCGATGGTTCTTTCGCCGACACTTTCGAGAACATTCGCCATCAAGACACCTTTTGTCCCGAACCGCTTTGTCCGGAATCGTTTGCTTCGAACAGGGCCAATACGCCGGTGACTTCGAATAACCGGAGCACAGCGCCACTAAGCCCCTGCAAACGGAAGTTGGTCTGTTGATGGTGAGCGGTTCTCAGAGCTTCAATCAACGTCGCGACCCCGGACGTCTCAATGTAGGTAACGCCAGCTAAATCGACGATGACCGTCTGAGGCGATGCTTCGTCCGACAAGAGAACGCGTAGGCGATCGCGAAGATCAGGCGAGGAATCGACATCGACTCGGCCGGTCAGCCGGACCAAGGCGTCGTTTCCCCCTCGATCTACTGAAATCTTGAGGTTAGTGCTTGAAGGAATTGCAACTTGCGTCACGGTTACTCCCAATCCGTTCTCTACGATTTGAATTCGCGGTTCTGAGCCATGCCTGTGCTATTCACAGTACTTGCATGCAGCCTTCCACAATCAACGCCGCAACGAGGCCGAGCAGTGGAGCGCGGCAGAGACTGCCTACCAATTGGCAAGACAAGTGCTTTACCTAGCTCGTGAACACCGCACTCTCGTCGACCAGGATGAGTTGGAAAACGACAGTCGTACCGATATCACTAGTAACGTCACGAGAAATGACGTTTCTGTCAAAGTGAGTGACACGCTGGATGGCGCCCAAGCCGCAACGATGGTCGTTGAAGCAGAAGCAGAGGCAGAAGCGACGTGCGCAGGTGGCTGCCTGTTGCGCGATTGTCGCGGCTGCGATGGCGGGAGTACTCTCCGCTGATACCTCGCACAGCACATATCAGCTTCCCTCGAACTCGGAAGTCATTGGCTACCTCCTTCAGTCGGTGAATTGGTATCGCCACGCGTACGCCGAACGGCAAGTTGCAAACGAATCGGCCGATTTAGTGTTTCTCGATGACAATCAGACGATCGAACGCCAGATTGTGAAGCTCTCGTTCGATTTCGCCAGGGCGGACGCCATGCTTCAAGCGAGCGCCGCTTCTTCGCATGGCCAACCATCTTCAGATCCTCCTCCTGCAGATCTTGCGCACTTTATCGAATTAAAGAAGCGAAATGAGCAGCTAAGCCAGCAAGCAGTCGAAGAGATCAAGGATCTCGACAAAAGGCTGAATAAAACCAAGGAGGCCGATCGCGGGAAATTGCAAGCGGCTGAGGAAGACGCTCAAACTCGGCTGCAACTCCTAAACGCAGTTGCGCAGGGGCTCAATGATCTTGTCGAGTTTGTACAGAGTCCCGGTGAAGGACAAACCCAAAGCGGACATTTGGATTCCACCATTGATGACCTCGCGCAATCGATACCGGAAATGAAGAGCGAGGTTGTTCCCTCGGGGACAGTGCGCCTGCAGGAGACAAATTCCAGTGTAGCGAATGGCGATGGCGGCATCATCGGTCTGGTGTCGGATGTCGCCGCGATGAACCACAAGCTTCACGTAGTTAACGAAAAGACAAGCCTCACGGATAACCTGACGCTCTCCGCGAATAATCTGCGAATCCCGCTCTCCCGTTTCATCACTCGGCTCATTCAGATTGTGGACATAAGCAATTCGCATACCGGCGATCTTTCGTCGTTGCGCGAACAAAAGTCGCACCTCGATGCCATTACTGTCGACCTAAAGGAGTTGTCTCCGGTCATCATTGCGCTCGATAAGCAGAAAGTTTTGCTCGCAGAGTACAAGTCACACCTTCTGCCCTGGAGAATTGCAGTTGCTGGTCAATACAAGCAGGCGTGGAAACAACTTTTGATCCGCGTGCTCATCGTTTTGTCGATCATAGGCCTGCTCCTCGCGATCGGCCAGCTCTCGCAGCGCTTCACCTTGCGGCATGTTCAAGATCCCAATCGGCGACGGTTCATTAGTATGAGCCACCAATTTCTAACTTTATTCGCCGTTACGGTCGTCATCGTGTTTGTGCTTGCCTCTGATTTGAAGTCGGTCGCAACCTATTTTGGTCTTCTGAGCGCAGGACTTCTACTCGCACTCGAAAACGTCATTCTCGCCACGCTCGGCTCTCTGCTTCTGGTTGGGAAGCGCGGAATCAGAATTGGCGACCGTGTGCAGGTCTCGGGAGTTACAGGCGATGTCGTCGATATGGGCATGCTGCAATTCCAGTTGAGAGAAATCGACGTAGAGAGCGGGAGATATACCGGTCACGTGGCAACCTTTTCGAATTCGCTGGTCTTTGTGTCTCCGGCCACCGGTCTCATGAGATTTGATTCTGCTCCGGAGAACACCGTGCAGGCAGTCGCGAGCAAGGGCGGAACGGAGCTGCGCCCAGAGGGGCGCATTTCGGTTGCGGGTGACTAGCGCGAGTAACTGGAGGATGAGATTTGGCTCCGTGCGCGCTGAGAGTCGGGACGGCAACGTCATTCTATTGACGCCGACTTTGCTGTCACCGTCATTGACAGCGGCCACGCCTTGCCAACAGTGGATTGCTTGTACCTGTTCCGATACTTTTGCCTTGTAAAGGCTCGCAGATCCGCGCTTTCATCTACTGCGGAATTCTTCACTGGATGATGGCACGGAGCTTGCTTACCCAGGGGCGGGCATGTTGGAACGCTCGCGATCTTCCGGTTCGGCTCGAGCACTCAAAGGCTTATAAGGAGAATTTTCATGCTTAAGGGCTTCAATTATCCACTCACTCCAAAAGGCAAATCGACGCTGAATCCACCTCCGCCCTGGTACTACTCGTCCGACTTCCTCAGCATTGAATTCTGGTCGGAGCCGGCTGCGGTCGCGGCGGTGTTGCCTCCCGGGCTCGACCCTGATCGCTCCGCCAACGGTCACGCCAGCGCTTTGTTTTACGATTGGCAGTTCAGCGGCAACGACGATGAGTATCTCGACCCGGCCCGTTATCAATACCGCGAGTTCTTCATCCTCGTAGATGCGTTATTTCAAGGCAAGCCAGTCTCGTATTGTCCATATATTTTCGTGGATAACGACGCAGCAATCGCCCGTGGTTGGACGCAGGGCTATCCCAAGCGCCTCGGCCAGGTATTTCAGACAAGGTATTACGCCGCGACGGGACAAGCGGGCCCAACGCTCGCCCCGGGATCTAAGTTTGCCGGGTCCATAACGTCGGCCGGGCAACGACTGGCGGAAGCTATGGTCACGCTGAGAGAACCTGTCAAGGACATGTCGCTACTGAAGCAGAAGCCTGTCGTCAATCTGCTCCACACACCCCGTCTCGCAGCTGACAAGCAAGACCATCCGGCTGTTGACGAACTGGTCGAGAACGTTCCTCACGACGTAAAGATCGAGGAAGCGTGGATCGGTGAAGGTTCATTAACACTGCCGGTGTGCAGAGGCGAAGAACTCTCCGACCTAGCGCCTGTCCGCTGTGGCAAAGGCATACGGGCTTCCATGGCGTACGTCGTCGACGATCTGAAAACGCTGAAGGATTTGAGAAGGTAACGCGGCGGGCAGCGCATCCTGATCGCTGCCCCCGAATCTTCAATGAGAGGTTCAATCGTGAAGTCTATAACATCTAACCTGCCCGACTCTCTATCCGAGGCCCTGCAGGAGCGCGCGCAGGCCGACCAGACAAGCAGCGATCATGTCGTGTCCGTCGCTCTCTCCCGGTATCTGGGCAGACCGATCCACACCTTGTTCCAGGTATCGACTTCGGCCGCGCTCGTCGAAGGCCTGTATCAAGGCGCCGTTCGAGTATCGCGACTGCTGCGCCATGGAGACTTTGGGCTCGGAACCTTCATCGACCTCGACGGAGAAATGGTTGTGCTCGATGGTGTCTGCTACCAGGCTTCCTCGACAGGTGCGGTTCGAACTGTTGAAGCGGACCGATTGATCCCGTATGCCGTAGTCACCCGATTCAATGCCGAGTTTTCTAAGCAAATCGACCGGCTCGACAGCTACAACGAACTGGTCTCTGTCTGCGATGAACTTCGCGACTCGGACAACGTTTTTTATGCGTTTCGGGTTGAGGGCCGGTTCTCGTTCGTGAAGACAAGAGTGATGAAAGCCGTTCCTGAGGGCACCGGCCTCAGAACGGCGGCTTCGGGACAACAAGAATTTCTTTTCAAAGAAGTAGAAGGGACGCTTGTTGGCCTCTGGTCACCGGGCTTCGCCGGCTCCTTCAGCGTTCCCGGATATCACTTTCACTTCCTCTCAAGCGACCGAAGTAAGGGTGGACACGTCCTCGAATGCAACGCGCCGCATATTAGCGTCGCAGGGTGTGCCATAAACGAAATGCACGTCTCCTTGCCAGAAACCGAAGAATTTCTGAAAGCAGATCTGAAACGTGACCCACAAGACGACCTGGCAAAGGCAGAACACAGTCATTAGTCATGACCCATAGTGATAGCTATCAGTCATTATTTTAAGAGGAGAACATGAGTTCAACGATTGCAGAAACTGGCGCTCAATTAGCAGTTAAATCTAACGGAAACGAAAACACGACCTCAAGAGGTACGAAGACTGGCGCTCAAGTCGTCGTTGAATCACTCGAAAAGCACGGCGTTCAATATGTATTCGGAATCCCAGGCGCGAAGATCGACAAAGTGTTTGACACCCTGAAAGACTCGTCGATACAGACGGTCGTTTGTCGCCACGAACAGAATGCCGCCTTCATTGCCGGAGGCATCGGAAGGCTGACCGGAAAAGCCGGTGTAGCAATCGCCACATCGGGACCAGGCGTTAGTAACCTGACGACTGGTCTGGCGACCGCAAACAGCGAAGGCGACCCCCTGGTCGCTCTCGGTGGATCCGTTGCGACGTCCCAGAGTCTCAAGCAGATTCATCAGACACTTCAGGCTGTTTCGGTCTTGAAACCGGTGACGAAGTTCAGTGCCGAAGCAAGTTCACCGGAGTCGATTGCAGAGGTCATGGCAAATGCTTTTCGAGCCGCCGAGTCTGACCGTCCGGGAGCGGCGTTCGTGAACCTTCCCAAGGACATCATGGAAAAGGAAGCAAAATGTGAGGCCTTCGACGTGCGAACTGGCGCTCCATTCGGCCCAGGCAGCCGTGAGTCGCTCGGTGAAGCGTCGAGGCTCATCAACGGCGCGCGGCATCCGGTTGTTCTGCTCGGCCTATCGGCCAGTCGGCCGGAGAATGCCGCCGCTGTCCGATACCTTCTACGAAAAACTCGCCTACCGGTTGTTGGCACATTTCAAGCCGCTGGCACAGTCTCCAGTGATCTTCTCGATCAGTTCGGCGGGCGCGTGGGCCAACTGGCCAATTCGCCCGGAGATGAGCTTTTAGCAGCCGCGGACGTGATCGTGACGATTGGCTACGACCCGGTCGAATACGACCCATCCATCTGGAATCCTCATCGCGCCGCGAAGATCATCCACATCGACTCGATTCGAGCCGACATTGACAATTTCTATTCGCCAGCCGTGGAGGTGCTGGGTGATATCGCTGCCAGCCTTCTCGCGATCGAACCCCTTGTGGGGGCGACGGCTTTCGCTCCTGAGATCGATAGATTCTTCACGGCTCTAGCATCGCAGAAAGCGCTAAGGGTGCAAGACGCGAATCGGTACACCGGCAGCCCGATCCATCCTCTAAGGATCGTGTCCGAGCTGCAGAAATGGCTCCGAGATGACGTGACGCTTTGTTTGGATATGGGATCGTTTCATCTTTGGCTCGCGCATTTCTTGTACAGCTTTCGAGCGCGTCAAATTCTCATCAGCAACGGGCAGCAAACCTTGGGCGTGGCGCTGCCCTGGGGTATCGCATCCTGCCTGGTGAGGCCCAACGAAAAGACCCTATCAATCTCCGGCGACGGCGGATTCTTGTTCTCTGCAATGGAACTGGAAACGGCCGTCAGGTTGAAGCTCAACCTCGTGCATATGGTTTGGATCGACGGAACCTACGACATGGTAGGGACGCAAGAACGGGCGAAATACACTCGTACTTCCGGAGTGGACTTGGGTCCGGTTGACATTGTGAAGTACGCAGAGGCATTCGGGGCCCATGGCTTCATGATCAACTCTCCGGACGAAATCGCTCCAATACTCCGCAAAGCGTTCGAAGCGCGGGGTCCGGTTCTGATCGGAATTCATGTGGACTACCGAGACAATCACGCGTTGTTCGAAAACGTCCACGAGCATCTGCTCAATTGATCGAAGTTCGGGAGAGGGAATGGCAGTGACAAAGAGGCGCGGCTGGGCAGCGTAGATCATCTCGCTCCCGCTGAATTTTCGGTTTCAACTTTTCAGTCTTAGCAAGGAGAATCTCATGGCAAAAACAGCAGCTGATCAGGTCGCGGAAATGATGATCGATGCCGGCATTCAGCGTGTCTATGGAGTGGTCGGTGATTCGATCAATCCCATTGTCGACGCTATTCGCAGGACCGATGGAAAACTGCGCTGGGTGCATTGTCGAAGCGAGGAAGTTGGCGCATTCGCGGCGGGTGCGGATGCTCTTTTAACCGGACAGATCGCGGCGTGCGCCGGATCGTGCGGCCCGGGCAACCTCCATCTCATCCAGGGGCTTTACAATTCTCATCGCAACCGGGCGCAGGTGTTTGCCATCGCGGGGCAAGTGCCAACCCGTTTCCTCGGCACCGAATACTTTCAAGAAACACATCCCGAAAGAATCTTCCGCGACTGCAGCCACTATTGCGAAGCGGCCTATACCGCAGTCCAGGCCGCCACCATGAGCCGGCTCGCGATTCAGTCTGCCATCACCAAGCGCGGCGTTGGCATGGTTTGCATTCCCGGAGACACGCTGGCGCAACCGGCCGCAGTCGATTTGCCAACGCATCCATTTTTTACCGCCCCCCCGCGCATTCGTCCCACGGACAATGATCTCGACAGGATGGCCCAAATCCTCAACTCCGCGCAGCGGCCTTTGATTTTCGGAGGTGAAGGCTGCCGCGGTGCTCGCGATCAGGTTCTAGCGCTTGCACAAAAGCTCAATGCCCCAATCGGATTTTCCTACCGTGGCAAAGACGTGCTCGAGGCCGACAATGCCAACGCCGTGGGAATGACCGGCCTCCTCGGTTGGGGCGGATTACAAAAAGGATTCGATCAATGTGACGTTTTGATTATGTTAGGAACAGATTTTCCCTACGTCGATTTCATTCCAAAGCACCCGAAAATCGTTCAGATCGACAGTGATCCCACGCACCTGGGACGCCGCGTGGCCCTGGAACTCGGCCTCTGTGGGCATGTCGCCGAAACGCTTGATGCCCTGCTTCCACGCATCGAATCGCGCGCCAGCGATCGGGGGTTTCTGGACGATGTGCTCGCCGCCCACAAAACTGCTATGAAGCACTTGCAGACCTTTGTCGAGAAGGGCGGCTCTGACGGGAAACTCCGTCCCGAGCACGTGGGGGATGCGGTTAGCCGCGCCTGCTCACCCGATTCAATCATCATCGCGGATACCGGCATGTGTGTCGTGTGGGCCGCACAATTCCTACGGCTTCGTCGCGGCCAAAGAGTGATGACTTCGTTCAATCATGGGACGATGGCTAACGCCATGCCCGACGCGATCGGCGCGCAAATGGCATTTCCGAACCGCCAGGTCATAGCCTTTTGCGGCGACGGTGGTCTCTCCATGCTTCTGGGCGATCTCCTGACTATCGTCTCTCAGAAACTGCCAATCAAGATCATTCTCTTCAACAACTCAACGCTGGGGATGGTTCGGCTGGAACAGATGGTTGGCGGTTACCCCTTCTGGGGAACCGAAAATGAGAACCCGGACTTCAGCGCCGTCGCAAAAGCCATAGGTTTCCACGCGGAACGTGTGGAGCGAAAGGCGGACGTGGCCTCTGCCATCGAGCGTGCATTTGCACATTCCGGACCGGCGCTGCTGGATGTGACCACCGACCCAGACGCCCTGTCCGCTCCGCCGAAAGCAACCTACGAAGAAGCGCGCGGATTTGCATTGGCGATGACGAAAATGGTCCTGGACCATCGCGGCGACCAGGTGCTCCAACTAGTCAAGGACAACATACGCGGAATGGTCTAAGCCCATGTCGGGCCGCGAATGGCTGGCAAGCCGGAAAGGTGCACCTGACTGGCTTGCGAGCTGGGCGTATGTGGGTTGCTGTCCAGTGCATTCCTGGCGATGTTCAGTCTCCGCGTGATGATACGGAGATGGAATCATCCTTCCAACCCGGCCCAAACCAGAGTGAGCTATAAAGAAATCGGGAATGGCGCTCTGCACGACCACTACCCGGACGCTCTCATCGGTCTCGAGTTCCCTGCCGAGTTTGTCGAATTCCTGCGACAGAACTTCATCAAGAAGATTGATCGGTGGATGATTGATGCTGACGAATGCGACCCCAGAATCAAACCTGAGTTGGAAATATTTGTAATCAGAATATGACACGGGAGTAGCTCCTCTAAGGTCGTGTCAATTCCTCAAGTGTGTAAATGAATGACTCATACACTTTGCCTATAGTCTGGCGCATCCCCAGCTCGCAAGTCCGGTTTGCGGAAACGAAGCAGGTGTCGTCCCCGGAGCTCTGGATTTGCACGATCGTGTCGCGTGTAGCGGAGTAAACCAGTTCAGGATGCAGCAGGCCGCGGTCGCCTGGGGTTCCGCAACAAGTGGTACCCAAGGGAATTTCAGCGCTTGAGCTAGCGCGCCGGCGATTTCGATCAGCTCTACCTTAAGTTCTTCCGGAGTTCCCCCAACCAGCTCTTCGTCTACAGCGTCCGAGCAGGGTGGCACATCCGGACGACCGAGGAGTGTGGGGTCTGCCGATAGGAATTTAGGCATGATCTTCTCCAATTCGTGATGCGGTGACGAAGCGCCTACTTGTGCGTGACGGCTTGCATGATCTGTCCCATCTCCATCGCATTGTTCGAGGGAATTTCCTGGAGCGATATGGCCAGCAGGTCGGTCGGGATGCCGGTGACGTCCTGGAACATCGACCACAGTTGCTTCAGCATCTCGGTCTTGTCCTCATTGGTGTGGCCGCTCCGCAGAACACAGTTCAGCGCCGCGGTTGGAGCCGCCTTACCCGCCGCAAATCCCGAACCCTTAGGATAGGAAAGGAAGATCACTCGAACGAAATTCTCGGGGACCTTCATGATCGTGGTATGGATCCGCGTGATTTCCTTCGCGATCGTCGCCTTCGTCTCGTCAGAGACAAATCCGTCTTCGGTAATAGTGGTATACAAAGGCATTGCTCTTAGCCTCCAAACAAAGCGCCCACGGAGATGACCGCACCGGCTACAAATAAGAGAGTTTCGTTCCTCTGCGGCCTTACGAGTGCCCGTTTGGGACGAAGATCAGCTTTTTGTTCACAAACTCTTCAATGCCAAGACTGGAGAGTTCCTTTCCATACCCAGAGCGCTTGACGCCTCCGAAAGGCAGCTCCGGAAGGCTAACATCGGGATAGTTGATGAAGACCATGCCCGTTTCCATACGACTCGCCACTCGCTTGCCTCTTTCAATATCGGTTGTGTACACAGATCCGCCGAGGCCAAATGGCGAATCGTTGGCGATCGCAATGGCTTCTTCTTCATCTCTAGCGGGAAAGACCAGCGCGGCAGGCCCGAAGAATTCTTGCTTATAAGCGAGATTGTCGGGGCTGATGTTCGTCAAAATCGTCGGCTCCAGGAAGGCACCGACTTCGCCGGCGCGGCGACCGCCAAGCGCTATCTGCGCCCCGTGACTCGTAGCCTCTTGAATCTGTCCGAGGATCAGTTGCAGGGCTGCATCGGAAGAGAGTGGTCCCAAGGTTACTGTTTCATCGAGCGGATCCCCCAGCTTAAGCTTCTTGGCTGCGGCAATGAATCGCGGAAGGAATTTATCCAGTATCGATTTGACTACGATGAATCTCTTTGCTCCGATGCACGTCTGCCCGTTGTTGCCAAACCGACCCAGGATCGCCATCTCCACAGTGTGGTCAAGATCAGCGTCGTCCAAAACAACGAACGCATCACTGCCACCTAGTTCCATCGTCGATTTCTTCAGATTCTTTCCGGCGCGGGAAGCGAGGGCCTCTCCGGCACGCTCGGATCCGGTGAGAGCGATACCCTTCACCCGCGGGTCATCGATCAGCGCTCCAGCCTGATCGTTACTCAGAAATAAATTGGTGTAGACGCCGTCGGGCGCGCCGGCCTCGCGAAGTACCTGTTCAAATGCCAATGCGCATTGCGGAACGCCAGGCGCGTGTTTGACGAGCATCACATTGCCGGACATCAAATGGGGACCGGCAAAGCGACTCAGCTGATAATAGGGATAATTCCAGGGCTGAATGCTGAGCAGGACGCCAAAGGGTGAATATTCGAGGCGAGCGTCCCCCGCGGCAGAGTCGAGCTTCTTCGGTGCGAGGAACACTTCGGCCCTATCCGCGAAGTACTGCATGATAGAGGCGCTGAGTTCCACCTCGCCTCGGCTCTCGGCAATTCTCTTTCCCATTTCCAACGTGGCGAGGCGAGAGAGCTCTTCTTTCTTTTCCAGAAGAATCTGAGCTGCCCTGCGAATAATCTTCGACCGTTCGCTGAACGGCCGCCCCGACCAGGCTCGAAATGCTTTGTCCGCCTTGGTTAGGGCGCTCCACATCTGCTCATCGGTATGCTCAGGGAATGTCTTGAGTACTTTTTCGGTTGCTGGATTAACGCTGCGGTAAGGCACAGTCGGTTTTCTCTTTCATGAATCGAATTGGCTACTGGCATGAATGTGCAACCGTCGTGCCAAGTCAGTGATCCAGCGGGCGAATTGGTAAGTGATTGAGATTAAGAGGATGGAAGTACAAGTACGACAATGGCTTTATCAATCGCCGACGAAAACCCCGTCAGTGTCAATAACGCGTCAATCTATTGCGCACGGGATCCCAAATTGCCAAGAGCCAAATTCCCAAAGCAACATAAACGTGCCCCAGAGGGCGCCTGGAACGGGCCGCCAGGCGTGTTAGAACGGGCCTCTCGATTCGATCTGGTGTTTGGCAAGCGACGTGCAATTTCGATGTCATGCAATGCGACTCGACATTTGAAATGCATTCACAAACCACCAACAGTGATGCCTGCATGGATTTGTCCAGCCACCAGAGAGCGGTTCGCGAAATGAAAGAAGTACTGGCACTCCGATTACCGTATTTTTATCGGTGCGCTTTGCGAGTTCTGGGCAACGCAGCGGACGCCGAGGACGCTGTCCAGGAAGCTTTATTGGCAGCTTACCGGCATATCGACCAATTCAGGGGGCAGTCGCAGATGACTACCTGGCTGACCACGATTGTCCGCAACTCTGCACTGATGCTATTGCGCAAAAGGTCGCGTCAGAATCATTTGTCTTTGGATGAGCAAACGGGAGAAGAGCAAAAATCCTTCGGTTGGGAGACACTGGCGGACACGCGCCCCAGTCCTGAAGACGAGTGCCGCAAGTTGGAGCTCATCGCACGCTTGAAACAATCCGCCGTGCGGTTGTCGCCGAGTTTGCGGAGAACATTTCAGCTGCGCGTCTTGATGGGTCTCTCGATCTTTGAGACCGCCCGAATTTTAGGAGTGCCACGCGGAACGGTCAAGGCGCAACTGGCGCGCGCTCGAGCAAAGATTGCGCGGCACATGCAATCTGCGCTTGCACCAAGATCACGTAGCTCCCACCGGGCACACCGATAGGATGTTCAACAATGGCTTCGCAAAATATGCGAAGCCGCGGATCGCCTCGCGATTTGGAAGCTCGTCGACGCCTTCACCTACTGCGCTAATCGTCGCGAAATAGCGGATGTCTCTCTTTGCCCCGAATACTCACTTTTCCTCAACTGACTCGCGTCCGCGCGACTTTGGCTCTTCTTCTAAGAAGGCTTTGGCATCCGGAGTGCTTTCTCTTGTTGTGCTAAGCAAGACGAGTGCTTCGGAGGAGGATGTATGGCAAAGATAATCGAATTCTATATTCCACAAAGTTTCCGCAAGGTTTCGCGGTGGTCGCCGCCAACCGAACGTGGCAAGCTCCTGGATTTTCAACTGCCGGTACGAAAATCTGCGTGACGGAGCGCTGAAAGCCATGGCAATGCTGTCCATGCTAAGCGAGCAACCCTGCTTGACGTCCCTGATGTTGCCCACATGCTATGCAAAGCACTTGCGTTGCTAATAGTTGATAGAGCCAGAAAGACGAACCGCAAAATCGAGCGCTGTTATGGAAGGCTGCATGCAAGCAGTGTTGAAATGAATTCCAAGCCGCCTGAGACACCCAAGAAGCGGAATCACGGCCTCCGGATCAGCATGGTCCAGGACGACCGACCGAGCCGTCTCGTTCGGCTGGCCTCCGCTCGGCTGCCTACCACGTTCGGCGTGTTCGACCTCATCGGCTTTGAACGCGCGAACGTGGGTAGAGGAGAGACTGAGAGCGCCCTCCTCCTGACGCTTGGCGATCCGAAAAATCGGCCGCCTTTGCTACGCATTCATTCCCAGTGCTTCACGGGAGAAGTACTCGGCTCTCTGCGCTGTGATTGCCGAGCGCAATTGGAACTCGCAATGTCGGCCATTGCCGACGAGGGATCAGGTCTAGTGATCTACGAATATCAGGAGGGCCGTGGCATCGGGCTCATGGCAAAACTGAAAGCCTATGCGTTGCAGGACAATGGATTCGATACGGTCGAAGCGAACCAAGCCCTGGGCTTTGATACCGACTACCGCGATTTCAGCTTGGCAGTCGCTATTCTGCATGCGATTGGGATCGAGCGTGTCCGCCTGCTGTCAAACAACCCGCAAAAAGTTGAAGCCCTGGCAAAGGGCGGAATCGAAGTCATCGAACGGATTGCCTGCGAAGCAGCGCCCAGTCCTTATGCATTGCCGTATTTGCGCACCAAGAAGAAAAAGATGGGGCATTCGCTAACGATCATGTGAACGATTGGAGAAATTGGCCTTAATCGGAGCGCCTATGTCTAGCCAGCAGCATGGTGTAGTGGATCTATTTGTTTCGTCCGTAGTTTCGCCTCTGTCCCCTAATGATGAGCGCTGCCTTGTTAGCCAAGCAGTGAAGTTCGCCGAGATCGAGAAGTCGCTCAGGGAGTTGCGATCCGGGCGAATGATCGTCATCGCCGACGATGAAGATCGTGAGAACGAAGGTGACCTCGTAATCGCGGCAGAGATGGTCACTCCTGAAGTGATCAATTTTATGGCGACCCACGCGCGAGGGTTGATCTGTCTCGCAATGAGCGGCGAGCGGCTTGACGCGTTGGAATTGGGGCCAATGGTGCCCCACAACACCGCGAACCTTGGCACAGCGTTTACCGTCTCGATCGATGCGCGTGGAAGAGGTGTAACAACCGGAATTTCTTCCTACGATCGCGCGCAAACCATCCTGGCTGCGGTCGATCCCCGAACTCGCCCTGAAGACCTGGCGCGCCCTGGTCACGTGTTTCCCCTACGCTCCCGGCCCGATGGCGTTCTCGAAAGGCGCGGTCAAACGGAAGCGTCTGTAGACCTCGCACGATTGGCAGGGATGTCTCACGCCGCAGTGATCTGCGAAATCATGAACCGCGACGGCAGTATGGCGCGCGGTTCCGATCTGGCAAAGTTCTGTTCAGAGTATGGCTTGACCATGGTCACCGTAGCTCAACTGGTTCGCTACAGGATCGAGACAGAGTTAGATCAATCTCACCGCCTGCATCCTTCTCGGATATATCGCAGCGGCCCAGAGACAACCTTGAGTTGTGATGGTAACGATCTAATCTCCTAAAGTATGGTTCGGTCAGACTAAAGTTTGATTGCTCCAAATAAACCAATAACGTTAAGCTGCCCACATGCCACTTGATCGAACGTCTAAATTGATAGCGATCATTGATGACGACGAGTCCATGCAAGATTCACTGCGCGACCTGATGGAAGCGGCTGGCCTGGTCGCACGGTGCTTTGGATCCGCGGAGGAATTCCTCGAATCCGATTTGCATACCCGGGCTGCGTGCCTAATTCTGGATATCCATATGCCGAAGATGTCGGGCCTGCAGTTGCAGGCCGAGTTGAAGGAAGAGGACTCTAATATTCCGATCATCTTCATTACGGCTCATGGAGACGCCAGGATGAGAATTCGAGCGATGAGAGAAGGTGCAGTCGAGTTTCTCGCAAAACCGTTCGATCATCACTTGTTGCTGAAAAGGGTGCGTGCTGCACTTGCTATGTGAGCAAACTTGGTAATTGCGGTCGCGTGGGGACCATTCAAGTGTGAGGTTTCTGTGGGAGATTATGCGACAGCCATGAACCCTGTGCCGAATCAGGTCGAGCGTATGTTCGAGCGGATCATCGGCAATAGCGCTGCCCTGGAATCTGTTCTTGAGCAAGTAGAGCAGGTTGCGCCGACAGACTCGACGGTCCTCATCGAAGGAGAAACCGGCACCGGAAAAGAGCTCATAGCCCACGCCGTTCACAACGCAAGCCAGCGCTACGGACGCGCATTCATAAAGCTGAATTGTGCTGCAATTCCGCTGGATCTTCTGGAAAGCGAATTGTTCGGTCATGAAAAGGGTGCTTTCACCGGAGCGATCGCGCAGAAGATCGGGCGCTTTGAGATGGCTGACAAGGGCACGCTGTTCCTGGACGAAGTAGGTGACATCCCTCCAGCGTTGCAGCCGAAGTTGCTGCGTGTGTTGCAAGAGCAGGAATTCGAGCGATTAGGCAGCGGTAGAACTCACAAAGTGGATGTTCGGCTCGTCGCCGCAACCAATCGCGATCTTATGAAGATGGTCGCTCGCGGGCAATTTCGCAGGGATCTGTATTATCGCCTGAACGTCTTCCCCATACTGCTGCCTGCGTTGCGAGAACGCCAGGAAGACATCCCCGCACTCGTAACGCACTTCGTGAAAATCTTCAGTCGCCGCATGGGGAAGGTAGTCGAATCGATTCCTCCGGAAACCTTGGCTGCCTTCCAGGAGTATTCCTGGCCTGGCAATATAAGGGAATTGCAGAACTTGGTCGAGCGCGCGGTAATCCTTTCGCGCGACGGTGTGCTGCTAAACCCACTTCACAAAAAGCAAGCAGAATTCATGGTCCCAAGCCCGAATCGCACCCAAACTTTCCTGTCATCGATGACCTTGGAAGAATCGGATCGCACTTTGATTTTGGAAACTCTTGAGCAGGCCGGCTGGATCGTCGGCGGCCCACGCGGCGCCGCGGCGAAACTGGGACTGAAGCGAACCACACTGCTTGCCAAAATGAGAAGACTGGGTATCTCACGGCCTCTCTCTGAGGAAGGAAAAAGCGTTTTCAGGTTTGCGCCAGGAGATCGCCAGATTTGACGGGACTGTACTTATCTCACAATCCACCAATGAACACTGCATACGGTCAGGCAGTGCGACCTGTCATCGAGCCGAGGTCAGGTTTGATAAGATTCGGAGCCATGAGTGCCCCTGTTGATTCCATCTCGCCCCGCGCCTTGTGCGCATCGAGAACCCGGAACGTTGATGTTCTGCGATCATTTCTGGTTTGCGTGTTATCGCTGTGCTTCGCGTTAAGCGCCGCTCATGCATTAGATCCGAACAAACGCCTCACCCAATACGCGCATACGGCCTGGCGAATACAGGACGGATTCTTTCCGAACAATCCGTATTGGATTTCACAAACCAAAGACGGATATCTCTGGATGGACGGTGTCAGTGGCGCGTTGCGTTTTGACGGCGTCCGTTTTACTCCCTGGTCGGCTCCCATCTCTTCTACACCGATTCTCCACCCGGTCAGTTTGCGGCCGGGGGAATTTTGGATCGCCACTCATAACGAGATCACTCACGTTAGGAACAACGTCGTGATTTCCCGTTACGATGTTCCGGCAATTACCGCTATCCAGAAAGATTCTGACGGCTCTGTGTGGGTTCTTTCTTACCACAACCCTGACCGAATTTTATGTCAGGCAACGGATGCGAAAATCCGCTGCTTCGGGAAGGCGGATGGAATACCGATTCTCGTCCCGTCTTCATTCATCCCTGATGGGAAAGGAGGATTTTGGATCGGAAGCGACACGTCACTGCTCCATTGGAAAATCGGGGCCGCCACTGAGATCTACAGCCCCAAGCAGCTTCGATCAGACGTGGGGCAAGTCGGCATTCACAGTCTTGTCAGGGATTCCGATGGTTCCTTATGGGTCGGAATTGAGGAGGCGGGACCCGGACTTGGGCTTGAAAGGCTCCGCAATGGTGTTCTCACCTCGGTGGTTCTGCCAAACTTCGACGGAAGTAAGCTCGTTGTCCACACCATCATGCAAGATTCCGATAAGAACCTCTGGATTGCAACCTTTGGGAATGGCATCTACCGCATTCACGGCCAAGCGGTCGAACATTTTGGGCGAGCGGACGGCCTATCCAGCGACACCGTCTTTGATCTGTACGAAGGCGACGACGGTATAGTCTGGGCGGCCACGTCCAATGGGATCGACAATTTTCGGGATCTTCCGGTCACTACCTTTTCGACCTCTGAGGGGCTTGGACGAGACGGTGCCGGTTCGGTCACGGCCACCAGAGACGGAACGGTCTGGGTGGCAAATCTCGGCAGTCTTGATTTCATTCGAAATGGAGCCGTTTCGTCAGTTCGCGTTCCTGGACAGCAAGTAAGTTCATTGCTCGAAGACCATCACGGCAACATTTGGGTTGGCATTGGCGACGGGCTCTTCATCTACAAAGATGGCCGCTTCCGGCGCATTCCTGAACCTGGCCATCACCCACTCGGGTTGGTTCTCGGGATCACAGAGGATGTCGACGGCAATATCTGGGCGGAATGCAAAAGCACCAAAAGGAGACTGCTCCGCATTCGCGATTTCAAGGTGCGCGACGAATTCTCCGAGCCTCAAGTTCCGAAGGCTAACGCCATTGCGGCAGACCCGAAGGGCGGAATTTGGCTGGGTACATTCACCGGCGACTTGACGCTGTTCCGGGAAGGCATTGCGCATACATTTCCCTTGAAGCTGAATGGCAACTCGTGGGTCGATCTGATTGCCCATCAGATTACCGTTGATCCCGATGGGTCAGTGATCAGCGCATCTGATCAGGGACTTGTGATGCTCCGCGCCGGGAAAGTTCAGCGCCTGGGCAAAGAAAACGGACTTCCTTGCGCCGGGGTCAATGGCTTCGCTGTAGACGACAACAAGAATCTATGGCTTAGTACGCCCTGTGGATTCGCAGAGATTGCAGCCGCGGACGTCCAACGATGGTGGATTCATCCAGACACCATCGTTCAGCCACGAGTGTTCGGTACGATGGACGGAGCTCTACCAGGTTCCGTGGTTTTCAATCCGGCCGCTAAATCTCCCGACGGGCGCCTGTGGTTTGTAAACGATGTGGTTCTCCAGATGATCGACCCGTCACACCTTTCTGGTGACGGGGCTAGTTCGCCGGTCTACGTCGAGAGCATTGCTGCCGACCGGAAGCAATATAAACCACAAGAAGGTCTTCGACTTCCGCCTTTAACTCGCGATCTCCAGATTGGCTACACGTCGCCGAGCTTCCTCATTCCCCAAAAAGTGAAATTTCGCTACCGACTCGACGGGCATGATCGCGATTGGCAGGAGGCGGGCACCCGTCGCGAAGCTTTTTATACCGACCTGGGTCCTGGGAAATATCGGTTTCGTGTAACCGCGTCCAATAACAATGGCGTCTGGAACGAGGCAGGCGCAACCTTGGATTTCACGATTGCTCCGGCCTTCTACCAGACCGGATGGTTTCGCTCTCTCTGCGTGTTTCTCTTCCTGGTGGTTCTAACTGGACTTTATCGCCTTCGACTCCGTCATTTGGAGCGTCAGCGCGATCTCTTCGCAAGAGTGAAAAAGAGCTTCGCGAGGTGATCGAGACCATTCCTTCGCTGATTCACACTGCCAGGCCCGACGGCCACATTGATTACTTCAATCAACGTTGGTTGGAATATCTTGGCGTCACTCTGGAGGAAGTGGCCGGTTGGAATTGGACGGCCTTTATTCACGCTGACGATGTCGAGGGGATCTTGGCCAGGTGGCGAGCGTGCCTCATGACCGGAGAAATCTTCGAATACGAAACGCGGGTCCGCGGAGCCAATGGAGAATACCGCTGGATGTTCCACCGGAAAGTGCCGCTTCGCGATGCAAACGGCAACATCGTCAAATGGTATGGGTCGAGCATGGATATTCACGAGCGAAAGACCGCGGAGGAAGCCCTGCGGAGCAGTGAAGCGTATCTGGCGGAGGCGCAGAGGCTCAGCCGGACGGGCAGCTTTGGGTGGAAGCCCGATACCGGTGAGATCGTTTGGTCAGATGAAACCTATCGCATCTTCGAGTACGACCAGGTGGTGAAACCAACAATAGACTTAATGGTGCAGCGCACCCATCCCGAGGATCGGCCCGATCTTCTGAAGGTAATCGAGAATGCCTCTGCGGGGGCGACACAGTTCGAGCATACCTATCGTTTGCTGCTGCCTGACGGGAGTGTCAAGCACGTCCACGCCCTGGCCCACGCATTACAAGGTGCATCCGGCAACCGCGAGTTTGTCGGGGCGGCCACTGACATTACATCGATCAAACGAGCAGAAGAGGAACTCCGCAAGAGCGAAAAAGAGCTTCGCGACGTGATCGATAGCATTCCCGCGTTAGTGTGGAGTGCTCTGCCCGATGGCTCCAATATTTACGTTAACAAGCGATTTGTGGAGTACACCGGGTCATCGCCGGAACAGACGGCCGGATCAGGGTGGCAAGCGCTTGTTCACCCGGATGATCTTGAGCGGCATGCAGGTAAATGGATAGAGGCGGTTGCTACTGGCAAGCCTCACGAAAGTGAAGTGCGTTCCCGCCGCTCGGATGGGCAATATCGCTGGCAGTTGGACCGCGGAGTGCCGCTCCGAGATGAAGATGGAAACATCGTCAAATGGTATGGGGTCACGACCGACATCGAAGATCGCAAACGCGCGGAAGAAGCCTTGCAACGGAGTAAGGCTTATCTGGCGGAAGCGCAGAGATTAAGCAAAACGGGCAGTTTTGCCTGGAGCACCACCAAAGACAATACATACTATTCTGACGAGTGCTGTCGTTTGCTTGGTTTTGAGCCGAACGAAACTCCACCACCCCTCGAAGCCGTCCTGGAGCGGATTCATCCGGAGGATCAGCCGTACTGTAGGGAACTTGTCGAAAGGTCGATCCACGACAAAGTGGATGTCGAATTTGATTACCGAATCATCGATTCGGACAAGTCGGTCAGGAACATCCATTGCGTGAGCCATCCGGTGCTCGACCAAGATGGAAACCTCGATGAGTTCATCGGAACCGTTATCGATGTCACCGAGCGCAAACGCGCGGACGAGGAACGCCAGGCCGCTCAGCAAGAGCGAGAGAGGCTCAATCAGCTCGAGGCCGATCTGGCCCACACCAATCGAGTGAGCACGTTGGGGGAAATGGCCGCATCTCTGGCACACGAGATCAAGCAGCCTATCTCTGCCGCCATCACCAGCGCCAACAGCTGCATTGAATGGCTGGCGCACGAACCGCCCAATATTGAGCGGGCTCGCGCGGCAGCAGCCAGAATCGATAGGTATGGGAATCGTGCGGCTGAAATTATCGACCATATACGCTCGTTCTACAAGAAATCTCCTCCACAACGTGAGTTAGTCGACGTAAACGGAATTATCCAGGAAATGCTCACGCTCTTAAAAGGTGAGGCCGATCGCTACTCGGTTGCCATGCGCACGAACCTTTCCGCCGAACTGCCCAGAGTCATGGTTGACCATGTGCAACTGCAGCAGGTCTTCATGAACCTCATGGTGAACGCTATCGAAGCCATGAAGGACTCCGGTGGAGAGCTTACCGTGAAGTCGGAATTGCAGGACAGTCAAATCCAGTTCTCGGTCAGTGACGTGGGCGTGGGATTGCCCAGGGAGAAGATGGATCAGATCTTTTCTGCATTTTTTACCACCAAGACGCAGGGCAGCGGAATGGGATTGGCGATTAGTCGTTCCATCGTGGAATCGCATGGCGGCCGGTTGTGGGCGACCGCTAACGACGGGCAAGGTGCAACCTTTCATTTCAGCTTGCCGACGCATGCGACGGAGTCATCCCCGCTGGTTGCCTGAGGCACTTTTTCGTACCGACATTTCTATGCCCAACCGGGACGTTGCCGTGGTCCAAAACTTCTAGCCTTCGGCAGGCTTTGATGTGAGCGTTTGGGCTAGCACTCCGTTTGCTTCCGTTGTTTTTCGGGCTTGCAGATTCTCGATCGCGCCGAGGTAAAGGTCATAGGCGACCGGATTCGTTTTCACCAGAATTTGCTCCATTGCGTCGATCTTGATCCGCTTTTCAACCAATAGATTGACGACTTTTATTAAGGTATTTATTGATAGCTGACCGGTTGCTTTGCCCATTTTCGTTCCTCTTCGGCTTGGCTTCGTTTTTCGCATGCGCAAAAAGTTAGCTCACTGCGCGTTGCTGATGTGTCCAGAAACGCTCGCGCAGCATCTTCTTCAGCACCTTGCCGGAACCGCTCTTGGGCAGGTCCGTTTCTGAAAACTCGACGCGCCGGGGAAGTTTATAACTCGCGAGGCTTCGCCGGCAGAAAGCAATCAGATCGTCGGAAGTAAGAATTGCGCCCGGCTTCAGAACTACGCAAGCCATCACCAGTTCTCCCCATTGCGGATCGGGTACGCCGAAGACCGCTACGTCGCGAACGGCGGGATGCCCGTAGATCACGGCTTCCACTTCCCCGGAATAAACATTCTCCCCGCCGGTAACAATCATGTCCTTAAGCCGGTCAAGCATGTAAAAGTATCCCGCAGTATCTTGACGGCCGATATCTCCTGTACGAAAGAATCCGTCGCGAAACGCTTCAGAGGTTGCTTGAGGATTGTTCCAGTAGCCACGCATAACGTTGGCGCCTCGCACGATCAGTTCGCCGGCTTGACCCGGATCGGCTTGTTTCCCTGAAGTGTCTGTCACCTGAAGATCGACGCCGGGACAGGGCCGCCCACAGGACATCAGCTTGTCTTCGGTGTGCTCTTGGTCTTGCAAGCCTGTAAGAAAACCTGTTTCGCTCAGCCCATACACTTGAATCAGCTTGACGGTCGGCAGCAGTTCGCGGACGCGACGCGCCAGTTCCGGTGCCATGGGTGAACCACCATACGCCAGGACCTGCAGGCTGCTCAAGTCATACTTTCTGGCGTCCTGCTTTCTCGTATCCTGCTTTCTTGCATCGAGGAATTGTGTAAGCAAATTGATCATCGTGGGCACGAGCACAGTGTGAGTCACGTGCTCTCGTTCCACCGTCTCGCAGAAAGTTTGTGCGCTAAATTTCGGAATCGTGATTTGGCTGGCGCCGAATGCCGGGGCCGCGAACATGCTGGGAAAGTCCGCGATGTGAAAGATCGGAGCGGCGTGCAGGTATACCCCGCCTTCGGTGTAGCGCATCCAGTAGTTGAAGTTGTGGATGTCAGCAAGGACGTTCGCATGCGTTACCATCACGCCTTTTGGCTGGCCCGTCGTGCCGCTCGTGTAGATAAGTCCCAAGACGGCTTCAGGATCATAAAAGGTCTTCGGAATAAGGCCGCTGCTGATTGGAAGAGGTTCCTTGTCGATCACCTGCTGCCAGCTCAACTGTACTTCGGGAGCCGAGAGGGAGGAATGGCGGACGATCCCATGGGGACGCGCATCTTCTAGCACTCGGTCGATCTCAGTGGTCGACAGACGGGTGTTCATCGGAACGGCGATCACGCCCAGCATGCCGCACGCATATATAAGTTCAATGTAGTCGGGCCCGTTTGGCAGCAGTAGAGCCAGGCGGTCTCCCACCCCAAAGCCGTGGTTGCTTATCGTCGCAGCGATGCCTTCGACGCGACTGCCGAGTTCGCTAAAGGTCAGGAGTCGGCCGTCACGAGCAAGCGCGGCTCGGCCGGGATAGAATCGTAATGCCCGGCCGAGCGAGTGAACGTAGATCATCTTCTGTTCTCGTTTTTTGCCCTCAGCGTCGCCCCGAGGGAAAAGATTCAATCGGCCGCCGCGTCTGTCCCAGCGTGTGCGGTTTTTTCCGCTTTGGAGCGAGTCGCAAGCAATTCCAACAGCATCGAGTCGCGCTCGCGCTCGAGTTCTGCGATGGAGCGGCCACTAGCTTCCTTCAATACGCCGTTGACGATGGTTTGCTTCACCTCGGGAGTGAATTCAGTGATCGTGCCGAGATCTTTCCACCAAGCCGCCAACGGTCCCGTGAACTGTTCCATGAAATGTTGAATCCCGCCTTGACCGCCTCCGAGATGGAACAGCAGATTCGGCCCCATTAGACCCCAACGCAATCCAGGCCCCCAGCACACCGCGACGTCGGAATCAGCGACATCCAGGACACCTTGTTCGATGAGATACACGACTTCACGATAGAGCGCGGCTTGCAGGCGATTCGCGACGTGGCCAACTACTTCTTTGCGGACGTGAATCGGTTTCTTGCCGATCGAGGTGTAGAAGGCGATGGCCCGCTCTACCGTTTCCGGGGACGTTTTCGCGCCGGCGACGACCTCGACCAGCGGAATGATATGAGGAGGATTAAAGGGATGGCCGGTCACGCAGCGCTCGGGATGTTTGCACGCAGACTGCATCACGCTCATCGTCAGCCCCGATGAGCTCGACGCGATAATCGAATCTTCCGGGGTCGCAGCGTCCATCTCGGCAAATAGCTTGATCTTGAAATCCTGCCGTTCTGGGCCATTCTCCTGGACGAGGTCGGCGTTGGAGAGCGCCTTCTTCATATCAGTCGTGAACCGCAGATTTTCGCGCGACGCGTTCGGAGACAGTCCGATCACTTGCAGATCATTCCAGGCAGCATCAACAAAGCGGCGTAGGTTTGCTTCTGCGTTCGGCGCTGGATCGGTCGCGATAACGTTGAGACCACGTGCCAGATACAAGGCCGCCCAACTCGCGCCAATCACACCCGTACCGACAATTGCAATGTTTTGAATCTGTTTTGTTCTTGCCATAAGAATTCTCTCCATTCCTTAATTAAGCGACTGCTGACTTGCTGGATGTATCTTCCGCAGCCTTCGCTGGTTGTGGCCCACGGTGATTCACGATGAGTCGAGAACCCCTTTGGCCGGTGAAATATGTCCAAACCCATTGCAGGAAAACCGTCAAACGAAGACTTGAGGTCGCCAGAAACTGGAGGTGTACCATCGCCCAGGCGAGCCAGGCTCCGAACCCGCTCATTCGGAGCTTGTAACTCTGTAAAACGGCAAAGCCTTTACCAACGACCGCGAGGTTGCCTTTATCGAAGTAACTAAACGGACCGGGCGGCGTGCTGCCGGTGATGCGGGCGTGAAGGACTTTTCCTGCATAACGACCTTGCTGCATGGCCACCTGGGCAACGCCGGGAAGCGGCTTGCCGTTTTCTTCAAATGACGCCGTATCGCCAACTACAAAGATCTCGGGGTGACCGGGCACAGTGACATCGCTTCGAACCCGCACGCGGCCGGCGCGGTCGGTTTCCAATTTCAGCCACTTGCCCGCGGGCGACGGTGCAACTCCCGCCGTCCAGATGACGGTCTTGCTCGCGATGCGCTCGCCTCCGACCACGATGCCATCGGCATCAATGCGATCCACACTGTGTCCGAGCCGTACCTCGACGCCCAGTTTTTCCAGCCGTTTTTTCGCGGCTTCGGAGAGATCCTCCGAAAACGTGGCCAAAACTCGCGGCGCCATGTCGGCGAGCACAATTCTTGCGGAGGCAGGATTGATCCGCCGGAATTCTGACTTGAGCGAACTTCGAATCAGAACCGCTAAGGCGCCAGCCATCTCCACGCCTGTGGGGCCCGCACCGATCAGAATGAAAGTCAACAGGTCGCGATGGCGGATTGGATCTTCTTCGGCCTCCGCTTGTTCGAATGCCTGCAGGATTTTGTTTCGACTCGATACAGCGTCGGCCAGGCTCTTCAAGCCTGGGGCGAACTCCTCAAATTCGTTATGACCGAAATAGCTGTGCGTGGCGCCCGAGGCGAGGATCAGGTAATCGTAGGCCAGCGGCACTGCTTGCCGATCTGCGTCGCTAACCAGTACTTGCTTTCGCTCTTTGTCCACTCCGGTGACTTCTCCCATGATTACCGTGACATTCTTCTGACTCCGGAGAATGGTTCGTATGGGTGTCGCAATCTGGCTAGGCGTCAGCACTGCTGTTGCCACCTGGTAAAGCAGCGGCTGAAACAGGTGGTGGTTTGTGCGATCAATCAAGATGATCTCGGCGGGTGTGTTCTTCAAAGCCTTGGCGGCGGCTAATCCGCCAAATCCCGCGCCGACAATGATGATCCTAGGTTGCGGCATGCTTACCTCGATTTATTGCCGTTCTTCGAACTCTGCTCGGAGCGTTTCGATTTCAACGCTCCGAGTTAGGCGACCGTTACCGGTTCGTTTTTCGAAGCAAAGTTCGGTTGGCGCTTCTCTAGGAACGCAGTGAACGCCTCCTTCGCATCGGCGGAACGGAGTCGCACGGCGTATTCCTCGTTCTCCAGTCTCGCTGCTTGCTCAAGCTGAGCGCGGACAGGCTGCCTCATAAGTCTTTTGCAGACTTGGAGCGCACCGGCGGGCTTCTCAGCCAACTTTTGCGCCGTCTCCGTTGCCGTTGCCAGCAGTTTTTGGTCCGGCACGACACGAGTAACTAGCCCGAGTTCCGCTGCGCGCTGCGCATCGAACCGTTGTCCCAACTGAATCAACTCGGCCGCTCGGAGATACCCGATGCGCGCGGGAATCGAGTAGCTCGTTCCGAATTCGGGCACCAAGGCCAAGTTGATGAACGGCATCTGGAATTTCGCGCTCTCGCCTGCGTAGACAAAATCGCAGTGCGTCAACATGGTGGTTCCGCCACCGATGGCGAAGCCATGCACAGCTGCGACGATTGGTTTGTCGAAGGCAATGAAAGCGTCGATTAAACGGGATTGCGGACTGTCGCCCGGTCCCATTGGATTCTTGAGAAAATCCTCCAGGTCGTTGCCCGCGCAGAAAGAGTCTCCTGCACCGTGCCAGAGCACCACGCGCACGCTGTCGTCTTTTGCTGCGTTGTTGAGGAGATCGGCCATGGTGACGTACATCGCAAAAGTCATCGCGTTCTTCCGTGCCGGCCGATTGAGCTGAATTCGCAGAATACTTCCGGAGCGTTCGGTAACAATGTCACTCATCTTCCACCTCCGGTAGTGGCCGATTCCAAGTTCGAAACGTGCGGGATTGTGCCGCTCGCCCGAAAGCCATCGATGTCGTCACTTGTGAATCCAAGCTCCTTCAGCACTTCATCGTTGTGCTCGCCGATTCCTGGCGCGCGCCTGGCAGGTTCTTTCGAAACACCGTGCACTTGAATAGGACTGCTGATGGTCGATGTCATCTTCTCGCCGGCCCCTTCGAGCGGCACGACGATGTCGTTCGCTCGCAATTGCGGGTCATTCATGACTTCCTTCGGCTCACGCACCGCGCCAAAGGGAACGTGAACGCTGTTGAAGACCTCATACCAATGCGCCATTGGCTGCGATCCAAAGATCTCATCTAGGATTGCTGTCAGTTGCGGTCGGTTTTGCGCCAGCCTAGCAGGATCGGAGAATCGCGGGTCCGTGAGGATATCTTCACGACCCATTGCTTTCAAAACCGCGGGTATCTTGTCCGGCGTGGCTACAACAACAAACCAGGTGCCATCGGAAGAGCGGTACGTATTCAAAGCTGCGTTTGCCGGATGTGTTCGATCGTGCAGCCCATAGAAATTAGCTCCGCTTAGAGCGGCCTGGATAAAGAGGCTAGCCGACCACACACCCGCTGCCAGGAGCGAAGTCGTGACGTAGGATCCTTTGCCGGTGCGTTCACGACGATATAGCGCGGTAAGAATCGCGGCATAAATACAGACCCCGGTTGCATTGTCACCGCTGCCTGACACTGGCCAGGTCGGTGGCTCTCCGGCATCGCGCGTCATGAATAACAGGCCGCTTCGCGCCCAGAATGCGGTGAGATCGAATCCCGGAAGTTCAGCGTCCGGACCTTTCTCGCCGAAGCCGGTGAGATCGGCATAGATCAGACGCGGATTCCAGCGCGCGACGTCTTCATATTCGAGCTTCAATTTCTTGCGCGCCGGATGCGGTGTGTTGACGATGAACACGTCGGCCCACTTGGCCAACCGCTCGAGAACCTGCTGCGCGCTCGCAGCTTTCAGATTGAGCGCAACGCCGCGCTTGTTTCGATTCGATAATTGGAAGGGATAAGGCTCTTCCGAATGCGGCTGCGGCGGAATCTTCTGGCCCTTTCTCCAAAACTCTCCCTCAGGTGGTTCGACTTTGACAACATCCGCGCCGAAATCGGACAAGATAGTTGCAGCGCCCGGGCCGGCAATGAAGCTCGACAAATCGACGACCTTTAATCCGGAAAATATGTTGCCTTCTGTCATCTTGATCTCCTTCGTCACGATCACTGCTTACGGCCGCGAATCAGTTGCAACTTCGAAGTAACGCGCAAATCTCTACTTTCCCTGAAACCTCGGCGCGCGTTTCTCGAGGAACGCCGACGTGCCCTCTTTCTTATCGTCAGTCGACGCGCAGACCGCGAAAAGTGAGGCTTCGATGAGCAGGCCTTCGGCCACGCTTGTCTCCAGTCCTTTGTTGACCGCCTCAAGCGCGTACTTCACGCTAAGCGGAGCGTTCGCAATGATCTTCTTCAACACAGTTTCGGCACGCTCGATGACGTGCGCGTCCGGCTCCAGTTCGTCCACCAGGCCAATGCGATACGCCTCAGCCGCATCGATAATGTCGCCGGAGAGGATGAGCTTGAGTGCTCGACCTTTTCCGACTAGACGTGGCAGACGTTGCGTGCCTCCATAACCGGGCATGACTCCAAGCTTTACTTCCGGCTGGCCGAATTTCGCGCTCTCGGCGGCAATTCGGATGGCGCACGCCATCGCCAACTCGCAGCCACCACCGAGAGCAAAGCCGTTCACTGCGGCGATGACCGGTTTTCCGAGGTTCTCGATAAGGTCGGTCAGGGCTTGTCCCCGACGAGTCGCCCCTTCGGCTTCTACAGCCGTGTTGTTGGCGATCTCTGCGATGTCGGCACCCGCAGCAAATGCTTTTTCGCCGGCGCCGGTGAGGATGACTCCACGGACAGCTGAATCGTCACGCGCGTCCTCGAAGGCGGCGCGCAGTTCGTTGATCGTCGCCTTGTTTAGTGCGTTCATGACCTTGGGCCGATTCAGCGTCACATAAGCGATCGGTCCTTTCTTGTCATAGACGACGTTCTCGAACTTTAAAGCAGAAGCTAGCGAGCTCATTCCCATCTCCTTATTAATCGTTAAGGTCATTGATCCTTAAGACCTATGGTGGCGTTCGTCATTACGCAGCGGGAATCTCGGCGTAGGCGATACCGGTCAGGTTTCCTTCCGCCGCAAGCAGCGTCTTCTTGTTAGAACCGTCGAGATTCGCGCTGTACACGGATCCGCCCAAGTCGGTCAGAAACATGCGGCCGCCTTTCAGATCTAAGGCGATACCGATTCCCTCCATCAAGTGGTTGAAAATAATCTGCGGCTCTTTCGTGCTATTTCCCTGAGACGGATCCATGGGCGCCCGATTCACGGTGTTGCCTCGTGGTGGATCACCGCGGTCCGTCCAGTAGATCGTCCGATTGGCGAGGTCGAGTTCGAGGTCGATGGGTTCAGGCAGATTCTGATACAGAACTTCGATATCTTTGCGGTTCGCTGGATTCTGACCCTTCGGAATTTCGAGATTGGCGCGAAAGATACGTCCCTCTCCGGCCTTGTCGTGGCCCTTCTGAGTCCAGTAAAGTTTGCCCGCTTCAACGTCGAGCACGATGCCCACGCACCATTTCTTAAGGTCTTTGCCCGGACGCGCGTCGCCTTCGCTCGTGTCGACAAGCGTTTCGATGTTTGAGCCATCCAGGTTCACGCGCATAATCCGCATGCCCTCGCGATCGCACCAGTAAAGCTTCCTGTTCTTCTCATCAAGTTGCATTTGCTTGGGAGTGAAAGTGCCGCCCGGAGGAACAATGTGGGTGACGTTGCTTCCGTCAAGATTCGCTCGTTCGATAGAGCCGTCATTGGCACTGGGGTTGCCCATGTTGGTCCAATAGAGATGGCCGGCCGCGAGGTCCACGACGATGCCGTCGGGAAGTCGCCTTCCCTCGCTCACAATGACCTTGAGGTCAGAGCCGTCGGGGTTCGCGGAAAACACCTGGCCACTGCTCACACTGAGAAAGAACAAGCGAGCCTTCGTGGCCTTTGCTGTGGTTTTTTTGACTTCCCATTTAGAAGGCGTAACAGCCATGATTTTCTTCCCTCCTTTATTTACTAATTCAGTTTTGGCAAGACAGGTTGAATAAGAAACGGCAGTTCACTTCCCTTCCCTACACGAAAGCGCTGAACCCGGTTATAGCTTTGCCAAGAATCAGATTCTGGATCTGGAAGGTGCCTTCGTAGGAATAAAGCGCTTCCGCATCCGCAAAGAAGCGGCCAACGTTGTAGTCCGCGGCAATGCCATTACCGCCCAAAAGCTCCCGCGCCCACGCGACCGTCTCGCGACACTTGGAAGTGGTGAACGCTTTGGCAAGTGAGGCATGTGCATCCGTCATCTTGCCTTCCTCCTGTAACTGGGTCATGCGGACCAACAGACACTGCGACGCCGTGATGTTAGCGAGCATCTTGGCGAGCAGGTCTTGCACCATTTGGAATGAAGCGATGGGCTTCCCGAATTGAAGACGTTCCTGACAATACTTGAGTGCGTTCTCGTAGGCGCCCATGGCGCATCCAGTCGCCTCCCAGCCAACCATGAAACGCGTCATCTTCAGGACGCGGGCAGTGTCGCGGAACGATTGATCTTGCTGCAAACGATTCGATTCCGGTATTCGGCAGTTTTCCATCGTGATCAGGCCGTTTTGAACCACCTTGAGCGCAATCTTGTTCTGAATTTTTTCGACTTTGAAGCCAGGCGTGGTCTTGTTTTCCACGATGAAGGCTTTGACTTGGTTGTCCGCTACGTCGCGCGCCCAGATAACGGAAATGTCGCACCAGGGAGAGTTGCCGATCCACTTCTTCTGACCATTGAGGATCCAGGTGTCTCCATCCCGCTTGGCAGTCGTCAACATTCCGCCCGAGGTTCCCGATCCAACCAGAGGTTCAGTTAAGCCGAAGCAGCCAATTTTTTCCCAGCGAGCCATCGGCGGAAGCCATTTCTGTTTTTGTTCCTCCGACCCGCCCATGTAGATCGAGCCCATCGCCAAACCGTTATGCACGCCGAAGAATGTAGCGATCGACGAATCGAAACGCGCCATCTCCATGGCGACCAAGCCAAAGAGCTGCGCGCTTCCGCCTCTGCAGCCGTAGCCCTGCATGCCGACGCCACCGATGTTCAGTCCTTTCACCGCGGGCAAGATCTCGAAAGGGAAAGCATCTTCGACCCAGTACTTGGTGATGATGGGCGCGATTTTTGTCTCCATAAAAGTGCGCACTTGTTTCACAACCGCCAACTCTTCCGCCGGCAGTGTTTCGACGAGTTCATAGAAGTCGCTATTGGGTGCAGGTAGCGGCTTTCTGTCTTTTGCTGGGCTTGCCATTAGAACCTCTCTTCAATACTTTTTTGTCTCGCTGCTCGCGACACTCCACTTAATGCAAGTGGGCCGCCAAACACATCCGGGAATTGCCTGCTGATAAGAAGCGAGTTGCAGTCTGCAGAGAAGCGTTGATCAACAAACCAGTGTCATTAATAGATCAGTGTCAAAGGTAGTGACACTGAGCTGAGCTACTTGCACACGAAGATCTCGAATAATGTCGCCGCACTACCAAAAACCCAATTCCGGCGTGTTGTTTTCTCTGGTCGAAGAGGAGTACTTCGGAGCGCATATGGCAAGAATATGAGCTCACCGCGCAGTTAACCGATCACGAGCGATACTCGTGACACATCCGATTGTTTCGGAACAAGTGAATCGTCCACAGAGCTCGTCAAAAACCAGCGAACTGTCAGTCCCGGTGATGTCTGAAGGCAGAATGCATGTCTGGCCAGAACTCCCTGACTACGAAGTTGCTCCGTCAAGGATAACGTTGGTCAGCCAGCGCTGACCGGTTTTGGTCTACGTGCAATATTGACTCGGATAATAAGCAGAGGAAATTCCTGCCGCTCCACCAGCTCCGATGATCTCGGACGCATTAAAGCTCTCAGTCCCGTTGTCCGTCCGAGTGATGACTACACGGCTTAAGGCATAGGCAATGCGTTTGATGAATCCCCCGTGTCCTAAGGTGTAATACCTGTTGTCTTCATGAAACGCGGCCGGCAGAATCGATTCGACCCAAATATTCTCATCCGATTGATCTGCAAATGTATGCCAGTAATACCGGCCGTATCCACGGGCACCCTGATGAAATGCCGGATAAGAATTCGTCGCTTGACTGAGTCCGGCCTGTGCGCCCACGAAGATGAAACTCGAGTAGTCGAAGGTGTCCTGCATACCGATCTTGAATTTTTCCGTGGCGGCTTGCGGCGGCAGAATCACGTCTACGCCCACCGAGCGGAAGTTGGGTATGAATCCAAGTATGCGTTTGGTCTGTTCGGTATCTGAGAAGTTTGATGACGATGAGCTCGCCTTAGCGGCAACCAGGCCGGTTGTCGGAGCATCCGGCAAGCGTGATTGGTCCGTGGCAGTTGTGCCTTGCGCAGAAGAGGGAGGAGTGGGCTCCTGCCCCTGTAGAACCGTCACCACCGAAAAAGCAATTGCACAAGCCCAAGCAAGTTTCATTTGGGCACCTCTCAGCGTACCCTTATGCACGCACCTTGCCAAGTTCGGCGGTCCGACGTCTAGGCATTCACATAGCGAGGATCAATGGTTTCAAAGACGCGCGCATCATTATGGGCAAATACAACGGAAGAAGTTTTGTTAATCAGGTCTCGACTTGTCCCGCGGCAGAAGGCCCTAATCCACTTCGCGCGTTATGCCACAAAGGATTCGAAGCAAACCCGAAGAATCACCTCCTGGGAAGAAGTCACCAGTGTCATGCCGTGTCATGACTCCGACCGCGCCGAGCAAAACAACCACACAAATGCTTCCCCGCTTGTAGTGGCAGTGACAAAGGATCCCCAGGATGTTCGATCAAGTTACAACCCCCGATTGGGCGAGAAAGTCACCACGACATAGTGCTCAATCCGGTTCACGACGAACTCGGCGACGCACCCGTGTAGAGAGAGGCCTGTGAACTGAGGCTGTGGCGTGTCTGGCGAAAAAACATTCACCTCCCACTGGCTCAGGTCCTTAGTTTCTGGTAGATCGACCAGCCCGTTTAGGTCTAGCTGGACTTTTACGTTCTCTGCCGGCACCTCGTGAACATAGTTGAGCAAGTGGAGGATCAAAGTCCGACCGTCGGGTTTCCGAGTCAGCTGGCCGAGCACGTACCCGCGCGGCTCCAGACTAAGGCGAGGCCCTCCTGCTGCGTCTTCGACGCGCGCCGCAATTCCCGGATCCGCTTTTCCCGTCCTGATGATCACACCACCGCTTTCGGTGAACGCATCCAACCGGGCCTTTTGCTCGGCGCGGAGCTTGGGCAGGTCAAGCGGAATCACCAACACCTTGATCTGGTCTAGCGGGAGCCCCTTGTCCAGGTGCGAGAGTACTTTGGTCTCGAAGAAGATACTCCGCTTGATGAATTCGTTGGCCAGTGGATTCTGCTGCCCCGCGGAAATCAAGGCGATCCGCGCCGCCGGCACCGTCTGGTGATAGAGCTCCTGATGCTCGACCAGGAAATGGTTGTATTGAGCGATGGCCGCCCAGGCTTCTCGGGCCTCCGACTTGCCCTTGATCAGCCGATAGAGGAATCGGCCCTCGATGTTACGCGAGGTGGCCGCGCCAAACGTGTAGGCCTCGGCGATGGAAAGCTTCTGCTCAGCGGGGCTGGGGATGCAAAGCTCGCGATGGCCACAGTGGTAAATGTCATTCTCATACATCAGTGGCTGCCAAAGCTGCTTCTCGCCGCTCAGGAATTTGATCTTGCGCGCATTGTCCACCTGCCATTTTCCGTTCCATACCCCTGGAGTGTCTTTGCCATCCTCCTCCCAGATCGCCTCGTTAATGTCGTTCATCCCAAACCGGTCGGGCGCGATGTGAACATTGGCATAAACCATGACCTTTGGCCGGCCGGTCTGTTGCGCCTTCCGCTCCGCCATGAGCTGGGTATCATCGAGCAATTGGGCCAGGCCTTCGTTGTAACCGATCATGTTGTCCCACATGATCGCGTCCACTCCCGTGTCCACCGCCAGCTCCGCCTTCTTCAAGAGGTAGGCCCGCCAGCCGGGCTTGCGAGCGTCGGCCAGTCGGCGATCCCAAGAGACTTGTAAATCGGTCTTGGTCGGGCCCGCGTAGAACATCGGGATGCCATGCATCCACAGTCCGTATTTCTTCGTTTCCGGATCATCGCGGTGGGCGCTTTTGCGAAACATGTTGGAAGCCGACAGATAAGCCGAGACATGGATGCCATTGTCATGGCAGCGGGCGATTACCTTTTTCAGGTTCTCCCGGTTCTCTTCCTCGTCCTCAAGCGACCAGCCGTTGCTCCAGGTGACCCAGATCCAGTTGAACTCCGCCTGTTTGAGCAAGCCGAGCATTTGCTCAAAATCGCGGTCATAGATGTGAGCCAGCACGTCCTTTTCTTCGTCGCTGAACTTCTCGCCCCACCAGGTTCGCGCAGCCTTCCAGCTCTCGATTCGTCCGCCGTCGATCCGGATGAAACGAAAATTCCCCTGCTCCGCCCACGGCGGCACGTCCTCCGGCTTGGCGCGATACAGTTTCGGCGCCGGAGCAAAAGCCTGCGCGGTGCAGAGCAGCAGGAACGCGGCGACCGAAACAATCAATCCAACGTTTTTTACACTTCGGGCACTCTGCATGTCATAAAGCCAAATAAGCGATTAAGGCAGCGGGAGACACATAGTTCCGGAACCCTACTCGCGAATTGCGCGGTTTGGCGAAACAAGAGAGTTTCGCAGCGCTTTCTTCGAAATTAGTGCTTACCTTTGCTTGTGAATTTGCTCAAGATAAACTCTTGCGCCAGACCGAAGACAACGTGGAGACCCATGCTAGTACCGAAATTTGTGAATACCAACCCAGCACCGCGATTCGAACTTGGGTAATAGGTATTGGCAAGCGAAGCTGAAATCAAACTGCCACCCCACTGAGAATAATTCGGCTGCATTTTCCCATTATCTCCCGTACAGACAAATGGAGCTAAGACGGCGTGCCAGGCTCGAGACCCCTTTGTCCCGGAGCCCCGATAGAAGTAACGAGGGTCCTGATGCAGGAGCGAAGGCAAAATAGCATTGGCGAACAGGCCTTCGCTGACGCCACTGGCAAGATTAGCCCCAAACCGCTCGCCATATCCTCTTGCACCCTGACGATAATCATGGTGGTCAGCGGCCTGCTCGACTCCGGCCCATAAGCCCTCGAAAGCGAAAAAAGTTGGGTGAGTGAGACCTTTGTAAGCCAGGTGAAACTTCATACTCGTACTGAGAGGCTCGGGGTGAGGATCGTAAACTACATAAATATTCGGTATGAAACCCAGCACACGCTGGTGTTCTTCAGTCTTGAGCTGTTGGGCTGCAACCTCTTTCGAGGAGTAATTAACAGTAACTGCCCGCTGCACAGCCAAAATGCGGAGTTTGATGTCTGCCAGAGTTTTGTCGTGTCCTGGTGCAACCGTAACGGGCGAATCCCACTCTTCAAATCCTTCAGCACTGACGGCGATCTGATACGCAATTCCTGGCGTGACGTCATGAAATACAAAAGATCCATCATCCTTCGTTACAGCGGTGCGATGGTCGACAGAGGGGGCTACGAGACTTACGGTGGCATTGGGAATCGGATCGTCGCCCGTATCAACCACCGTGCCTAGGATTCCTGCTTTTGCAACGACCACTCCAGTAGGCTGCGCGTACGCGGACGGAACAAGGAGCCAGCCAGCGAGGGTGATCAGCGGCAACAAAAGTGTTATCTTCAAGAACGGTCCCGAATGCCGTCTAGGCCACGCATGTGTGTTGTGAACATTCGACATTCTTAGCCTCTGGACAGGTTGAAGTTAATGGTGATTTGAGAATCGATTTCGACCGGTTCTCCATTCAAGAGATACGGTCTGTAGCGCCATTGCTTGACCGCATCGATAGCCGCTTGCGCCAGCAGCGGCAAGCCGCTTTTGACTCGCACATCTTGCACCGTGCCATCCTTGCCGATCATCGCCACTAGCACCACCGTCCCTTCAATGCGCTCCCGGCCAGCCGCAGGCGGATATATGGGCGCAACATCGTGAATCAGGTTCGCAGCGGCTACGCCCGAGGCAACACGCATTCTCTTGGGGGGCTCTGGCGTTTTCGCGAGCACGGGCACACTACTCGTGTTACGCAACACTTCGCTGAGTACTCCAGAAGTTCCGCTGACTATTCCTCCAGGAACTCCCCCGACCACTCCGCTCATAGTGTCGACTGGTGGTGGTGGCGCCTCTTGTGTCTTACGCACCGGGTCAGGAATGCTCGTGTGTATCGAAGCATGTGTTGACGCGGTTACTCGAAGCCTTGTGATGTTTGAGGCTGCGGCCGGCGCCGGCGGTACATATAACATCGTTACAACTTCCCGTTTGGGCAGCGCATCCGTGAAATAAAAAGGAGCGACAACCAGAGTTACTAAGAAGAACAACGGAAAGGCTAGCGATCCAACTGTCGCCCAGGCATTTCGCTTTGACCTTTGACCCGATTCAATCAGAGTATCTCGAAACATGTCAGCAGTATCTACTCCTTGCGGCCTGGGAGAGGTTAGAGTCCGCCTTACGTCTTTCGCCGCTGTAATGTGTCGCAATCCTGGCGTGTAAGGGGTCGGAAATGCAGTGAGACGAACTAAATCGTTGCGAACCAGGTCCGGACAAACCGGGTTTTTACGAACTGAGTCCTGACAAACCAAGTCCGAAGGATCGCATTCTCGGTCGGTATTTTGGAAAGAAGTGGACGATCGATGCATTGGAGTATCCGATTGGGGTAGTATTCGTTCTTTACTTATCAATGGACGGTGCCTCCGAAGACAAAGCCAGACTTGTGCCGGGTGTTTCTGTGATCTGGTACTTCCCATAGTTAATTGTTAGGACAGCGGTACCAAGAATGCGCACCTTGGTTTCGCTCTCGTTAGATTCGGGCAACCAGAAGTTGCCAATTTTCTGATAGCTACGCGTGAAGTCAGTTTTGACGGTCCACCACGAAGGATTTTGGGCCGGTTCACCTTCGACTCGGGTGATGGCAAAGTCTGTGGCATTCACCCAGATTCGTCCTCGAAATAGAAACTTGTTCTTGTTCCGCGGCAGCGCCTCGAGCACATAGAATTCGTCCGCATCTGTTATTTGGTAATCCACCACTTGAAATGTGTAATTCGCGGGAGTAATTGCGGAACGCTGCTTATTCTCCTCGCGCATGGATTCCTCTTCAGCCTCGAGAAGCTTTTTGAACACACGGTTTCGAACAGTGCCGGATCCGTCCTCCGATACGATCGTGAATTCCTTTTTGTTCGGTGCGTGGTAATCAGCGCGAACCACCATATCGGCCTGTTTTTTGCTCAGGCAATGGCATTCAAGGTGATAACTACGGAGACTCGAATAGTTTTCGAGAGCTTTGTCGCGCAGTTCGTTCATTGCCACGACCCGCCCCATGACCTCGCTAGCAGTCAGAGGCACCGATAAGTTAGCTTGCTGTGCAACCGCCGGGAAGCAAACAAGCAGGAATGCCGATGCGCCCAGCAACCAGCGCACCCGCGAGTTCAAAGATTGTGATATGCGAGTCATCGTTGTTTCCTTGCGGGGAACGGCCAGAAAGAAAAGGACTGCACACTCGCCCAGTCTAAGTTACGAGCATTTTTGTTGAAGGAAGGTTGGTGTTGTCGCGTTTGACTGAGGACCACGCCTCCATGGATCTTGCTTTGTTTGGCCATAGATGAATCGAATTGATAAATCGTGCTCGCCAGAACTGGTCCCACACGGATTTCGTGGTTAGACATACTGGACTGTTCGATAGAGTCGAAAAATCGCTGCGTCTCAAAAAAACGGCGGGAAGGCTCAAGAACAATCAGATCTCCCTCCCGAGGCGTATAAAGGGGATCGAAAAGCGGGATGATCCGGATGTCGGAACGCCCGCAGTCTTCCAGGTAGTGGGCTATGCTCATCGGCCTGCTGGTTATCAGCCGAGCCCCCGCGAAAGCGCTTGGACACACCTGTTGTGCGACCTCACGCGAGTCAAGTTCAGAAACCTCATCCGGCGCAAAGTATCGGGTTATATTCGTGGTCCCGCCACCAATTGCATTCAGATAGAACGGGTAGTAAGGCGCCCAGGCATGCAGTTCAAGAAGCGGCCATGCAAATAGCACGAGGGCGGCGACGCTGGCCGGAACCAGCGCCATCTTACGTTGCGCTACCCAGTTCCACGTTTGCTGAACAGCGTAGCCGCCGGCCAGGAATAAGAACGGTAATATCGAGAGTGAATACCGAATCCACTTTGCTCCGCATATCGAGAGGCCTGCCAGTTGCAGCAACACGAATGACAGAAAGAAGCATGACGCAAGAGTTTTGCGGTCGCGCAAAAGCAATATGCTTCCGAGTCCCGTCGCTGCCAAGATTGGAATTGGCGTTTTTACCAGCAGCAACCAGAAATAGAAATACCAGGGCACGCCCGCCAAAAGGCGCGAAGGAAAGTTCATATACAACGTGCCATCGAAATCGTAACCGCTGTGCTTCACTCCATCATGGTGTAACCACTGTAGGATGGCGTTGAAGTTGTGCGGAGAGAGAATGACCGGGTTAACGAGCACGAAGGTGAGTAACAGCACGAAAAAGAACCGTTTGTATCCGAACCGCGACGGCTCGTGAGTAAGCCCAGCTCTGCCGGCGAGAAGCCAGACGAGTGCATTCAAGCCGAGAAGGTGAATAATGTACTGCGAGGCGAAAGACAGACCAAAGCCGATCGCACTCAGGTCGTACCAGCGCCGGGCACTTACATTCGCGTGGACTTGTTGCGCCCGGCAGTAGAAGTAGCAACCGAGGAGGGTGAAAAACGTGAGGGCCGTCTCTTCCTTGGTGAGCCGGTTCAAAGCAATCGGCAAAGGGGCAAAGGCCCAGAAGAAGCTTGCCGCAAAAGAACCAGCGATGCCCATCATTTGCCGGCAAAGTAGGTAGAGGACTGCAGCCGTGGCCGCGCCGAGGAGCACATTCGGGAGGCGAAGCCAGCCCTCAGGATTCATGGATGGCCAGCTATGCAAGGAGGCGACTCGGTTCCAGCCCTCACCGGTTGCCAGACTGGCCCATGCGAACACCTTCAGCAGCATTGGGTGCTCACTGTTGACGCCGACGAAGTGCCCCTGACGGTATTCCTGGATAGCAAGCCACTTTGCCGTTTCATCCTCCGACAAACTGTTGAATCCAACGTCGTGAATACGAACGGCGAAGGCTCCGAGCGTGAGCAGGAGTACGATCGCCACATCGAGACGCCAATCAACAGAACGATTTCGAAGTTCTCTTAGCATGTGTACCTAGTCGGCCGGCGTTACTGCGTGAACATCAAGCACCTTAGACAAGGAATAAGGTTTTCGCGCAGACGGATTGAAGTACTGCCACACTTGCAACTCGCCAAGAAGTCCCAGTGCTATCAGTTGCAGGCCCACGAGAATGAGGACTGCGGCAAAAATCAGCAGCAATCCGTGCTGCTGCACGACGTTGCTTCCGAGAAGCACTTTCCACATTAAGAGCCAGATCGCGATGCCGAACCCGGCACTCATGTTCACCATGCCGAGCCGGCCAAAGAAATGGAGCGGACGCGACATGTAATTGAGAAGAAATCGAATGGTGATGAGGTCGAACAGCACGCGGAACGTCCGAGATAAGTTGTAATGCGACTTACCGTGTTTTCGCTGGTCATTTTGAATGGGTATTTCACAGATCGATGCTCCATACCAGGAAGCCAAAGCCGGGATGAACCGATGCATCTCTCCGTAGAGCGGTAACTGAGAAAGCAGGTCGCGCCGGTACGCCTTGAATGTGGTTCCAAAGTCATGAATCTCCACACCGCTCAGCTTTTCCATCAGCCAATTGGCACACCGGGAAGGAATCTTTCTCAGCCACAAGTTGTCGATGCGGTGCTTGCGCCAACCGCTCACAATGTCGTACCCCTCTTCGAGCTTCTCCAGAAACTTGGGGATTTCAGCCGGATTGTGCTGAAGATCGCCATCCATGGCGATCACATATTCGCTCTTGCTGTGCGTAAATCCGGCAGCGAGTGCTGCAGTCTGGCCGAAGTTTCGGCGCAGGCGGACGATGGTCACCTGAGGGTCTATTGCGGCAAGCTCACTCAGTAACTTGAACGTGCGATCTGTGCTTCCGTCATCCACAAAGACGAATTGGTATTCCCAATTCGTGCTTTCCATCACAGTATGCAACCGAGCGTAGAGTTCGGTGACGTTAGCTTCTTCGTTGTGAAAGGGAACAACAATGGAGACGGTCGTTTTTGCGTCGAGTTCAGGCATAATGCGCTTTGATTTTCCTCGTTCGGACGAATGAGACAAAAGCAAATGCACTGCCAAAGGCTGCCCGGTTTGACAGTCAGGTTTCACCTCATTGAAACGACTGATGTTAGAGAGTTTTGGACCTTACTGAACTTCACACTCGCTGTCAGGGGGCACAGTCGAACGATATTGACATGTCAATTTTGTGTCACCCATCATTAGGAGAATGGGTGCGACAACCGCACTCGCAGGGAACGTGATGGGATAGCGTGGGTGGACCACGCGGTGGCACTGCTAAGCTGGGCCTGAAACGAACCGACGCTGCTGGCCAAGATGAGAGGATTGGGAATCTCGCGGCCGGCCTCTCTCGGCTGCTGGAAGTTGAGGCCACGCGATCCTCAATTGCAATGCGCACGGAATTCGCCGTGGAACTGCCTAAAGTCATGGGAGACCGCGTGCAACTGCAGCAGGTGTTCATGAACCTTGTGCTCAACGCCATCGAAGCCATGAAGGTCTCAGGCGGCGAGCTTACGGTCCGGTCACAGCTCCAGGATTCTCAACTGCTGTTCTCGGTCAGTGACACGGGCGTGGGTTTGCCAGCGGAGAAAACGGATCAGATCTTTTCTGCGTTCTTTACCACCAAGCCGCAAGGCAGCGGTATGGGTTTAGCCATCAGCCGTTCCATTGTGGAGTCCCATGGCGGGCAGCTGTGGGCAAGCGCCAACAGCGGAACGGGCGCAACTTTTCATTTCACCCTACCGATCCACGTCACGGAGTCGTCGCCCTTGGTTGCTTGAGGTGTCTTGACCTGAGATTCGGATCCCCAACGGGGATCAAGAATGCAAGAGTTCGCTGCTCCCCGCTTTTGGTTTCTAGCCACCTCATTCCCTCCCACAACCGCACAGGATCTTCTGGCCAAGTGACTCCTGCAAACACGCAATCGTGTGGAACTAAGGCCTCACGATTCGCGCACCTTTGGCAGACAGATTGCAGTTGAGGGGTGCGGCAATGTTTCACAAAGGAGTGACGAGACGAATAAAGGATTCCGACCGAAATTCCGACGACTGTTGATAAGGTGCGGCTCGACTTACAACCCGAAAGTCAAACCGTTCATGAGGTGACATATAACCTCTTGTGTCGTCTTGGATTGACGACCGTTTTTCGCGACGCGCGACGCCGTAGTCTCTGGTCACGTTGCCGCCCCGCGGACCTCATGTAATCTACGGAGGAGAACCCATGAGAACAGCGACGCTGGCCGACGTGGATCTAATCAAAGGTATTTTGTTGGAATCGTTTAAGAATGACCCACACTTGACCTGGCTTCTGGAAGAAAGCAAGAACAAGTCTAAGCTCAATGTCTTAATCGATTACGTTGTGCATCAGACCCGGAGGGGCGAAATACATTTGACTGATGACAATAATGCGGTTGCGTTGTGGGATTTTGAGCGAGATGAAAAGATTTCGTTCCATTGTATTCGGCGAAACTTAGCCTTCCTTATCGAAATTGGCATAAGATCCGTCATAAGAATTCTGAAGTCAGAAGCTCACGTTCACAATAATTTTCGCAAATATCCGCGTTATTGCCACTTGTATATGATCGGAGTCTTGCCAGTCGTCGCGACAGCGGACAGCCCATTCAAGCAGGCTCCGGTACTGGTCGAACTTGATAATGTCGCCCAGCCACTTACCGGATGAAGTCGTGATCACGACTACGCTCGGCACATCGCATTGCCCAACACAATCGCTCATGGTCAATTGAACTCGCTTCAGCAATCCTCGTTTCCGCCATTCGCGCCCCTTCTTTCACCGCCCTGTCTTCGATCATCGGCGCGCGCAACTGAAAGCTCCGGCCGCTTTCGATTGTCGCTGGTTTGTCGCCTAACGATCGAGCTTACACGATAGCCGCAAGTTGCTTGAGGACCGCGTCAGCTGTTACACCGGCCGAATAGTTCTGCTGACCCGTGATGAGGTTGCCATCGGCGATGGCATGGGGTGTCCAGGGTGCTTTTGCGATGTAACGCGCGCCAGAAATACGGAGGCGATCTTCCAAGAGCCACGGCGCGTTTCCGGCAAAACCCGCCTGCGTTTCTTCCTCATTGCTGAAGCCGGTGAGTTGCCGATCCTTAAGTGCCCATGTTCCGTCCGGACGGGACGCCGGTAGGAGACCGGCGGGCCCGTGGCACACGGCTGCGACGAGCTTCTTTGGATTGTCCAGCATCGCGACGAGCACTGCACCCGTGGTCGGATGCACGGCCATGTCCTGCATTGGACCGTGACCGCCTACTAAAAAAATGACATCGAACCGATCCGGATCGATGTCCTCGACGCTCATGGGCGACGTCAACGCGGAACCAAGTTGCTTCATATAGCCCTGCTGCTCCTGGACCTTGTTCGCGTCGTTGCTGTTGTAAGCAAGGTTGAAGCTCAACGGGTCAACGGTCGGAGCCACCCCGCCGGGACTTGCGACCGTGACCTTGAGTCCAGCTTCCGTGAACTTGCGATGAGGCGTCCACAAATTCTTCGGCCCAAAACCCCGTCGGATGAGGTTTGGCGTTCTTCATCGTCCACACATTCGCACCTGAGACGACCATCACCAGAGACGCCATAGCGTCGCTCCTTTCGACTTTGGGACAGCGAAGTTCGGCACGCCGCTTTGCGCAGCAAGTATTGCCTCGCCACAGTTATGTGTACAAGGCTAGGGGATCGGCAGTCATCGTCGTCTGTCCAACTTCAATGAGATACCCATCCGGGTCTCGCATGTAACACCGCAATTCGGTTGCATGGACTTTAGGCTCCGTGATGAATTTCGCGCCGCGCGAAACCCAAAGATCGTAGTAGCGCCTGATGTCCGTCACGCGAAGGTTTAGAAAAATGCTTAGCACGTCTGGATCGCGGGGTGGCGATGCGACGACTTCAGGCTTGTCGTCGGTCGGACCGCCTCCGCCGTTGATGGTGAGCCAAACATTGCCGAGGCGCAGAAACGTCGGTTCGCCCTCCCGCAGCACTGTGGCGCCGAGGACGTCGCGATAAAATGCCACTGAGCTCTGTATGTCTCTAACGATAAGGGTATTCGTCACCACAAGCTTCAGTTCAGCATTCTGATCCGATTGGGACATCATGCCCCCCTGTTCTTCGAGCGGAGACGCTCGAACCGTTTTCGATGACTTATCGCACGCAGTTCGGGGCACATTGGACGCATCAGGGTGCCCTTAAGTCAGCACCACAATCTTTCCACCCGCTTTATTCTCTTCCATGCATCGATGTGCCTCGACGATCTCCTCAAGACGGAAAACTTTGCCGATCTGGACACGCAGTGTATTCGCAGCGATCTGTTCAACCAGATCCTCAAGAGGCGTCCGCATGAAATCTTCCGATTCGCCGGCATAGGTGGTCAGGCTGATTGCAGTCGGTATCGACTCCATGGGAGCGAAATTATCGAAGGACCATTTGTTGCCGACGATCCCAGTCATGCACACGATGCCGTGCTGTTTGGCGCAGCGAAGCGAATCTTTCAGTGTCGTCGTACCGACCAGTTCGAGCACCTTGTCGACACCGTTTCCACAGACTTCCATGACCTGTTCAGCGATAGAACCGGTATCGATGAACACCTGATCGACACCACTGGTACGCAGCAGGTTTTCGCGGTCCGGATTTCGAGTGGTCGCCGCGACAAAGGCACCGTGCTTCTTCCCGATGGCGGCAGCCGCCAACCCAACCGAAGTTGTGCCGCCGCGGATCAACAGGCGTTCACCTTTTTCGAGGCGCAGCGACTTGAACAGAGAACCCCACGCCGTTTGCAGCATTTCGGGGATGGCTCCGAGCGTTTCCCACGGAAGTTCAGTCTTGATAACTTGCACCTGGCGCGCAGGCACGCAGGTGTATTCGGCGTAGCCGCCGTCAAATTGCCGACCTAGTCCGCCCATCGCCGTCGCGACGATATCGCCCTTGCGAAACTCGCCTCCGGGCGCTGTCTCAACCACACCGACCGCTTCGAT
>Ga0210396_10000382_pt1 | contig 61224 bp, 47 predicted proteins | sample IncBWH17OmetaG_FD_155466 | JGI IMG/M metagenome (GOLD analysis project Ga0210396, IMG submission 155466) | Forest soil microbial communities from Barre Woods Harvard Forest LTER site, Petersham, Massachusetts, United States - Inc-BW-H-17-O ... | reverse complement strand
CTGCGCTCGGCTGACGCCTCGCTTCGCTCAGGATGACAGAAGGCAGGTCTTAGGTCATAGGTCTTATAGGTCTAGTTCTTAGTCGCGATTTTCAATTCGGTCTTTGCTCTCTGTTTCGTGGTCTTTCTCTCTACGTTTCACATTTTTAGGTTGGCCCTCAGCGGCTAAAGCCGCATCTCTGAGGCTTCTTGGCGGCACGGCTGAAGCCGCGCGCTTCCCAAAACCACTTATGAGACCATTCCCCACTTTCATTCCTAAGTTTTTGACTCCCGGTTCCCGTGTTGAGATCTCAGTTCCCGCGTGTGCGTTTCTCAGTTTTCGGTTTGAACGTTGTCAGCTCCCGGTCTTCAGTTTGCCGGCCTTTTGAGGTTCACATTTTTCGGCATCGGTGTACTTCTCCACCGCGAGACTCTTCTTCCAGGTTTCCAGTTGCTGGCGGGCGTCGTGGACGAGCTTTAGAAAACGGCGCGCGAGTTCGTGGATGCGCTGGGATTGCCTTCTGGTGATGGCTTCGGTGGGAATGAGCTCGGTACCAACACCAATGGCCGTCGCTCCGGAGAGAATGAAGTTGCACGCGGTTTGCTGATTCACCCCTCCGGCGGCGATGAGGGGAATCTGCGGCAGTGACGTGTGAAGAGCTTTGATATAGCGGTCTCCGCCGACGGGGCCGCAGGGGAACACTTTGACCAGGTCAGCGCCGCCGGACCAAGCAGTGACCACTTCGGTGGGGGTCAGAGCTCCGGGAAGAACCGCGATATTGCGCTTGGCGGCGAACTCGACGATCGCGGGATTGAAAGACGGCGCGGTGATGAAGCTGGCGCCGGAATCGAGGCAAAGGTTTGCCGTATCCGTATCGAGCACGGTACCGGCGCCGACGATGACGGTGGGATCGGAACGGACGAGGTGGGCCATCAACTCCACGGCTCCGGGCACGGTCATCGTGATCTCGACAATCGGGATGCCGCCGTGCGTCACGGCTTCGGCGGCGAAATGCGCGTCACTGCCGGAAGAAACTCGAATGGCCGGGATGATGGCGATCTCTCGGATGCGCTTGCAGACTTCGTCTTTTTTCATTTCGAGGGCTCCGGCAAAGAAATAGTTTCGAGTTTCAGGTTTCGAGTTTCTAGTTTCGGGCTCGCGTTTTTCAGGTTTGTTGATTCGTTTTCGTTCTAGGTTGAAAAGTAACTCACAATGCCTCCGTCGTGTCTACAACGGGGAGTTTGTCATCGCTTCGGGCGATCCATACATATAAGGTCGGTAAGAGAACGATGCTCATGATGAGGTCGGAGATGAGGCCTCCGACGATGACGATGGCGAAGGGACGCTGCGAGTCGGATCCGATGCCGTGCGAGATGGCGGCGGGCAAGAGGCCGAAGGTCGCCACCAGCATGGTCATCAGGATCGGGCGGAGGCGAAGGACGGCGCCCTCGACCGCGGCTTCTTCGATGTCGTAGCCGCGCGCACGAAGCTGGTTAATGTACTCGAGCATGATCACGCCGGTTTGGACGGAAACTCCAAACAGGGCGAGGAAGCCGACGCCCGAAGAGACGCTGAAATTCGTGTGGGTGATCAACAGGGCGAGGAGGCCTCCGATGCGCGCCATGGCGACATTGCTGAGGATGAGCAAGGCCCACTTCATGGATTTGAACATCGTATAAAGAATGATGTAAATGAGCAGGATGGTGAGGGGCAAGACCATGAGCAGGCGGCGCTGGGAGCGCTTCTGGCTTTCGTATTCCCCGGCCCAGTCAAGGGTGTAGCCGATGGGCAGTTTCACTTTGTCATTCACTTTCTGGATGGCTTCCTCGACGGTGCTGCCGAGGTCGCGGCCGCGCACGCTAAACTTGATCGCGACGTAACGGGAGTTGGCTTCGCGATAAATTTCCGAACCTCCGTCGAGCACGGTCACTTTTGTCAGTTGTGACAAGGATACGCGCTCGCCCGAGGGCGCCAGCAGGCGCACTTTTTCGATGGCCTCCCTGGTGTCGCGATACTGAGGCAGGTAGCGCAGGACGAGATCGTAACGCTGCTCGCCGATGAGCACCTGCGTGAGCGCGTTGCCACCAACGGCAGTCTGGATTGCATCCTGCACGTCGGAGACGTTGATGCCGTAGCGGGAAGCCCGATCGCGGTCCACGCTGAAGTTGAGATTGGGCTGACCGCGGACACGAAAGACGCCCAAGTCTTCGACGCCGGGAATTGGACGCATCACGTCGGCAATCTCGTCGGCCTTTTCCTCGAGAGTCTTGAGGTCGTCGCCGTAGATTTTGACCGCCAGCGCGCCTTTTACGCCGCTAACGGCTTCTTCCAGGTTGTCGGAGATCGGCTGCGAAAAGCCCCAGAAGACTCCCGGAATCTTTTCGAGTTCGCGATCCATTGCGGCAATGAGACGCTCTTTGTCCTGATGAAAGACGGGGCGCCATTTTTCCTTCGGAAGCAGGTCGACAAAAAACTCGGCGTCGAAGAAGCCGGTGGTGTCGGTGCCGTCGTCGGGACGGCCGATTTGATTGACGACTTGCGGAACCTCTGGAAAAGAGCAAAGGATTTCGCGTGCGCGCTCGGCGACCTTTGCGCTTTCGGTGGGGCCGGTGCTCGGGGCCATGGTGCCACGGACCCAGATTGCGCCTTCGTCGAGGTGCGGCAGGAATTCGGAACCGATGACTCCACTGAGGGCGAGGTAAATCGCAACGAGGAATAGAAGGAGGCCGGCTCCAATGGTGAGCGAGCGATGGCGAATGGCCCAGCGGACGTCTTCGCGATAGCGGACGGTCAACCAATGCATGACCGGGTTCTGCCACTGTTTAGCGTCCGCCTTGAAAAGCAGGCTGGCCAGGACTGGGGCGACGAGCATCGAGAACATGAGCGCGCCGAGCAGCGCGAAGGCAACGGTCCACGCCATCGGCTTGAAGAGCTTGCCCTCGACTCGCTGGAGAGTAAAAATTGGAAGGTAGGCGGTGATGATGATGGCGATCGCATAAAACACGGGACGTTGCACTTCGTGCGCTGCTTTGCGAATGCGATCGACCAGGCTGAGGGGCGCTTCCTCGGGACGATTCAGGTGGCGGACGATGTTCTCGACCATGACGACCGCGCCGTCAACGACCATGCCGAAGTCGAGTGCGCCAAGGCTGAGCAAGTTCGCGGAGATGTGGCGGAGATCGAGACATATCGAGGCGAAGAGTAACGCAAACGGGATCGTGAGGGAAACGATGATGGCGCCGCGGACATTGCCCAGAAAAATAAAGAGGATAATGACGACCAGAATCATTCCTTCGGCGAGATTGTGCAGGACCGTGTGCGTGGTGTAGTGAACCAAATCGTCGCGGTCCAGATAAGGGACGATCTTTACGCCCGGGGGAAGGATCTGTGTGTTGAGGCGATCGACCATGACATGGAGATGCTCCAGCATGGTCGCGGTGTCAGCGCCTTTGCGAAGGAAGACGATACCTTCCACGACGTCGTCATCATCTTCAACGACGCCGTCGGATCGATGGACTGCTTTGCCGATCTGACCGAGGCGAATCTTGGGGCCCTGGGTGACGACGGCGATGTCTCGCACGCGCAAGGGAGTTCCGCTCTGAGTCTTGAGGACGGTCTTTTCAATGTCGTGGATGTCGGTGACGAGGCCGACGGCGCGCACATTGATCTGCTGCGAGCCCTGCTCGATGAAGCTGCCCCCGGCGTTGGAGTTGGCATTGGTGAGTTGCTGCTCAACCTGCGCGAGGCTCAATCCGTAGGAGACCAGCTTGTCGGGATCAAGACGGATCTGGTATTCGCGAGTGACGCCGCCGAACGAGGAGTCGTCAACCACGTCAGGCACGGAGCGGATGTACTTGGCGATGACCCAATCCTGCAGAGACTTCACTTCCATCAGGTCATAAGAAGGATTGGTGCTCCTGACGGTGTACCAATAGACGGAACCGATTGGGCTGAAGTCGGGACCAATGCTTGCGGTGACTCCCGGCGGCAGCGTGACCTGCGCGAGGCGTTCCAAACTCTTCTGACGATCCCAATCGTTGTCGGAATCGTCGTCGAAGATCAGGTTCACCACCGACAGTCCGGCGAGAGAGGCGGAGCGGATGTGCTGCAGGTGCGGGATGCCGTTCACCTGAATCTCGATGGGAATGGTGACCTGCTGCTCGACCTCTTCGGCGGCGCGGCCGGGCCACTGCGTGATGATCTGCACCCACGTGTTCGCCACGTCGGGATAGGCCTCGACCGGGAGATTGTGGAAGGCGATCATGCCCCAGATGAAGAGGAGCAACGCCGCGCTGAGGACCACGAAGCGGTTGTTGAGGGCAAAATCGACGAGGCCGCGGATCATTGCTGCTCCGCCGTGTTCTGGAATTCAAGGGCGTTGGCGACGACCTGCTGACCGGGAGAAATGCCGGAAACGACTTCCTGCATTTTGTCGGGCAACATATCGCCGCCCACAACCTCGGTTCTGCGGAACTGATCTTTCTGCAATGGCACGTAGACCCAGTCGCGATCATGCAGGTGCAGGATTGCAGTGGCGGGGACGACGGCGCGTTTTTGTTTTTGGCGTCCGTGAAAGATGGCGGTCACGAACATGCCGGGGCGCATGAGGCCGGGATTGCGCATTTGGATGCGAACCTTGGCGGTGCGGATATTCGGATCGAGGATGGGGCCGATGTTCCCGATGGTTCCGGAGAAAACCTGATCGGGGTAGGCGTTCAAGCGGACTTCGGCTTTCTCGCCGAGGCGGACGTTGACGAGGTCGTTTTCGTACACGTCGCAGAGCACCCAAACGTATTGCAGGTCGGAGATGGTGAAGGGATTCGGCGCGCCTAGTCCGGCAATGCCGGCCGCATTAGCGACTTGCTGGTCGGTAATGACGCCGGAGATCGGCGCGCGGATTTCAACGATGCCGCTGGGCTTGTCGAGCGAAGCATTGCCCAGCACGTGGAGTTTTTCGGCGCTGGTTTCGACGTCGACCTTGGCCTTGGACTCGGTGCCCTGAGCGACCTGGAAGTCGTTGAGAGAGATGGCGCCTCTGTCGTAGAGAATCTTGGCGCGCTCGAGTTGCGTGTTGGCCAGCTGCTCGTCCGCGATCGCTTTGCGGTAGTCGGAGAAGGCGCCGGCGATGTCGGCGCTTTGCACTTTCAGGAGCAGTTGGCCTTTCTTGACGGTGTCACCGAGGCGAGCGTCGATTTCGACGACGCGGCCGGCGGCGATGGAGATGACGGGAACGGCGCGGGAGATATCGGGGTTGACGGTTCCGGTCACGCGCAGTTGGGGAGTGGTGATGTGCTCCTGGGCTTGCGTGAGTTGGAAACGCTCGGGGTGGTCGACCTTGAAAACGTTCCGGTCATCGATCTTCTCGATCTTGGTCGGTGGAGGGGCTTCCGCCTGAGGGTCGCTTTTCTCGCCGCAGCCAACCAAAACCAGGACCGCTATCAGGGCGAAAGGCAGGATGGCAACACCGCGGCGGCTCATTGGATCACCTCGCGTCCTACGGCAAGATTCAGTTGGCTGGCCGCGTTCAGGTAGGAGGCGACCAGATTCAGGTAATTGGCCTGCACGCTGCGATAGTCGGCCTGGGCATTGAGGAAATCGAGAAGCGATGCCGCGCCGTGCTGGTAGGAAAACGAAATCGTGTCGCGGACGTCGGAGGCTTCCGCGAGGTATTGCTCCTTGTACGGTTTGAGGAGGATCACGGCGCTATTGACGGTGGCGTACGCGGAGTCGACGTCGTTGAAGACCTGCGCACGGGCGGCGGCGAGGAGGCGGTCGTTGCGATCGATGTCGAGTTGGGTGCGGCGTTTTTCGCCCTGATTTCGGTCGAAGATGCGTAACGGGATGTTGACACTGAAACCAATGTATTCGTCGATGGGAGGGTTGCGTCCCACGTCGAAACCGAGAACGGGATCGGTGGAGCCGTTGGCGACGGCGAGACGGTAGTCGGTCTTGGCTTTGTCGACGGATTGCAGAGCGGCGCGGAGATCGGGGCGCGTGTCGAGGGCGGCTTGGCGGACGTCGCTGAGAGGCGGGATCTGGTCGGCGAAGTCGAAGGGGCCGACGACGTCGAATTGGTCGACGGAAGTTTGATCGTTCAAAAGCATAAGGAGCTGGATTTTTGCGGTGCGCAGGCTGACGTCGGCGGTTTGGAGATCGGAGAGATATTGGACTCGTTGGAGTTCGAGACGCTTGAGGTCAACCTGGGCGATGCTTCCGACCTTGTAGCGGTCGCGGTTCACGTCGAGGACATGGTCGTAGTAGGCGAGGTTTTCCTTGGCGAGGTTGAGGATGGCTTTTTCCTGGAGGACCTGCACGAAGGCACCGCGGAGGTTGAAGAGGAGATTCCGCTCGAGGTCGGCCTGACCGGAAGTTGTGATGGCGGTTGCCTTTTGCGCGCTTTCGAGGCGCAGGCCGCGTTTGTGCTGGCGCTCCCAAAGCTGGCTGATCGTTCCGGAGGCGAGGAAGTAGGCAAAGGGCCCGTGGGGCGGGCCTCCGTTGAAGGGATCGATCTGATCGGTGAGGATGGTCAGGTTGGGGTTGGGGCGGAGGTTGGCGGTAATCTCCTGGGCGCGCGACTCATCGATGCCGATTTGCCCGGCCCGCAGGATTGGATTTGCAGCCTCGAAGCGGTCACGGACCTCCTGCCAGGTGAACGCTTTCTGGGGGAAGGCGCTGGTTGCGGAGAGCGCGATCAGCAACCCAATCCCGAACTTGGTGACAACCCGCTGCATGAAACCTCCTTGTTGACGGCGCTGGCATTGCCACCGGCAAGGCAGTCTTCAGGACTCAACTGCTTGATTTGGAAACTACAGACCGAACCACACCGGCGAAGAAATCCTCCGGCGCTGACCGGAGATGGCCGCTCCCGGACCCCACACTCCCAGGAACACGTTCACGGTGCCGCACTACTGTAACGCCTGCGTCCAAAAGAATTGTGAAAGGAGTGTTAAAGACCGACCGGGCGGATGGAGGGTGGCGTGGCTTCTGGCGTTACAAACGGGCCGTCCCTCCGGGACTTGGGGGTCGTCTGGGCGGCTTCCCCAGCGCTAAAGCGCTGGGCTAAAGTCGGGTGCCCCTACGGGGCGCGGATTCGTTGGTGCAACAGGGAGTCTGGTTCGCGTCTCGGGTTCGGATTTCGGGTTCGGGTTCGGATTTCGGGTGGGACCTGTGCGAAGGTTGGCGGCGCCTAAAGGCGCATTGAATTTGAGTTGCTGTTTTAGCGCGCCTGAAGGCGCGCCCTGATACGAATCTTTCCAGCGATAGGGCAATCTTTCCACCCCTACGGCATCGCTGCTTCCGATTCAAACCTTTGATATCCACAACAGTCCGGGGTGGCAGTTCCGGGGTGGCTCCGATCTCTGGGATACTGAAGCCGACTTTCGACCCTTCATCAAGCACCGCGCAGCATTGTTAGGATGTCGTCGGTGCGAATGGATTCGCCGAGTCGGGGGAAGATTTTTTCGACGCTGTGGCGGTGGTTGTCGGGATCGCGATCGGTCATCGCATCCACGACGAAGGCAACGTTGTAGCCGAGATCGTAGGCGCTGCGGGCGGTCGACTCGACGCCGATGGTGGTGGAAATTCCTGCCAGGACGACCTGGGTCACGCCGCGCTGCCGCAGGTAGGAGTCGAGGGAGGTGCCGATGAAGGCGCCGAAGCGCTGTTTGGTGAGGAGGTAGTCGCCGGGTTGATGGTCGAGCTCTGAGACAAGCTCAGTCCAGTCGGGTGGGAAGGACATCTTTGGCGGACCAGCGTCGGTGCGGCCCGGAGCGCGGCCCGCGACGTTCACCAGTACGACGGGCAGCCCGCGCTCGCGGAAGGCACGTGCGAGTTGCGAAGCGCGGGCGATGATTTCGGCTGCCGGCAGCGCGGTAGCAGCGGCGACGATTCCCTTCTGCAGGTCAATCACGACGAGAGCGGCGTTCGTATCGAGTTGCATGAGAAGCGGCTTTCTCAGGTTGGCGAATTCGGACCCTTGAAGTTTATACGTTCCGTCTAAGGTCCCCGTCGATTCCGATGGTCGTGCGTCGGCCCGTGTTGGTTGCGGGAAGATTCTCGCGCACAAGAGTGTGCGGGCCACACGGTTAGTTTCAGGCGTCCCAGGTTAGCGTCCAAAAAACGGACGCGAACCTGGGGCAGCCGGCAGAATCGCATCAGGCTTTCACAGAGTTTTGCCCGATGGCATCGAGATCGGCGATCGCGTCGGGCGGCAATTGGAGCTTCGACGCCTGCAGATTCTCGCGAAGATGCTCGATGGAAGATGTTCCCGGAATCACCAGAATATTAGGCGAACGGTGAAGGAGCCAAGCAAGAGCAACCTGCATGGGTGTTGCTGCGAGGCGCGCCGCGACATCCGACAAAGCGTCCGATTGCAGCGGGGTGAATCCGCCGAGCGGAAAGAACGGCACATAGGCGATGTCATCACGGGCGAGGTCGTCGATGAGCGCGTCTTCTGCTGGATGGGCGGCTCGATGGGCGAGGTTGTAGTGGTTCTGCACGCAGACGACGGGAACGATCCGTCGGGCTTCCGCAATCTGCGCGGACGTGACGTTGCTGAGGCCGATATGACGGATCAGGCCCTTTTGCCGGAGCTCGGCCAGAACCGTGATCTGGGGCTCCATCGATCCCTCGGCGGGTTCGTGGATGCTGAACATGCCGCGCAGGTTCACCACGTCGAGCGCATCCACACCGAGATTGCGGAGATTGTCGTGAACGGCGGCAGTGAGTTCTTCGGGGGAGAATGCGGGAATCCATGATCCATCGTCACCGCGCCGGGCGCTGACCTTGGTGACGATGACCAGATCCTTGGGATACGGAGACAGCGCCTTGCGGATGATCTGGTTGGTGACATGGGGTCCGTAGAAATCCGCCGTGTCGATGTGGTTCACGCCGCTGGCGACGACTTCGCGAAGAAGGGCGATCGCTCCATCGACATCGCGGGGAGGTCCCCAGACAAGCTTGTTGCCATCGCGTCCGGCGAGTTGCATGGCGCCGTAGCCCATGCGGTTCAAGGTCATCGATGTGTCTGGAAGCGTGAAGGTGCCGGCGAGATCGGTCTGCGCAATCATTTTGATCCTCTCAGTGTGTTGCAGTTTTCGTCTTCGAATATTTTCCATCAGTATCTGGGTCGTCCCTCCGGGACTTGCACATTCTCCCACCCCTCCCCAGCGCTAAAGCGCTGGGCTAGTATGGCTCTGCCCCTCCGGGGCGAGTGATCGTAGGGCCGCAAACGTTGTCTGATTCGGATTTCAGGAGTCGGGTTTCATGAGTCGGTTTTTGTGAGTCGGTTTTCAAGATTCGAATTTCGAGTTGCTCAGCAAGCCGCAACCCGAGCCCTTTCTCCACAGCTTCATGAAATGGCTTCTAGAAAGGCTTTCGAATTCTAGAAAGACTCTCCGACCATTTGTTCACTTTTCTTCCAGAGCGCCGCGGCCGCGTTTGCGTTGACGGCGTACGTGCGCACTCCTTCAGTCATGGCGCTGACAGGGACGTCTTCCGGGACGATCGAGCCGACGTGGCAGTCCTCGCAATATCGGCCTCCAATCTCGTTCGCGGGAGCTACGACGGCCGCCCACACCGAAGTTGCGGCTCCTTGTGCCATACTTTTCCACTCCACAGATGGCTTACCCACCTCTGCACGCTGCTGGTTGATCTCCTCGACCCTCGTCTGCAACCAGCTTGGATTCATATGGCGCACTAACTCCGTCTGGATGATGCCGGGATGCACTGCTGCGGCGCGTACGCCACGGTCGCGGTGGCGCCTGTCGAATTCAACAGCGAAGAGGATGTTCGCCGTCTTTGATCGGCCGTAGGCGACGAAAGGCTCGTAGGGCGTTTTTTCAAAATTGGGGTCGTCGAGATTGACATTGGAATAGCGGTGGCCTGCAGAAGTCACGTTGACGAGGCGTCCTCCCGTGGGAATGAGCGACGCAATCCGGTTGACCAGAACAAAGTGGCCCAGGTGATTCGTACCAAACTGCGTTTCGAAGCCATCGGAAGTGTGGCTGAAGGGAGCGGCCATCACGCCAGCGTTGGCAATGATTACGTCGAAGGGCTTACCTTTTTTCAGGAGCTGATCGGCGCAGGCACGCACGCTTTTGAGATCGGCAAGATCGAGTTGAATCAGTTCCAAGCTTCCGCCACCGGCGTCGGCATCTTTTCGCACCTGCGCAGTCGCGGCCTCGGCCTTGGTCAAATCGCGCGCGGCACCTACGACCTGGGCACCGTGCGCGGCAAGGGATCGCGCAGTTTCGACGCCAAGTCCGGCGGAAACGCCCGTCACCAGGATGCGTTTTCCGCGCAAATCGACTCCGGATAAAACATCTTCAGTTGTTGAGGTGGCTCCAAATGTGGTTGCCAATGCGTTTGCCATTGTGTTTCTCCTTCTGATGGCGTGTTTCGTGGGACGTGTGTACTTCTTTGCCAGTCTGAAAACAGCCCCTACAGGGGCCGTCGATCCTGCATCTGTTATGGCGCCGCAAAAGCGGTGCCCTGATACGAACCTCGAGTTTTTCAGCAAGGTGTAAAGCCGTCCGCCTCCAAAACGAATTTGTGAGATGGCTTCTAACGATGCAGCGGCTCCGGGGCCGCGGTTGCTTGGAAATAGTGTCCAGCGTCGAGATCGGTCGTGAGACCTGGCTGCGTCGGGCGCCATCCCAGCCGCTCGCGCGTTTGGGCGCTTGAAGCCGGGCCATCCATGGAGAAGAAATGCCCGATCCAGCCAAAATGGGCGGCTGCCTGGTCGCCGGATTTGGAGACGACCGGTACGTTGAGGCGCCGGCCGATCACCTCGGCGATATCGCGAGCCGGGATGCCTTCCTCGGCAACGCCGTGGTATGCGGCGCCGGCGGTACCTTTCTCAACCACGAGCCTGTAGAGACGCGCGGCATCGAGGCGATGCACTGCAGGCCAACGGTTGAGACCGTCACCCACGTAGGCGGAAACGCCTTTTTCGCGCGCGACGCTAATCAGAGCGGGAACGAATCCGTGATCGCCTTCGCCGTGAACTGTGGGAGGCAGGCGGACAACCGATACGCGGACCCGGCGCGACGCCAGCGCATGCAACGCGTCTTCTGACTTGCGGGGAAAACTGGCATTCGGAGTGTCTTCCTCCGTTACGACTGGGCCTTTGGGTTGCAGAACCAGGGTGCCGGACGTGACGATCAAGGGGCGATCGGAGCCTGCGAGCGCTTCCCCGAGCGTCTCGATGGCGCGGCGATCCGCATCGGCGGCAGGACCGTAGTTCGCGAAGTCATGGATGAAGGCAGTGTGGATGACGGCGTCGGCTGCAGTGGCTCCGCGGGTCAGGCTTTCGAGATCGTGAAGCGAGCCGTGATGGACTTCTGCTCCGGCGGCGGCAAGCGATTGGGCCGCCTTGTCGGAGCGCGCGAGGCCGAGCACGCTATGCCCTGCAGAGATCAGTTCTCGGACGACGGCCGAGCCGACGAATCCGGTAGCACCAGTTACGAAAACTCGCATATTCGATTCCTCCTAAGCATTTGTGATGGATAAGGTCGAAGCATTTACTCGGTTTGCAAGTCGAGCCGCGATCTTGACAGTGAACCGCCGCCATTCGCGCAGGGACGCGGGCAGGCGATCCATCTCGACTACCTCGTGCAGCCAATCTTCCGCGGAGAGTTGCGCCTGTTCCGGCCCGAACGACTGCGTTACCGCCCTAAAGAATGCCGAGAACTCTTGCTCCGCCATCGTCGCCAGGTCCGCACAACGACGGGGATTGGAAATCTTCGGTTTATGAGGAGGTACTGAATTCATATCGTTCACCTCTCGGAAGTAGAGCGAAAACCTGACTGGAAACGCCCATTTGACGAGACGCCGTCCGATCTAACTAAAACGGAGAGTGTCTCCGAATCACTATGATAAGATAATCGGAGACAGTCTCCGGTTGCAAATATTTTGGGATGGCTAAGAAAAAGTCACAATCCGACGGTCGGAAGCCGCGAACCGACGCACAGCGAAATCGTGAGCGCATCCTGGAGGTGGCGAAGGAGGCATTCACCGTTTCGGGCGCAGACGCCAGCCTGGATGACATCGCGAAAGAGGCGGGAGTTGGGGCGGGCACCTTGTACCGCCACTTCCCTACACGCGCTGCGCTGCTCGAGGCTGTTTATCGGACCGAGGTGGAAAAGCTGGCCGCAGCGGAGCGGAAATTCGCTGAGACCATGTCCCCGGTGGAAGCCCTCCGAGCCTGGATGCTGTTGTTCGTTGATTACATCGAGGCGAAGCACATCATTGCGCCGGCGCTGAATACGCTCGTGGGAGGCCCGTCGAAGCTGTATGAAGGCTCGCGAGCGCAGGTCCAGGGAGCGATTGACGCGCTCGTGAAGCGAGCGATCAAGAGCGGCGATATCCGAAAGGACCTCGACCCGTTCGACCTGCTGCGGGCGCTGATCGGCGTCTCGAACGTGGCCTCGGGACCGGACTGGCAGCAGAGCGCCCGGAGGTTGGTGGACATCCTTATTATTGGTTCGCGGCCGACGAACTAGATCTCGCGTGCAACGTTCAGGAATCCAGCGAGTTTCTGGAACAAACCTAAAAATGTCGGGTGGAGACACAATCATCCTGAGATAAGACCGGATGGGCGCCTGTTTTGTGACAGTCGAGGGGCTATACTACCGGGACGAGTTTGCACGACGGCGACGAGATGGCGGACGACGGGAGACCACTGAAGCAGAGCGAAATCCCGGCGCAATCGTCGCCGCTCGACGCTGCGGCGGTTCACGCCGCACGGCACCGGATTGCCCTCCGGCTACTACCTTTTCTTTTCATCCTTTATATAGTCGCGTTCCTGGACCGCATGAATGTGGGAGCGGCTGCGCTCCAGATGCCCCGGGACCTGGGATTCAATGACCGCGCGGTTGGCCTGGGGGCAGGCATTTTCTTTCTGGGTTATTTCTTACTCGAAATTCCCGGTGCGCTGATCGCCGAGCGCTGGAGCGCGCGGCTGTGGATCTCGCGGATCATGATCACGTGGGGAATTCTGGTTGTGCTGATGGCGTTCATCCACACGGCGCGCCAGTTTTTTCTCGTGCGCTTCCTGGTGGGCGCCGCCGAAGCGGGATTCTTCCCTGCTGTGGTGGTTTACCTGACACATTGGTTCCGGGCGCGAGATCGCGCGAAAGCCGTGGCGGGCTTTTACGCGGCGATGCCGCTGTCGTACGTGGTTGGCTCACCGCTTGCGGGCTTGCTACTCGGGCTTTCGTGGTTCGGGCTGAGAGGCTGGCGATGGCTGTTCATCCTGGAAGGAATTCCGGCGATCGTGCTAGGCCTGGTGACGTTGCGTTTACCTCACCGATTGGCCTCGCCAGGCAAACTGGCTTTCTACCGAGGAACGCGATTGGATCACGACCGAACTGGAACGAGAGAAGAAGACCAAGCAAGCGGTGCGGTCCTATAGCGTGTGGCAGGCATTTGGGCATCGCGACGTGGTTCTGCTCACACTCTGTTATTTCTTTTCGCTGACGGGAAATTACGGGATCGCCTTCTGGCTTCCAACGATCGTGAAGCGAGCGTCATCGCAGAGTGATTTGCGAGTCACGATGCTGACGGCGTTACCGTATCTTGCCGGATTTCTGACGCAGCAATTCAACGGCTGGCATTCCGACCGAACCGGGGAACGACGGTGGCATGCGGCGATTCCGGTGTTGCTGAGCGGATTGTGTTTGCTGCTGGCGATTACCTCGCAGTCGAGCATGACGTGGACGATGGTATTCTTTACGCTCGCGGGCGGTGCTTATTACGCGTTTCATCCGGCGTTTTGGGCAATTCCGACTGAGTTGCTGAGCGAGTCTGCGGCGGCAGCAGCGATTGGCTTTATCAATTCAGTTGGAAACCTGGGAGGATTTGTTGGGCCTTTCATCGTGGGGATGTTCGTTGCAAAGACAAAGTCGTTTGATCTTGGCCTGTGGTACCTGGTGGGTAGCTTCTTCATTTCCGGCATCTTGATGCTCGCGGTGGGGTCGGGATGGAAGCGACCTCGTCCCGAGAGCGCTCTCGCTGGCGGGCTCAGTGTTCGGCCTGATTTGTCCACTGCGCAAAATTAGAGCAGAAGAGGCGCTTGACGTCGCGCTGGATCTCGGCGCGCGTGACGGCGCGGCCATCGCGGGCTAACAGGTTGTAGGAGTTCGCAAGAATTGGCGCCATGATCGCGCGGGTATTGCGCCACTTGTAGATGACCTGTTCGAGGACGCGGGCATCGGAATGCTGCGCAATGAAGCTCGTGCCGAGGAGTTCGAGGCGCTCGCGCGTGATTTCTTCCACGATTGACGGGTTATTGAGGAACCACCAACAGCCGAACGGCATGAGGTTATTGAACTTGCGTGCATAGACGCAGAGTTCATGCTGGTTCTCGCGGCTCAAGACGCTGACGAGGAAGCGATTGTCGGGATAATCGCGACAGAGGTTCTCGAGCGCGCGGAGGTCCGCGCGCCCGACGGCATCTCCAGCCAGTCGTAGCCTGGGATTGACCAGCTTGCGGACGCCGATCATCAACGACAACGGGAGGTCGAGTTCACGGCAGGCCGGGAGCACGGCTTCGCTCAGGAGGCGACCGCGAACGTTATCCTCGGGAAAACCGAAAGTATCGGGAAGCGATACAGCCATGTAGACCGGATGCATACGCTCGTGCCAGTCAGCGAGGAAGCGACGGACCTCGGCGATTGTGCGGCCTGAGACGTTCTGATCGACTTCGTAACCCTGTGTGGATAGTTGATTCCAGTGCGAGGCCCAGCCAATCAGAATGCGATCGAGGCGAAGGACGGGATGGAAGCGGTCATCGCTTCGGATGCCGTTCATCCAAAGCGGACCTTCTTCGGGATCGAGCGGATCGTTGGTCATCACGGCGACCTTCATGCCTGCCATATCGAAGACAGTGCTGATGTGGGTATCAACATCCTGGCTGGCGAAGAAGGCGCGGGGTTCGGTGAGATCGGCGCTGTCGGTGGGCAGGCCGAAGGCTTGAAGCACCGCGACTACGCCCCTGGTCGATTCGGAGATGGGTGCGTGTTCAACGAACAGCGCGCGCCAGATCGCATCGGCCTGCTGCTGCCTCGTGAGCGTCCAGTATTGCTCGGGTTTCATCCGCGAATTGCGGAAGAACTCGGCCTCGAGATAGTGATAGGTGATGAGTTCATCGATGCCCCACAGGCCAAGTTTTCCCAGCGCCGGGGAAAACAGATGGGTGTGCATGTCGATGAACGACGTCGAGGACAGCGCGTCTTCAACGCTGGAGAGGATCTGGTCGGGCTGTAATGAGTCGTGGGACGAGGTAGTTGCTCCGCGGGGGGATTGCGTAACCGATGTCGCTTCCATTCTATCCTTGTACTCGCCCTCGGAGAATTAGGCTCCTAGATTTACAGAAGACAAACGATTTTTCGTTTCAAAATGCTTGCGCGAAATATAGGAGGCGATCAGTTTTGCTGTCAAAGAAAAAAAACTGAAAACTCGATTCAGGGAGACTAAACGGAAACGTGCATAAATCGGATTCTGCGTGCTCGCGATGCTCGGCTTCATTATTCAGGAGTCAACGCGACGGGAGCTTGGCGTCGAGAGCGCACGACCTCGCCGAGCAGAAATAGATCTGTCAGCAGGGCGCGAAGATGGAGGGAAGCGTTCAGGTTGTCGATCAGCTGCGAACTGATCGATGGCTGCGCGAGAACGACCTGGATTGCGGCGAGAGAATCCTGCGCGTCGCGGTTCAGAACGGAGATGAACTTTTCGTATGGCTGAAGAGTTTGGATCCCCTCGTCCGATAGCGAATCGGCGCAGCTAGCGGCGATTCCGCTCAAGGCGTGCGCGGCACGCTGGAGAAAGTCGCGGATCCGGCTCCCGGAGGGACTGGTGGCGTCGCTGGGCAGGCCTTGTCCGGCATAGGCCAGCATGAACTCGTAGCACTCCTCGATCACATCGCACCTCTGCAGGAAATCAATCGGCATCGGCCATACCTCGGGTTGGCGGAGACATCGGAGACTGGACGACCCAGCGCTCGGGATCGTGTTCTTTCAAGTAAAAGTCGCGGCTCATCGAGCCGAAGATCATCGACTCGGTGATGGCGAGCTTTTCCGGACGTACTGCGAAGTATACGTGAACGATGACGAGCGTGATCAGGCCAACGCCGGCCAGGCCGTGGAGTACGTACATCAGGCCCCACGTCATGTCGCTGAAGAGATAGGGATCGCGCGGGAAGAAGATGGTGCGCACGCGAAACATCATGAAGATGCCGGTGAGCATGACGGACAGACCCGTGACGAGAACGGCCGCGTGATAGAGCTTGTTCTCGAGAGGATATTTTGCAAATTTGCGGGGCGGCTCGGCGGGCCGTCCGAAGAAGCGCTGCGTTCTTCGCCAGGCGTCTTCGAGGTCGGCGCGGTCGGGCCAGATGGACCAGAAGTCCATATAGAAGATGGCGTGGACGATGTGGAAGATGATGGACGCGGTGAGGACGGTGCCCGCGATCCAGTGGTAGGTCACCCAGTTAAATTGAAATCCAAGTTTGGGGAGGAAGGCCGTGAACAACAAGACGAACATCGCCACCGCCATCACCCAGTGGAATAATCGCGCGGCGAGAGAGTGGCGCGGGATCTTGGCAGGAAGTGTGGCAAGGATTGCTGGTGTTCCGGCAGCCACGAATTGTTTTTCCCTGGCGAAGTAGCGCATGTAGATCGCGTGGACGACGAGGAACGCGAGTCCCGCGATGCCTGCGACCCAGATCAGAAACCAGGCGATGTGGATGGGAACGTCCTGACCGAAGGGGCTGGTCGCCCACTCTATGATGCCCATGCTGCCTCCTGCACGCCGCCGATGGCACGCTTGACGAGGTTGCGCATCAGAGGAATTTTGTAGGCATTGAACGTGAGAGGCACGGCGCCCTGTACGGCAAGCTTCCCTGCCATCTCTCCGGTGGCGGGGTTGGCGGGCTTGCCGCGGACTGCGTCTTCCACGCCCTTCAGGCGAAGCGGACGGGCGGCGGCGGCGTTGACGGCGATGCGGATTCGTTCGATGTTGCCGCCGGAAACGACCATGGCCGAGGCTACGTTGAGCAAGGGGAAATCCCAGACATTTCGGTCACGAACTTTTTCGAAGTAGAACTGCGCCCCGGCCCAGGTGGACGGGATGCGAATCGCGGTGAGGAGCGATCCGGGCTCGAGGATGGTCATGCGGGTGATGTTGATGTCGGGTCCGACGAAGTAGTCTTCGGCATCGACGACGCGCTCACCTTTGGGGGTACGAACGACGAACTTGGCGTCGAGAGCGATCAAAGCCGGGGCGGAGTCAGAGGGGTTGACCGCGACACAGCGCTCGGCGTGGAGGATGGCGTGCTCGCGATTGCGGCCAACCGGTGTGTCGGCGTAACAGATATTGCCACCTGCACGGTAGCAGGGCCATCCGGCGCGGTAGTACCAGCAGCGTGCGTCTTGCGAGACGTTGCCGCCGATCGTGCCCTGATTCCGAATCTGCGGTGAGGCGACCACATCGGCGGCCTGAGCTAGGAGTCCGTACTTCTGTTTGACGATGGGGTTACGCACGACGTCGGTGAGCGTCGTCATCGCGCCGATCTCGACTCCGTCGGAGGTCTCGCGGATGCCGCGGAGTTCTTCGATTCCGCTCAGATCGACGACCGCTTTGGGACGCTTGATGCGGTCTTTCAGCCAGTCAAAACTGTCGAGTCCTCCGGCGAGCACCCAGGCATCCTGACCGTGCTGCTGGAGCAGTTTCTGCGCATCGTCCACCGAGGTCGGTTGGAGCAACTGGAACGACGGCATGACGTCTCGGATTACGGCCATATCTTTCTCCCAGTCAAAACCGCTAAATGTGAGCGGTCAATGGATCCTGCATGGGCCGCCCGGCTTCGAGCGACGCAAGAATCGTGTCGAGGTTGACGGGTGTACGGCGATAGATCTCGTCGCCGAGCGCGTCGGAAAGAGCATTGAGGATCGCGGCGCAACCACCGCCGACCGGCGGTTCGCCAATGCCACGTGCGCCCACCGGCGTTTCGGGATCTGGAATGTCGAGCGCGGCCCATTGCATATCGACGGGGACGTCGAGGATGGTGGGCGGCTTCGTGTGATAGAAGCGGCGCGAAACCGTGTGTCCGTAATGGGGATCGAAGACCCACTTTTGCCCGATGGCGTGACCGATACCGAGGACTGATCGGCCGAGGATCTGACCGCCGAGGGCACGAGGATGGATCACGGTGCCGACGTCGGCGTAGGCGAGATAGTCGGTGATGTAGTACTTGCCGGTCTCGACGTCGACTTCGACCTCGGCGAAGCATGCAACGTAGGAAAATGATTGGCCGTCACGCGGATATTTGTCTTTCGCGGCGGCGACGAGACCTTGTCCGGCCATCGCGGCGATGGAAGCTTTCGTGAACTTGTTGACGTCGGGCGGGGGCTCGTGGCCGTCGTATGTGCCACCGAGCTGAATGGCGCGTTGGGCGGCCTGGCCAAGCGTCATGCTGCGACCGCCACCCTTGTGGTAGACGCGTTCGTTGGCGACTTCATATTGCTCGGGCTTGCCACCGAGTGTTTTGGCGGCAATTTCCTGCAGCTTCTGCCGGCCGTCCATGGCGGCGGCATGCGCGGCGCGGGTCATCGCGTGCGTGGTCTGGCTTCCGCCTGATACGCACGTCCAAGGGAGATTTTTCGAGGTGTTGCCCCACGAGAGATCGCACTTCTCCCAGGGCACACCGAGGACTTCGGCGACGACGCGGTGGACGTCGATCAGAGACTCCGTTCCGAGATTGCCGATGCCGGACTGGATGGCGATGCGGCCGTCAGGTTTGATCAGGAACAGGCCGTCGAATCCGATGGAACCGCCGAAGAAGCAACTCGACGAGACGCCGACTCCGCGGACCTTGGTTCCACTGCGCTTGGGCTGGGCGATGCGTTCCTTCCATTTGAATTGCTCAGCGCCGCGGTCGAGTGCTTCCTGAAGGAAGGCACTGGTGGAATGCGCCTGCTTGCCATCGCGAGGAGGTCCCCACGAAGCCTTGCCGACGGGCGCATTGATGCGGCGAATCGCCACCTGATCGATGGAAAGCTGACGAGCGGCCTTGGCGAGGATCGGCTCCATGATCACGATGCCCTGCATTCCGCCCGGAGCACTTTGCGGTCCGCGTGGCGGCGTGTTTGTGAGCACCGTGACGCCGCGCCAGCGCATGGCCTGAGGCTGGTAGAGCAGTGAGACGATTGCGCCCGACGCATTCGCGTCGCCGACGGCGTCGTACGGGCCGTTGTTGCAGATGGCGTACATATCGAGCGCGGTGATGCGGCCGTCTTTGGCGAAGCCGACCTTCATGCGTCCCTGGAATCCGGGGCGAGCGCGTCCGATGAAATGTTCTTCCTCGCGGCTGATGCGCATCATCACGGGAGCATTGGCCTTCTTCGAGAGCAACGCGGGGATGATGGCGAAGATATATCCGGTGGCCTTGCTGCCGAAACCGCCCCCGGTGTACTCGCTGATGAGGACGATCTGGCTGGCGTCCATGTTGAGCCAACGCGCGAGCGCGCTCAGGGTCTGCACGGTGCTCTGGGTCCCCATGTGGACGTAGACTTTGCCGTTTTGCCAGTAGGCGAGGGTGGAGCGCGGCTCGAGCGTCTGGTGGCTCGTATCAGGAGTAACGAAGGTTTCGTCGAGGACCAGCGCGGCATTTTTGAAGCCTGAATCCAAATCGCCGAAAGACCACTCGTCTTGAGGCTTGCCCATGGGCAGGCGGCCTTCTTTCGCATCGGCGAAGTCGGCGGACGTCCATTTGAGTTCTCCGATTTTTGGCGGAGGAGGAGATGGCGGCTTTTCACCGGGCTTGGCGACGGGCACGGGCTGCTTGATCCAGATGTTGCCTTCTACGCGGGCATTCGGTCCTCCGGGACGGAGGCTGTCGAGCGGGTCGACGGCAAAGGGAAGGCGTTCGAACTCGATATCAATTTTCTCGATGGCTTCGGCCGCGGTGTACTCGTCGACGGCGGCGAGGGCGAGCACGGGTTCGCCCTGGTACAGCGGTTCCATGGCCAGGGCTTTTTCGCCCTGCTTGTTGGCCTTGATGACGACGCCCAAGTCGGTGACGCTATCGGCGGGTGCGGGAAGGTCGTCTTGGGTGAGGATGGCCTTCACGCCGGGCATCGCCATGGCCTTGCTGACATCGAGATGCTTCACGCGGCCGTGCGGAACGGGGCTGAGCAGGAGCTTGCAGAAGAGCATGCCCTCGGCACGAAAATCCTCGGCGTACTTGGCTTTGCCGGTGACTTTCGCATAGAGGTCGGCGGTCGGATAATCCTTGCCGAGCAGTTTGTATTTGGCTCCGAACTTCTGTTGATTCGCTTTTCCTTCCGGGTTAGGCATGGTTCACCTTCCGCAAGTTGTCCGCGCCGCGCATCATCGCGTTGAGAATCTTGTCGTAGTCCTGGCAGCGACAGAGGTTGCCGGAGACGCCATGGGCCATCTCGGCGCGTGTGGGATTGGGGTTGGTTTTCAGGAAGCCAACGGCCGACATGATGAATCCCGACATGCAGAAGGCGCACTGGAAGCCTTGTTCGTCGATGACGCCCTGCTGGACAGGGTGCAGTTTTCCGTCGGGAGCGGCGAGGCCTTCGATGGTGACGACCTTGCGGTTGCGCAGCGTGTGAGTGAGCACGGAGCAGGAGTAGAGCGGAACGTCGTCGACGAGGACGGTGCAGGAGCCACACTCGGCGCGGTCGCATCCGAGTTTCGTGCCGGTGAGACCGAGTTTGTAGCGAAGCGTCCAGGCAAGGGTTTCCTGCTTCATCACGTCGACGCGACGCGATTGGCCGTTGACGTTGATGGTGATGAGCCGCTCGCCGGGGCTGCCGGTTCCCTGCCCGAAGAGATTCGTGGCTCGGAACAGATAGTTCGCAGAGGATACGGCGACTCCGCTGCCGATGACTCCTTTAATGAAGTTGCGGCGGGAGAGGCCGCGGTCGCCGGCAGGGTCTTCGGAAGGCCTGCGCACTTCGTCGTTCATAGGCACAATACTCCTGATGCTGGGATCGATCCCCAATTCCCCACAGTGCAACGTGCAACAGCAGTTTGTCTCATGTCAAACGAGAAATTTTAAGAAATATGTTCAGCAATACCGCACGATTGGGCAACGCGAAACGTAGGGTCGGTCGAGCGGGAAGAAGCGGTCGTCGCGAGAGCGAAGGGCGAGGGCGTCCGGGTTCGAATTTTGTTAAACATTTTCTTTAATTCTTCTCGGCATCGCGGGCCTTGACACGCGGATTTGCAGCCCTTAGATTCACGCGGCGTTCGCAAGAGTTGCAATCTATCTAGCAAGAGGTTGAGTCATGGCGCGGTGCGGTTTGAGACTGGTGCTGTTCTTCGTTCTGATCATGGAGGCCTTGCTCGCGATCGGGCAGGGGCCGAAACCCTACGGTCCGGCGGTGGGCGTCGAGAGCGCCAAGAAGATTGCAGCGGTGGCATTGGCGGAGGCCCGAAAGAACAACTGGTTCATGGCCGTGGCGGTGGTCGATCCGAGCGCCACGCTGGTGTATTACGAAAAAATGGACAACACGCAGACTGGTAGCGCGGATGTTGCCATTGCGAAGGCTCGGACCGCGTCGTTGTACAAGCGACCGAGCAAGGTGTTTCAGGACATGGTGGCCGGGGGCGGGAGTGGCTTGCGGATTTTGGGATTGCCCAATGCTGTTCCGATTGAAGGAGGGATCCCGCTGGTGGTCGACGGCAAGATCGTGGGAGCGATCGGGGTGTCGGGTGACAGCGCGGACCATGACAGCATCTGCGCACAGGCTGGGGCGGATGCGTTGAAGTAGGTGGGAACGTTTCTCTCCGAGCGCGACCCCAGAAAACCTACTGCAGAGTGTGTCGCGCGGGAGATGCGCTTGGACCAGCGTTCCGTTGTCAGGCGAGCCTCGCCTGCCGGAGAGCCTCTTTCATCCCGGCCCAGCTCTTTGCGGTAGAGGCTTCCGGAGTGCCCGCTCCACGCCAGTGCGTTTCGAGCGCGATCAAGCCCTGATAGCCGTCACGCTGGAGCGCCTGAAACTGTCCTAACCAGTCGATGCAGCCTCGGCCGACGGCGGCCCATTCGTTGCGTCCATCGGTCCGGGCAACGTCTTTGCAGTGGCAGTGGCGAATTCTTTCTTTGTGGAGTAGGCGATATCCGTCGGGATACGGCGTCTCTCCGGCCATGGCTGCGTTCCCGGGATCCCAGTTGAGCATGAAAAATGGAGACGGCACGGCGGCCAGGGTTTGAGCGGCCTCAGCGGCCGTCGCGGTATTGCACGCAAATTCGTTTTCCAAGACAAGCGTAATGCCGCTCCTACCAGCTTTCTCGGCAGCGTCGCGGAGAGCCTGATGGATCCCTTCTCGGTAAGGGGTCGAATCGTCGAGGCGCCAGAAATCGAAGCAGCGCACGAGGCTGGTTCCAAATGCGCGGGCAAGCGCGATGCCGTGCTCGAGAACTTCGTTCTGCTGCTTGAAGGTGAAGGTCGCGTTAAATTGATCGCGCTTTGGACTGAACTTTGATTCGGGCGCGCCCGGCCAGTCGACCTTGAAGAGTGGGCTCGCGATTGCGGATACGCGAAGGTTGTTTTTCTGAATTATGTTTAAGGCTTCGGCAATTTCTTCGGCGTTCAAGGCGACCACGTTCTTGTCCCACAGGCTGCGCAATTCGACGTAGCCCATCCCGAACTGCCGGGACGCGACCTCGCACGCGTGGCCAAAGTCCTGAGAGATCTCATCGGTTACGACGGAAAGTTGAAACGGTTTGGCGGAGTTCATGGTGCGTTGTGTTGCACGATTAATTGCCAACTTCACTCATTGGTGATCGCTTGAGGTTCCTCCTCGGCGGACGGGCGGTTGAGCCTCGTATTGTTCAGCGAGCCGCATTTCGTGGGCCGCTTCGTCCTCCGCACCGCTTGCCTTGAGTGCCTCGGCCAATTGTTGATGCATGGCTCGGTCCTGCGGACGCCATGCGAGCACTGCCTGGAACTCGTGGATCGCGGTGTCCCAATCTCGCGATCGCTTCGCGAGTTTGGCGAGAGCCACGTGAGCGTCGGCGAGACTTGGCGCCAACTGCACCGCTCGCTCAAGCTCCGATCGACCCTCGACTGCATCGCCTTGCGCAATTAACAAGGTTCCGAGTTGCTGGTGTGCAGCGGGATGTTCGGGATCGAATTGAAGTACTTTCCGGAACACTTCTTGGGCAGACTTGTCGTCTCCGGACTCGCGTAAGGCGATGCCGAGCTGATATTGGGCTTCGGTGAAGTTTGGGGCCAAGCCCACCGCCTCTTTCAAAGTGCGGACCGCATCCGCATAATGAGCTTTATTGCTGTATCCGGCGGCCGTCTGGACCAGGACCATCGCTTGCCCGACATTCGAGTCGTCAAGACTCTTCTTACGCAACTCGGCGCTCACGTCTTGCGCTTCCTGCTTTTTGCCTGCCTTCTGCAACGCCTGCGCGAGGCTCGCGCGAGCCTCATTGAGTCCGGGATCGAGCTGGACGGCTCGACGAAATTCAGCGATGGCCCCCTCCAGGTCATTCTGTCTAAGGAGGACGGTGCCGAGCAGATGATGACCTTGCGCGTCGTCGGGGAGTTGAGCGACGGATTGGCGCAGCTCGTTGGCGGCCGATGGGAGATCGCCGGTCTCGCGCAGAACCAGACCGAGGGAACGACGGGCGAGTGCGTGGGAAGGAGCAAGATTGAGGGCGGCGCAGAATTCGCTTTTGGCGGAATCGAGATCGCCCTTCAGGCGCAGGGCGAGGCCGAGATTGTAGTGGAACTCGGCGTTGGAAGGATCGAGGGCGACGGCGCGTTGCAGACTATCGACCGCAGGCGCGAGGTCTCCGCGGTCGACATCGATCTGCCCGAGTGCCAGGAAATTGGTGGTGCGTTGCGGATCGAGATCCGCGGCCTTCTTCGCGTCTTGCGCAGCTTCGTCGAGATCACTTTTCTGGCGGAGTCCCGAGGACTTCTTGTAGCGATTCCAGAGATTTAGGGCGAGATTTAGGTGGCCTTCGGCGAAATTCGGCTCGGCTATTGTGACCGCTCGTAGCAACTGAATCGCGCCATCGAGATCGCCGACTTTGGTGCAGATTTCGCTCAGGCCGTACTGCGCCTCGAGCATGCCGGGCTTCACGCGAAGCGCCTCTTGATATTCAGCGATCGCGCGATCGATCTTGCCGGTTTTTATATAGGCGAGCGCGAGGTGGGCGTGGGGCTCGGCGAAATTGTGATCCAGTTGGGCTGCCTGCTGGAACTCACTTGTAGCTTCAGTCAGATTTCCAGACTCTCCTGAAACAATCCCGATGTAGTCATGGGCGACAGCGTTTTGCGGGTCGGCTTCGATGGCGGCCTGAAATTCTTTCACGGCAGACTGGAGGTCCCCTTGTTTGAAGTGGGCAATGCCTTGCTGGATGTGATCAGCGGACGCCGTCTGTCGAGCGGTTCTGAGAACCTTGTCTTCCGGAAATAATTCCAGCGCCTTGCTTGCGGTCGCCGCAGCGTCAGCCGTCGCGCCGATGGCTTGTTGGCGGGCGACGAGGCTCTCGTAAAGTGAATTGCTGAACGGCGAAAGAGCGAGGCCCTTCTTGAGGACGTCGATGCTTCCGGTGAGATCGCCCGAGCGAGCGAGAAGGCCATCGAGCAGGAGATAGTCGGACTCGGAGGTCGGACCGCGGTCGACCACCTGGCGCGCAAAGTTAATGGCCTTCGGAAGGTCGCCTTCGCTTGCCGCTTTCTGCGCGATGGCGGACAAGACGAACTGATCTTTGTTCCCCGACTTTGCGAGGCGGTCGAGGAGGGCGAAGTAGTAACCCTTGTATTCGAGGCGCGAACGAATCAACTCCTGACGATAAGACTTCAGCAAAGCGACGGGCGGAACGGAGTCGGGCTTGCCGGGAATGGCATTCACATGGATGAAACCAGTGCCAGGAAGCGATGCGGTGAAGGAGCTCTTCGGGTACGGCTCGTCCGGAGTGCGGAGAATGCGGTGATTGGTGAGCGTGGAGTGGCTCACGGTGAGAGCGGGCTGACGAGCCATGTGGCACGCAGCGCAGGCGTCATTGGACTGGAGAGCGAGGCGCTTGGGTAAGGCGAGCGTGCAGCTTTTGTCGGTGTGGCAATGAAGGCAACGGTCACGGAAGTACGCGGGTGCTTTTTCTGCGCTGGGCTGCTCGTGAGGGTCGTGGCAGCTCTGACATCCGAGTTTGCCTCCGCTCTCGCGATAGCAGCGGCTCAACGTCATGGAGTAGTAGTGCTCGAGCAAGGGTGACTGCTCGGCACGAGGATCGATGGGAGCCTTCAGAATGATGACGGTGTCGTTCAGAGGGGTGCCGGGGCGGAAATCTTCCCAAGACTTACCCGCCTGCAGGGCACGAATGTCGCCCTCGTGGCAATTCATGCAGATGTTGTCGGCGAGCCACGGCGAGAGCTTCGCGGGATTGACAATGCTTGTGTCGGGACCCGATGGAATCGGTGCATCCATCTGCCTTTCCGCGACGTGGAGTTCGCCGGGGCCGTGGCATTTTTCGCAACCAATCGCCGTCTCGAGGACAGCCGGATCTTCGTAGAGAGCGTCGCGATTGCGCACGGGCTGGATGCGCCCGCTGTGGCATCCGACGCAGTCGGACGTCATCGGAAGACTGAAGCCGAGATCGCGAACATCGAAGTTCGGCGAAAGATCCCACGATTTGGTGGCCGAATAGTAGGAGAGCGGAGCTTCAAAGAAGTAGTTGCCGCGGCGAACGATCGGCGTCGCTCCGTTCGCACCGGTGCCGATCACGTATGCGAGCTCTTCGGTGTGACGGAAAACCTCGTGGCCCTTGTCATCGATTTCGTATTCGCTCTGGTGGACGTGAGAGTCGCGCGCGTAAATCTGGTAATGCCGGTTGTGATGCTCATTGAAAATGTCGATTGGCTTGGCGAGCCATCCGAGATCGGCGAGGCGATTCGGCGTGAACATGGAATTTCCCATGTCGGTGTGAAAAAACTTTTCGAAGATCTCGGCGTGGCAGGACTGGCAAACCTTCGAGCCGACGTAGTGGACATTGGGTGCGGTGTTGCGGAAGTGCGGGGACTCGTTCTGGGGACGTTGGCCTCCTGGATGTTCGATCTTGGACTGTGGTGTGCTGCGGCCGGTGACCAGCAATAGAAGAATGGCCGTCGCAAAGGAGAAAAGCACTCTGCCACCGCCCACAAGGCCCGAGCGTCGTCGCAAAAACGAACTGAACTTCAAGGCCGCGCTTCCGACTGCGAGGGAGCAGTTTCTTGCCTGACAAGGCGGCGAAGTTCCTTGTTCATGTCCATCTCATGCTCGGGCGTGTGGAGCTGGGCAACCTTGGCAAGCATCTCGTCGGCCTTGGCCTTCTCACCCTTCTTGCGATAGGCCTGACCTAACTGGAAAAACGGCCCGGAATCGTTGGGATCGAGTTCGGTGGCGCTTTGGAGTTCCGGGATGGCGCGGTCGATTTCACCTTCTTTCAGAAGCAGCTTTCCGAGTTCGGCGTGCGAGTGTGAATACTTTGCGTTCAACACAATCGATCTCTCCAGAGCGCGAATTGCTTCTGCCTCGGCGGGGCTGCCCGTTTCCGCGCCCGCGCGGATCAAGGCCTCTGCAAACACGTACGGAGTGAGGAAGTCGGCGCCTGGAGCGGCGCTCTTTGGGCGAAGGAGATCGACTGCTTTTTGCGCCTGCCCGGTCTGCATCCACACTTCTCCGAGGGCGATGTAGGGCAGGGATTTTTCGGGAGCGAGCGAGCTGGCGGTCTCAAATTCCTTTTCTGCCTGCTCCATGCGACCGCGCATCACCAGCATGAAGCCGCGCTGGACGTAGAGGCGATAAGAGTTCGGAACGTAGTGAATGCCGACATTGAGTACCTCGAGACCGATGTCGTAGGACTCGTCGTCGAGACAGAGAGCGGCGAGATCGACGTAATTTTCTTCCGCCGTCGGCTCAAGCTTGGTCGCGGTCCGAAGTGAGTCGTAAGCCTGCTTGATGTCGCCGCTCTTGCGATATGCCTCGGAGGCCAGGTTGTAGAGTTCGGAACGACCCCGCCCTTCGTTCACAAGCTGGTTGAAAAGACGAATAGCATCGGGAAAGTTCTCGGCGCGGATCAGCATCAGCAGTTCGTTGTAGCCGGCGAGATAGGGGTCGCCGTATTTCTTTCGTGCAGACGCAAACAGCGCCGCAGCTCCGGAGTACGCTCCAGCCTGCCCGAGGATCAGGCCTCCCTGAAAGCGATCGTCTGCGTCATCAGGTGGAAGGGCACGCAAGACATCGGCCGCCTGAATCGTCTTTCCCTTCACGGCGAGGCACTGCGCGTAGTGCAGGGTCCATACCGGATTCGACGCAACCCGCGCGCCTGCCTTCTCGTAGTGGGGCAGGGCGAGGCCGAAGTTCTTCCGTTGATAGTCAATCTCGGCGAGATAGATATGAGCGATGGGATCAGCGGGAGTGTCCTTCAAAACGAGATTCAGGTCAGAGGCCGATTCAGAAAGATGGCGCTGATCGAACTCGTTGACGGCCAGATTTTTTCGTGCCGGCACGAAACCCGGATGGATCGCAAGGGCGCGCTTGAACTGCGCATTCGCTTGATCGATGTGGCCGGACTCAGTGAGCGCGATGCCCAGCAGGTTCAGTGCCTTCAGGTCCTGCGGATCCTGGCGCAACGCTGCATTGAGGAATTGAATGGCAGCGGAGAGATTGTGGCGGCTGATGGATTGGAGCGCACAATCGTAGGGCGTAGAACCGCAGTCCGCAGACCAACTCAGAAGAGACACGAATAGCGACAACAGAGCCCCGACCGCAACCCGGAGAAAGCGGTAACGAAACATGGTCCCGATTTTGGTACGACTGCTCGCGCGTCAGAGCAGGAAATCCCGCTCCGACGCGCGGTACATACTATCAATCCGCGTCCGGACTAGAAAGACAAGCGCAGCGCAAACTGGATGTCCCTGGCCGGGTACGTGGATGTGGATCTTCCGAAATTCGAAATGTTGGCCAGATCGTTGTTTGCGTTCGTGAGATTCACGCGATTAAAGACATTGAAGAACTCGGTGCGAAATTGCACGTTCGCACCTTCATTCCCGATGAACCATGGAATTTTTATGTTCTTGATCACCGAGAAATCCGTGTTGGCATATCCCGGCCCATGGAATGTGTTGCGTCCGAGGTTGCCTTCCAACCCGAGGTTCGGAATCGGAAACACGCTGGAGCAGAAGGGCGAACCCGCGCAGTTGAAGATGCCCGTCAGGTAATCAGAGCGAGACAGGCCACGTTTGGTGTTCCCAAATGCTGGTGTGTTCGGGTAGTCGAGGTTGGTGCCGTCCGCGTTGTAATCGCAGCCGGTATTGCCAATCGCGTTCCCGCTCGAGTCGAAGACCGGACTGAACCCGGCGGAACAGACCACCGAGAAAGGCGGCCCGGCTTGCAGGATCGTCACGTTGGTGAGCTGCCAGTTTCCAAGGACCTTGTTGAGGAAGCCGTTGCCATGCGGGCTGGGCACCGACCAGATCGAGGTGAAGGCCAGCCGATGGCGAATATCAAAATCGGCAAGCCCGCGTTCCAAGCTGTCGTTGTAGGCGTCAACATGTTCAAGACCATCGAGTTTGCTGGACTGGTCGATGGCCTTCGAATACGTGTACGACGCATCAAAAGTAAAGGCCTGCCCGATGTGACGCTTCACGGCGGCGGTGAGGCCGTTGTAGTGGCTGTTTTCGTTGGCCTGCCCGTAGCTGACGCCGCCGAAGCCCGGCTTCAGGCCTGTGAAGTTGCCTTTGTTCTGGATCAAGTCTCCAGCAAAGCGGTTGACGTTGTAGCTGGCATAGAGGTGACGACCGGCCGACCCGATGTAGTCGATTTCTGCGACCCACCCAGTTCCAATGGCGCGCTGCACGCCGAGAAACCAGTTCTGCATGTAAGCGACGGGCATGTTGGGATCAACAACCTGAACGTTTGCCGCCCCCTGGAGCAAGCCTCCTTGCGGGTTGAGGCCCGGTTGCAGGCCTGGCGGAATGGGGAAGTTATACGGTGGACTGGAACTGGTGCCGAGCGCGAATACCGGCAGGTTCGACGGGGTTAAGGCCGACGCCGAGCCGAGACCGAAGTTGGGAGTGTTGGTGTAGTAGTTGTTGGAGAGCTGGTCGGACGGACGGTCATAGAAGATGCCAAACCCACCGCGCACCGACATCTTGCCCTCTTTGCTCGGATCCCAAGCGAACCCCAAGCGCGGGCTGAAAGTATTCATGGTGTGCTTGAACATGTGACTTCCGCACGTCATCGTGCCAGAAATGATCGCTGCCTTCAGTCCACCACTCATACCGTTAGGAAACGCCATCTCGCAGACTTTGCCGGTCGCATCGGACGGGTTGAAGAAATCTTCGTAGCGGAAACCGAGGTTCAAGGTCAGGTTCGGGCGGACTTTCCAGTCGTCCTGAATAAAGGCTGAGAGCGAACCGGTACGCATCAGGCTGTACAAGGGATTCACGCGCTGGCCAGTGACGGGGTTGAAGCCAATCTGCTGCTCGTTGAACGCGGTGTCGGTCGCGAAATCGAAGACGTTGCTGAAGAAGAAGGTGGGGCGGTCGAAAACGCGGGACGATTCGTGATCGGCGCGTCCGCGAGTCACGTTGCCACCAAACTTCAGGCTGTGGGACCCGCGGGTGAGGGACGCCACATCTCTCCATTCAAAGTTGTTTTGCACGAAGGCATTCGGACCCCAGCCCTGCTGATATCCCTCGATGCCGTTCACGGTAATTCCGGGCACCTCGGGATGATTCAGGATGGCGTTGCCGAAGGGACGCTGCGTGGAGAAGCCAGCTTCGTTCACGAACTTCGAGGCGACGTGCACCCAGTCGACGGCGAAGTGCTCGCTGTACGTCGGCTCAATCGCGTTAAAGGCAGGATAGACAAATACCGTTCCGAACAGCACCTGATGCAGGTCGGTGTGGTTGTAGGTGCCAAAAATGCGATCCTTGTCGCTGTTGAACGAGTGATCGATGCGCGCGGTGTACTGGAAGCCGTTCCGCGGCAGCGTGGTGGCAAGGTTGCCGACACCGGTCACCTGAAAATCGCAGGGAATGCTTACACTCGGCGTGATTTGATACGAGCCACTGCAATTGGGGACGATACCCGCTGTCGTTGTGAAACCTCCGGTGGGCGTAACGGAGGATGGATACGTGGTCACGACCTTCGTTGAGACATTGTTGGGGAAGTTCGTCTGCATGAAGTTAATGAAGTCGGGCGTAAAGATGGTCACTTGACGGCCGGAGGCGACACCCGATTTCAGGAAATCCATCGACGCGAAAAAGAAGGTGTGATTCTTGCGGATCGGTCCGCCCAGGCTCCACGCTCCCTCATTGCGGCGGAACACCGGCACCGCGTTTTGAAAATGGTTGCGCGCCTGGAGCTTGTTATCAGTATGGTAAAAGCCTGCGGTCCCGTGCCAGTTGTTGGAACCCTGCTTCGTGATGATGTTCACGAGCGCTGCGCCGTTCCGGCCGAACTCGGAGGAGAAGTTGTTGGCTGCGACGCGGACTTCCTGGACATCCTCAGCGTTCGGGTTGATATTCGTGACGCCGTTGCGCTGGGTGGAGTCGATCGACGCGGAATCGATGAGGAAGCTGTTGGATTCGGCGCGCGAGCCGTTCGCGTTCAGGTTGATTCCGAACTCGGGATTAAAGATGTCGCCGGTCGCTTGGGCGTAGGCTTGTCCGCCGGAACTCGCGATGCCGCTGACGCCGGGCGTCGTAACGACCAGCGTGTAGAAGTTACGTCCGGAAAGTGGCAGGTCGTGAATCTTGCGCTCTTCGATCTCACCCGACACACGGCCTTCCGACGTTTCGACTGCCGGGGCCTCGCCGGTCACTTCCACGACGGCGTCGGCTCCGCCCACCACCAAGTGCATGTTGACGGTTTTTGTTTCCGCGACCTCAACGCGAAGGTGCTCCTGCACGGTGGTCTTGAACCCCTTGGCCGCTGCGGTGAGCGAAAACAAGGCAGAGGGCAAAGACGTAAAACGAAAATAGCCTGAATCCTGCGTTTGGGTAGTTTGCATGACCCCGGTTTCTTCGTTCTTCAGAGTGACGGTCGTGTTGGGCACGACAGCACCGCTGGGGTCGGTAACAGTTCCTTCGATGGAACTGGTGAATTGCGCCCACAGTGGGCAACCGACAACGAGGATCAGGAGCAGCACACACGAAAGCACGATCCGACGTGGGACCAAGGTACCCTCCGCGATGTCAACGCATTCAAAAAACCGAAGAAATTTTTTGCACGCCAGCGGGCAGATAATATGAATTTATTATTTGCAGTCAAGGGAGATTTCCTGAAACGAGCGTTTGAAAAACCTAAAAGGTATCGCAGTTTTTCTGCTCATTGAGCGTGCGAGCAGTTTTTGGCGGAGGCGCGGCATCGCGACAACCATCATGTTTACTGGCGAAAACGATGGTTGTTGTTGTTGGGATTATCTGAAGCGAGAACAAAAACGAATTTGCAATTTTGCTCCGGCGCAATTCGGCGAGCATCGATCGTGAACACTTTCAGTCACGGTGCTTGTTGGATCGTCAGATGGGACGGTAGCAAATCTCGCGACACGAGGCAGGCTTGGGCCAGCCCGCAGTTGTGGTAATTTGACGGCAACACGTCTTGGAGCCCATGGGGAAAATCTTTGCGCGAGTTGCATCGGTCTTAGTTTCGCTGCCCACATTCGTTCTTTTCCTTTCGCCAAGCGCCGAAGCATTTCAGGGAACGGCGTCTCCGGGTCCGTTAGCGCGGCCCGTCCCTCACGTTCAGACGAACCTGCCACCCATCACGGTGGAGTTTCGTGACATCGCGCCGCAGGCTGGATTGACGGCGGTCAATGTGTCGGGTGACGCGCAAAACAAGAGATACATCCTGGAAACAACGGGCAGCGGAGTGGTGATCTTTGACTACGACAATGACGGATTGATGGACATCTTCATCCCGAACGGCACCACGCTGGATGGCGACGGCCGCGGCAAGGCTTCTACCAGCCACCTGTATCACAACCTCGGAAATCTTAAGTTCGAAGATGTTACCGAGAAGGCTGGACTTGCGAAGGTGGGCTGGGGCCAGGGGGCCTGCGCTGCTGATTACGACAACGACGGCTACACCGATCTATTTGTCACCTACTTTGGACACAGCGTTCTTTATCGCAACGAGGGGAACGGCACGTTCAAAGATGTGACCGAAGCAGCGGGTCTGGGGTCAGCTGCGGTTCGCTGGGACACGGGGTGTTCGTTTTTTGATTACGACCTCGATGGGAAGCTTGATCTGGTGATCGCAGGCTATGTCGAATTTGATCGTAGCAAGATTCCTGAACCAGGAGCGTCCGGATATTGCATGTGGAAGGGCATTCCGGTGATGTGCGGCCCGCGGGGCCTTCCACCGGGCAAGACTATGCTCTTTCACAACGATGGGCATGGGAAGTTTAGCGACGTCTCAACCAAGAGCGGGCTTGGGAAGAGCACAGGTTGCTACGGATTCACGGCGCTGGCTTCCGATTTCGACAATGACGGGTATCCGGACATCTACATCGCATGCGATTCGCGGCCGAGCCTGCTGTATCACAACCTGAAGAACGGGACGTTCGAGGAGATGGGAATCTCGGCGGGCGTGGCGCTCAATGATGCCGGTCAAGAACAGGCAGGCATGGGTGTGGCCGTTGCGGACTACGACGAAGATGGATACACGGACATCGCCAAAACGAATTTCAGCGACGACGCTCCGAACCTGTATCACAACGATCAAGACATGACCTTCACGGATCGCGTGTATGAGTCCGGAATTGGCGCGCGGACGCAGTTTCTCGGGTGGGGGATCCACTTCATCGATGTGGACAACGACGGGCGGAAAGATCTGCTGATGGTCAACGGGCATGTTTATCCCGAGGTAGAACGAAGTTCGATGAACTACAAGTACCGGCAGCCGCGACTGCTCTATTGGAACGTGGGCGGCGGGAAATTTAAGGACTTGTCGGAGAGCGCAGGTCCGGGGATCACGGAACCCTGGGTCTCGCGCGGTTCGGCGGTGGGCGATCTCGACAACGATGGATCGCTCGAGGTCGTGATCAACAACATGGACGGGCGGCCGAGCCTGTTGAAGAATTATGGAACGAAAAAGAATTGGCTGTTGATTCAGTGCGTGGGCGTGAAGGCGAATCACGACGCGATCGGCGCGCGTGTATACGTGTATGTCGGCGATCGGAAGATCTCGGGCGAGATCCAGACGGGGACGAGTTTTCTGTCGCAGAACGATCCGCGCGTGCACATAGGACTGGCGGACGATGCGACCTACCAGCGAATCGAAGTGCAGTGGCCGGGAGGAGCACGAGAAGCGTTTCCCGGCGGGAAGGCGAATCAGATTCTCGTGTTGACTGAGGGGACAGGGACTGCGGTTTCTGCCAAGCGCTAAGAAGCCACCTCGCCAATGAACCGAAGAGAACAAGGCATCTTCCCTCCGGGGCTAAGCCCTCATTTCCGGCGTCACTGAACGGCTCGGCCAAACAGGCTCGCAAAAACCCGAGAGACGCGCGAAAAAGGAGACCTCAGGCGCTAAAGCGCCCACGTATCCCCGGGTGCAAGGACCTTTGATTTAGCGCAAGAGTGCCGATGCGCACCACAGGACAGGCGCCTGTCCGTGGAGATCACCGGTGAGGCGAGCGCGGTCGAGGTAGTACTGCATGTCGTTCTTCTTCCCGGTTCCCTGGCAGACGTTGCGGAGATCGGCGTTGGCATCGAGGTAGCTGACAACTCCGAGCCATCCCTTGCGCGCAGCCTTCGCGTAGGTCTTCTTATCGAGCCAGCCATTCTTCACGCCTGAAATCAGTGCGAAGGTGAACATGGCGCTGCTGGAGCTCTCAGGCCAGGCTTCCGGGTGGTCGATGAGTTCGTGCCACATGCCGTCCTTGTCCTGATACTGCAGGAGAGACTGCATCATCTTGTGATAGCCCTCGAGGATGCGTGCACGCTGCGGATGGTCGGCGGGAAGTGATGTCAGCATTTCGGTCATGCCGGCCGCCACCCAGCCGTCACCTCGTCCCCAATAAAACGGCACATCCGGTGCATGGTAGAAGAGTCCATTGGGCTGTTGCAGCTTGTCGAGATAACTGACCATTTCCTGCGCGGCCCGATCGAGATATTTTTTGTCACCGGTGGCGCGGTACGCCTGCAACTGGACCATCGTGATCATGTACATGTCGTCGATCCAGTAACGGGTCTGCGACGTGAGGCCGTCGGGCTGCGGATTCTCCCATTGCTTGTCAGCGATGGCCTTGCCGAGGTCCAAATATTTCTGTTCTTTCGTCTCGATGTAAATCTGGAGTGGCACGATTCCAAACACCGTGAGGTCAACGTGCTTTGGCTCGGGGACGAGTTTTGCGTCGTCTCCGAGGAGCGGGTCGAAGCGGCGAATCAGTTTCGTGGTGAGATCCTGGTCCGCGCTGAGTTGCGCGAAGGTTAATGCCCCATACCAGGCTACGGACTCCGGGTACGTGATGAACGAAGGTGGCTCCTTGCGGCCGAAATTGGTGTGGGGCGTCGCCACAAAGTGTTCGGCGACACGCTTGCCGACTTCCTGCGGTGAGGTTCCTGCCGGCCATTTTTTGAATTCTTTTACCTGCGCATTTGCGAACGAAGAGCCAACGATGATTGCCAACGTCTCCACTGCCAGCCAACTGCAGCATTTACGCACCGTGAATCCTCCGTCGATGGATTGTTGATTTCGCATGTAAGAACTTGTTGGCGCCAGTGGCGCATCGTCAAAGCTTGGCGTGCTGGTGCACGGCTCGAAACAGGACAACGTTGCCATCGGGGTCGTCGACGCTGACGTTTCCACCTTCCGCCTTCGGAGTAAGACCGCGTTGCTTCAGGCTTTCTGCGGTTGATGTTTCCCGGTCCACGGAAAATACGATCTGCGCAGGGGCAGGCTGCGGAGCCAATCCCAATTCGTCCCGAGAATCACCCGGCAGGCGCAGGCGGTTCCGATCGGCCGCGATCGGTTCGAATCCAAGCTTGTCGATGTAAAAAGTCTGCTCGACGTCGACGTTTTTTGCGGGTGAGACTGCTGCTTGCAAACGGGTCGACAAGCGGTGCTCCCCGAGATGCTTGCCCTTATCTTCCTCATGCATGGAACCAGGCAGGTATTGCGTGTACTCCACGATTTGTCCCTCGGGATCGTGCAAAACGAAGAGCAGGTTGCCGGCGCGAAACTTCTTTGCGTCCGGTGGATTCAATCCGAGTTTGATGTACGCGGTGCGCAATGACTCGATGTCGTGGACTTCGTAGCAGACATGCATGAGGCCAGGTGGTTGCGAGTCCTGCGTCCGCGGATATAACTCAATGAATTGCCGATCGTTGATCTTGATGAAAAGCTCGGTGACCTTGCCGGCCTCGGCGAATTCGAAGGCTTTCTCGAAGCCCAAGGTCTCGTAGAACTGCCGGGATTTCTCCAGGTCGGCGACTCGTAGCGCGACGTGGGCAATTCCGTCTAAGTCTGCAGATTGAGCAAGCAGACATGAAGCCGTCCCGAGTACGAGAACAGCCACGGAGAGTCGGATTGGAGTGGGAGTAAGCAATCGTCACTCGCTGGATACTAGGTCTGCAGCTCGGCTCCCGGGCCGACAGCGATCAGAAAGTATGTCGCCGGTGTGCTTCCGCTATTGCGGATGCCATGCTCATCGTTGGAACGGGCGAATCCCAGCGAGCCCGCGCTCAAGGGATAGGTCTTGCCGTTTACGGTGAGTTCGATGTTCCCTTCCCGCACGAGCCACATTTCTGAGTGAGGATGATGGTGCGTCGTGGCCGTCGGCGCGCCACCGGGAGGCAGCGTGGTTTCGTGCACCTCGATTCCTTCGCCGGTTGCCAGCTTTCCTCGCATGATCATACGAATCTGCGCGTTGTTGTTGGCGATGTGCAAGGGGAGTTGGTCGAACTGAAAGGCTCCGGATGGCAGAGAGCGTTCGTCGGCATGTGCCGGCAGTTGAGCCGCGAGCGGCAGCAGCGCGGGAAGAAGCGCGCATATTTCACGTCGGGTCAGGGACATTTTTCGCTCCGGGCGGAGTCAGCGAGCGAACGTTGGAGTAGCGGGTATTCGCGCAACGTTCTTGGTCGCTGTTTTCTTCTCTGAAACGGGCGGCATCATACCAGAGGGGTTCTGCGAACACGTTGCGCGGACGCTCAGAGCAACGTCAAATCCTCGGGTTCGTGATTTTCGGGAGAATTCTCGCGCCGATGGCGACATCGCGCGTAGTGATCAGGAGAGCCAATGGAGACGCGCAAATTCGTGATGTGAGCTGATCTGAAATCTCGTGTCGCGAGTGTCGGCTTCGTCGCATGGTCCTTTAACGCGTTCAAAGTGCATCTTTAATATTTCAGCCTTGACACATCTTTCACCGATGCCTAGCTTGCGGTTGGCCGGACCTGCGCGGCGCAAACGCAGACTTATGTCCCGAGCATCTTCCGGAGCTGGCGCGGGTCAAAATCCATACACGAGGTGAGTAATGATGGCGAAGCTGGGCTGCCTGCTGGCTTTCGCGGTGCTTCTCGCATATTCGCAAGACACTGCTCCGGAAGGCTTCGAATTGTGGACGGGAGCGTCGCTCGCGCAACTTGAGGGGCAACTGAAGACGGAGGCAGGCACGAGCGCGCACCACATTGCGACCAAGCGGCTGGCGGATTTTCCGAACGACATATTCATGCTTTCGCGGCGAGAAGCAGACGGCATTGTCGAGTGGCACGAAAACCAGGCGGACATTTTCTTCGTGCAGTCGGGCTCGGCCACACTGCTCGTGGGAGGCACCATGGTGGGTGGAGAGGAAACGGAACCCCACGAGAAACGAAATGGCAAGATTGAAGGGGGCGTCCGTCGAACTCTGTCGGCTGGCGATGTGATTCGGATTCCGGCCAAGGTTCCACATCAGATTCTGCTTGATGGTTCCAAGGGCTTTACCTATTTCGTCGTGAAGGTGAAGGGATATTAGTTTATGCATCAGTGGACCAACGCGATTGTGAGCCCGCAGTGTAAGATCGCATCCCGATGCGTGTTCCCTACCCTCAACTCTTCGAAACACTTGAGCGAGTGCTGTTGCAAGAAGGTTTTGAGCGGGGCCGTGCCGCTCGCTGCGCCGAACTGTTCGCTCAGACCAGCCGCGACGGCGTCTACTCCCATGGCCTGAATCGTTTTCCACTGTTCATCGCAATGATTCGCTCCGGCGTCGTCGATCTTCATGCGGAACCGGAATTGGTTTCCGCGAGCGGCCCCATCGAACGATGGGACGGCAACGTGGGTCCGGGTAACCTGAACGCTTTTCATTGCATGGAGCTGGCAATCAATCTGGCTCGGCAGCATGGGATGGGGTGCGTAGCACTCGCCAACACGAATCACTGGATGCGCGGAGGCAGCTACGGATGGCAAGCTGCGGAGGCTGGCGTTATTGGCATCTGCTGGACGAACACGTGCCCGAACCTTCCTCCGTGGGGCGCCCGCGAGGCATTGGTTGGGAATAATCCTCTGGTCATCGCCGTGCCGCGCAAGGCGGGACATGTTGTTCTCGATATGGCGATGTCGCAATTCTCCTATGGCGCGCTGGCGGCTTATCGAATGCGCGGCGAATTGCTTCCGGTCGAGGGCGGTTATGGGCTTGACGGAACACTGACGCGGGTCCCTTCGGAGATTGAAACGTCCAAGCGGCCTCTCCCGATCGGGTATTGGAAGGGCTCAGGTCTTGCGCTGATGCTCGACCTGGTAGCCGGAATTCTTGCGGGTGGGTCGACGACGCACCGGATCCCGCCGGAGCCCGAGAAAGAAACTCGCCTGTCGCAGGTCTTTGTTGCGTTCGATCCGGCGAGGTTAGGTGGGACCATGTCGGCGAGCGATGTTGCCGAGGACGTGATCCGACATTTCCAGGTTTCATCACGCGAAGGCGGTGGACGTCTGCGATATCCGGGAGAACGAGTGCTGGAGAAGCGCCGCGAGAACATGGAAAAGGGCGTGCCCGTGGAACCGTCGATCTGGCGCCAGGTTCAGGAGGTCGCCGGCTGACGGGAACGCGTGGAGCTCAGAGTGTCTGTTGCTCTACTTTGTCGAGATGGGTCTCCTGCAGCGGACGGCTCTGGTACAGATTGAAGTCTTCAACATTCTTCAACACAAAAGTGGGAGCCGAAGACGCATGAGCCATCTTCACGTGAATGAAGTCGGCACCCTGCACGTCTTCTAGTTGAACCGCAGGGCGGAGGTCTTCCTTCACATATTTCACCTGGATGTCGCGCATAGACAGCCCTTTTACATGACGAATGAAAAAGCCATGCGCCGGCAGTGCTCCAAAGCGATTGGGGTCGGGGTACACCGTTTCGATCTCCGGAACCTGAATGGTGGCAGCCTCGGCGCTGCCCCCGCCCTGATGAAGCACGTAGATGTTGCTGAGGTGAATGTCTTCGAGCGAGTGGCCGGGAATGCCGGTGATCAGAGTTGCCTGTTTGGAGACGCAGTTGGAGACGACAATGTCGCTGATCTTCACGCGGCGGATTTGTCCGATCGCCGCTCCTTCCGGGCCACGCATGCGACGGCCGAGCCGCAGAAAGAGCGGCAGGTCGACCGGATCGCGCATGGTGATGTTACTGATTGACACATCTTCCAGCAGAGCGCCATCGACGGACTCTAGCGCGATGCCGCGACACGCATCGGCGACGCAATTCGACACGGTAACGTTGCGGAAGCCCCCGTTGGATTCGGTGCCGAACTTGATGCGACCGTTGCGGGGCGCCTTCTCGGGGGCGATGGGCTTGTAAGTGTCGTCGAGAAGAGTGCCTTCTTCGTATCCTCCGGTGACGTAGCAATTCGTGATGGTCACATGATCGGTCGAGCGCGCGTACCCAAGACCGAATGAACTCTTCAGACAAATGCCGTCGTCCCAGGGAGAGTTGACACTGCAATTGGAGACACGGACGTTGCGGCAGCAATCGATGTCGATCGCGTCGCGATTGGTGTCGATGGTGAGGTTGTCGATCGTGAAATTGTCGACGCCGGTGGCGAGAATTCCGAAGTGCCCACCGTGGAGGATCGAAAAATCGCGCAAGATGACGTTATGACAATTCTTGAGGCTGATCGCTTTGTTGCCGACGCCGGGGGCCAGAGTCTTGTCGCCGGTGCCGCGGTCGAGCCCCTTGCCCCAGATTCGGCCGGGACCGGTAATGGAAAAATTGGAAATCTCCTCGCCCCAGATCAAGCTGTTGTGCCAGTGACTGTGCCCGAAGTCCTGAAACTTGTCCCAGGCGTTGGGCTCAGGAGGATCGTAGCCACCGCTTGCGCCGGGTGCGGGCGGATCGGCTGCAATGATCGTGGCGCCCGGGCCAAGATATAGCTCGACATCGCTCTTCAGATGGATCGAGTAGCACAGATAGGATCCGACAGAAACGACGACGGTGCCGCCGCCCGCGGCGGCTGCGGCATCGATGGCCTTGTTGATGGCGTCCGTGTCGAGAGTTTTGCCGTCGCCCTTGGCGCCAAAGGCGCGGACTTCATACTGATCGGCAATAGCCGCGGTAGGTTTCGCGCTCGCAGGGAGAGAAACGCTGCCAACCACTGCCCCGGCGACTCCGGCACCAGTGAGCCTCAGGAAATCGCGACGAGGGCCCTTCCCTTCTGTCATGAAGCCTTCCTCCTTACACTGCTGCGGATATCAAGAACAGGGCTTATTTGCTAAGAGCCGGCTGCGGCGGAAATTTGGCATTCACCACACCCGAGGACAAGACCGGCGACCAGTTTTCGAGCATTTGCCGCACCAGTTTCTTGTCCTCTGCGGTGACCTGCGGTAGCGGCGGGCGCACGGGACCGGCCGCCATGCCGAGCTGGTTCATCATTTCCTTCATGATGGAGACTTCGTATCCTTTGCGACGGCTACGCAATGCGTACAGAGGGATGACGTAGTCGTTCATGAGCTGAGCCATTTTAGCCGGATCAGGAATTGAGGCTACGTCGTGCAGCATCAGTGAGAGCTTGGGCGACACAGTGGCGATGCTCGACGTGTACGTGCGAATTCCGATGCTGTAATAAGCAGGGACGCAGTCGTCGCCGGCGCCTCCGATCCAGTAGAGCCGATCGCCCACGTGCTTCATGATTTGTTGATAGCGGCGAATGTCTCCCTGACCGTCCTTCCATGCAGTGAGCGTGGGGATGCGAGCAGCCAGTTTCTCGATCCAGAGTGGGGTCGGATTCACCCAGTCGCGGCTATATACGAAAAGGGGCAGGACCGTAGATGCGCCGATGGCCGCGTAGTAATCCGCGAGCGCTTCGTCGTCGGCATTCGGGTAGTAGGGCGGGAGCGCGAGGATTGCATCCGCTCCGAGTTTTGCCGACTGCTGCGCGAGTTCAATAGCGATCTGGCGATTGAAACCTGTTCCAGAAATCACCGGGACACGACGACCGACTTCCTCGACAATCGCTTTTACAACCTCACAATGTTCTGAGGGCGTCAGCGAATACATTTCGCCGGTTCCTCCCGCCGCGACGACGGCCGACACCGGGTACTCGATCAGCCTCTGGATATTGGCGCGCAAGCCGGGAAGATCGAGCGAGAGATCGTTTCGAAAAGGGGTGATTGGAAATGCGATGACACCACGAAGTCGAGCCCGGAGTCGGTCTGTCATTTCAGGCAGGTTGGCGTCTTCCCTAGGAAGTACGAGATTGTTGCAGGAAAAGAGATTCTGCGCAAAGCTACTTGATCTCTGATCTCCGTCAGTCACCTTCGCTTCACTGCGTGCCGATCGTCAAACTAGAAATTCTAAAAGCTCACTTCAGCATGATTAAACGCGGGCCTTGCAATAATTGACGCATGATATATTCGCGCCCACGATGAGGACCGCGCGTCGCAGCCGTGGTAAGTGACGACGGCCATTTCTATGACAATGCACATCGGCCTTATTGGTGGCGGCAACATCAGCAACACGCATGCACGAGCTATCGGCGCGATTCCGGGAGCGCAGATTGCGGCCATTTATGGAACGAGTAAGGAGAAAGTCGAGCGACTTAGCCGTCAGTACGGCGGTCGCGCCTATGATGACTTTCAAGCGTTTCTTGATCATCGTCCGATCGATCTGGTGGTCATCGGGAGCCCTTCGGGTCTGCACGCTTCGCATGGGATCGCGGCCGCACGTCGCGGCCTGCACGTACTCACGGAGAAGCCGATCGATGTCTCTGTTCGACGAGCCGACGAACTGATTGAAGCTGCCGATCGAGCCGGCGTGAAGTTAGGTGTCATATTCCAGGATCGCGGAAAAAAGGACATTCGTCGACTGAAGGAGTTACTCGATGGCGGACTGATGGGAAGACCGCTGCTGGCGGAGGCCAAGGTGAAATGGTATCGGCCTGCGGAATACTACGGCCAATCGAAATGGCGGGGAACTCTGACAATGGATGGTGGTGGGGCGCTGATCAACCAGGGCATCCACACGGTCGACCTTCTGCTGTGGTTAATGGGCGACGTGGCCAGCGTACAGGCACGCACAGCAACTGCCTTGCATTCGATCGAAGGTGAGGACACAGCTCTGGCGTTATTGGAATTTGCGAACGGGGCGCTCGGATCACTGCAGGCCACGACGGCGGCATTTCCCGGATATCCGCGGCGGATCGAAATCACCGGCACGGAAGGTACGGTGATTCTTGAGCAGGATCAAATCGTAGCGATGGATGTAAAGAATCCGCCGACGGATATGGAGGTTACTGCGCCATCCCATGACAGGGAGAATAACTCGTCGCCGGTGGTCAGCGACTTCCGCAGTCACCAGGTCATCTTTGAGGACTTTTTTACGGCTATTCGGGAAAACGGCACGCCGATGTGCAATGGTCATGAAGGGCGACGCAGCCTCGCGTTGATCGAGAAGATTTACGCGGCGGCTAAGGCGGCGAGATAGGCAGCCGGGACACGGGGCAGAGCTCTGGGGCGAGATGCCGTCACCTTCCCAGCCAGCCGCCGTCGACCACGAGTACGTGTCCGTGAACGTAATCGCTAGCGGAGGAGCTTAGAAAAACGGCGGCACCGGCGAGGTCCGAGGGCGTTCCCCACCGTCCGGCGGGAATTCGATCGAGCAGTTGGCGACTGCGTACCGGATCATTGCGCAACGCTTCGGTGTTATCCGTGGCCATGTATCCGGGAGCGATCGCATTCACGTTGATGCCTTTGGAGGCCCACTCGTTGGCGAGCGCCTTGGTGAGGATCGCGACGCCTCCCTTGGCCGCGGAATAGGCTGGAACGAGAATCCCGCCCTGGAACGAGAGCAGCGAAGCCATGTTGAGAATTTTCCCGCCCGCGCCGCGCTGCAACATGTGCTGAGCGGCCAGTTGTGACAATCGAAAGACCGCGGTGAGGTGGACGGAAATGAGAACGTCCCAATCGGCGAGAGGATACTCGGCGGCGGGCGCACGACGGATCATGCCCGCGTTATTGACGAGGATATCGATCGAGCCGAACTCGTCCATGGTTCGGGTGATCAAATCTGAACAGACTTTCGCGTCGGCGACATCGCCGGCGAGGTAGAAGGACTTCCTCCCCAGCGCACGAATGCGGTCACAGGCTTTCTCGCCGGCGGCCGATTTCCCGTGAAGGCCGACGTTCGCGCCCACTTCGGCCAGGGCCAGCGCGATCGCAGCGCCGAGGCCGCGGCTAGAACCGGTGACGAGTGCGTTCTTACCGTCGAGGCGAAAGGAATCGAGGATCATGAGACAAGATTACTGGATGCGAGCCGGCTCGAGCCGTGGCGACAGAATCTGGATGAAACTGAGGGCTACCAAGTACGCGAAGCCTGCGATCAGAAATGGAATCTTGTAGCTACCGGTCCATTGCAGGACATAGCCGACAACTTTCGCCATCAACATTCCTCCAATCGCGCCGCTGGTTCCGCCTAGTCCCACCACAGAGCCAACCGCTTCGGCTGGGAACAGATCCGAGGGCAGTGTGAACAAGTTGGCGGAGAATCCCTGATGACCTGCTGCTGCCAAACCGATCAACAGGACCGCGCCCCAGGTGCTTTCTACGCGATAGGCGAAGATGATGGGCAAGACTGCGATCGCACATATGAGCATCGCCAACTTGCGCGAGAAGTTGACGCTTTGTCCGCGATGGATCATCCACGACGACAGGCCGCCCCCTGCGACGCTGCCGGCATCGGAGATCAAGTAGATGACCGACACCGGAATGATCAACTGCATGAGATTCAAGCCGTGGGTACGCTGCAAGAAGTCGGGGACCCAGAACAGGAGAAACCACCAGATGGGATCAATCGTGAATTTGCCGATTGCAAACGCCCAGGTTTGCCGGTGCGGGATAAGACGCGCCCAACGGATCTGGGGCACAATCTCCTGCGGATCACTCTTGATGTATTCCAACTCCGTTTTCGAAAGCAGTGGATGCGCTTCCGGCTTGCGAAACAGCAGCAACCAGAAGATTAGCCAAACAAAACCCAGCGCGCCCGTAACTACAAATGCAGTGCGCCATCCCCAATGGAGGGTAATCCAGGGCACAGTGAGCATGCTCACGATTACCCCGATATTTGTTCCTGCATTGAAGATTCCAGTCGCCAAGGCGCGTTCTTTCCGCGGAAACCATTCGGCAACGGTCTTGATGCTCGCGGGGAAGACACCAGCTTCGCCGAGACCGAGCGCGAAACGCGCAACGAGAAAGCCGGTGAACGAACTCGCGAAGGCGTGCGCCATCGAAGCCAGGCTCCAGAAGACCATCGCGAGGGCATAGCCGAGACGAGTTCCCAATCGATCCACCAGTCGGCCCGCGATCACCATCCCGACCGCGTATGCGGCCTGGAACGCCAACACGATGTTGCTGTAATCGATATCGTTCCAGCCCAGGTCATGCTGGAGCGTCACCTTCAGCAAGCCCAGAACCTGGCGATCCATGTAGTTTTTGGTAACGCCGAAGAGCAGAAGTGCGCAGATCACCCAACGGAACTTTCCGACGGCATTCGTGATCGGCTTGGGCGCGTCTGGGGACTGGAGTGACTGCGAATCAGACACACCGGCACTCTGCTTGGAGGCGGGGGGCATAAGAAGCTTTTAGAAATTTACACCATTTATTTCTTGCGTCCGGCTTCCAGGCCCGAGCCGCCCTGGTCGAATCCCTGTTGCACGTTGACGACTCCAAACTGGCGGTCCTCGATTTCCCGATGAGCAGCCATGGCCCAGAGGAACGAGATACGGTGACCGGGAACCGAAACGTTCGGGTGAAAGCCGCTTGGCATCAGAACGGCGTCGCCATCGCGCACGACGGTTACCAATTCCGGATACGCGGTGTTGTTGTATACCAACTGAATGCCGAAAGCCGGGTCGGGCATATTGAAGAACACATAAATTTCCTCGAGCATGGCAGCGTGCTCATGCGGCGGCCAGCTGGTCCAATTGCCCGGCTCGGAGTCGGTGAAGCCTGCGACCAGCCTGCCCGCCTGCACGTTCTTGGCGAGCAGCATATTGAGATGCCGCCGAGCGCCAGGTCCGCCGGTATTAAAGTTCAGGCCGGGGTCTTTTTCGACATCGGAATAACGGACAATTTGAACCGGATACTTGCCTTTCACTTCGGCGGAGAATTCCGCGAGATCGACGTTCGAGGTAGTCGTGACCTTCACGCGGGAATCACGTGGAATATACATGGAATCGAATTTCGCGAGATTCGTGGTTTCGGAATCGAGGGTAATAGTCGCTTCGCCGGAAAGGCAAACCAGGCCGGTTTCGCGATCAGCCGTAGAAAACTCTTCCGATGGTTTGGACTGGTCGAGGATGATTCGTCCATAACACAGATGCTTGGTGGAGCTGTTGGCAGGCGTCACGGCGATTCGCCGGCCGAGATGCGAATGCGTGTTGCGGAAAATCATCTTCTCCGGAGATACGTTATTCATCGACCCTCTCCCGCGCGACTGGGAAATGCGTTTCTATTCGAAGCTCGACACGGCTTTTCGTCTCTCATGCTCCTCCATATACGCAGACAAAAATCGGGGGGAAGCGTCTGCGAAGGGAGGTAGCAAAGTTGGAAGCCGAGGTTAGAAGTTATGTCCGAGTTGAGGAGCCAAGGAAGCGGCGCTTCACCGCGACAAGGATCGAGATGAGAGAACCCTCCCGTTGGCATTGGGCTTTCGTGAGTCGCACTGTTACAAGGACCCGTAGCATAAAAATCGCTCTATGCAGTGTCAAACCATTAAAACTGAAAATTGACTTCAGCTTCGCTGAATAGAATCACAGGTCGACGTCAGAGATGAACCAAGGGGCAGGCACAAAAGAGCGGTTGGTGGGCTGCTGAAGCAACGCCGCCAGGATCGTTCAAAGAAGCAAGCGCAAACGGACTCGGGTTATGTCTTCAGCATTGACTGCAATGAATTAGCGATGGACTCGGTCAGCTTGCGAGGATACTCAGTTTTCACCATCGCGAGACCGAGCATCCGGCTGATGCGGTGGCCTTCAATGCGGAAAGTTTCGAAGAATGCTCCGGCTCGCTGACGGAGCGCGTGCTCGGGCAAGACGGAATAGCCGAACCCGGATTCCACAAGGCGCTTGATCGCTTCGGTGTCGTCGGCTTCCATCACGACGCGCGGCGTGACCCCGATCTCGCGGAAGCTGCGGTCTATGATCTGGCGAAGATTGCTGCGCTTCGGATAAAGAAGGAATGGGGCCTCGGCGAGGTCTCCAGGTTTCAGCGTGCGAATATGCCGGCTCGTGCTTCGCTTGTGGGTGTGCCGCAACACGAGGAGTTCCTCCTCAAACAAGGGCATGATCTTTAGGCCATCTTCTGGCACGGGCAGAGTGACGAGTCCGAGATCGAAGCGGCGATTGTGCAGTCCCTCGATGGTTTCTTCAGTGGGATTTACCGTCACACGAATTTCAGCCTTGGGGTATTGCTGGCGCAGTTGGCGCAGGGGCTTTCCGAGCTGGTAGATCAGTGTCGTGACGCCGGTCGAGAAATGGAAAGGACGCGTATCGGTGCTGACGTCGGTTTCAAATTCCTGCTTGATCTGGCTGGTGAGCCGGACCAGGGTCCGGGCATGCTCGGCGAGGCGCATGGCCGCCGGCGTCGGGCTGAGCTTCTTGCCGTTGCGGACAAAGAGCTGCGTGTGGAGTTCGTCGGCGAGATTGTGAAGTTGAAGGCTCACCGCGCCCGGCGACAGGCAGACCTTCTCGGCGGCGCGAGTCATGCTCGGCGATTCCATCACGGCTAGAAATAGCTGGAGTTGGTGAATGTCCATGTGCGCGCTCCCCGGTTCGCTGGTGTCAAATGGCTTCAGCTGGCTACGTCGGGACTCTCGAAACGCAGCTTTCTTTTAATGTTCCTGAAGCGGTCTTTTAGCATTTCCTGTTTGACACCCCAGGGCCCGGCCCCTATCGTTCTGCTGGCTGCCACGCCTACTTTACCAAAGCGGGGCGTGGGCGTGTGCCTGTTGTGGAGCGGGTCAGGAAAAATCGCGTATCACTCTCTGCCTCGATGACTACGTATCGGAATACGTTTTTCAGGTTCGGGCGGGTTTTGCAGCGCATCACGCTGAACTGGTCCGCCGTGGCGTTGTTTGTTCTTCTCCTCACGTTAACTCTGCCTGCGCAGGACGCTCCTCCCTCCGGCTTTGAGCAGTGGACCGCCAAATCATTGGCGCCTGTCATCGCCGATCTGGCGGCGGAAGCCCCGAACGATCCGCACAGATTCGCAGTGCGCCAACTGGCGGACTATCCGAACGACGGTTTCCTGCTGGTACATCGCACGGCGGATGGCGCGGTCGAGTGGCACGAGACGCAGGCGGACGTCTTCTTCGTGCAGTCGGGCACAGCGACTTTGTTGCTAGGTGGAAAATACGTCAATGGGGAGACGGTCGGTCCTCATGAAAAACGCAATGGCTCGATTGTTGGTGGAGTGCGCAGGAAGATGTCCGCAGGCGACGTGGTGCGCATTCCACCTCGCGTGCCGCACCAGGTTCTGCTTGAGGGAGCGCCGGCATTCGACTATTTCGTCGTCAAGGTGAAGGGGTATTAGCTGTTGCCGTTAGAGGTTCCGCGGTCGCACGCGCTGCGGACTCCAGCCGGCTGGCGCAATCGCGCAGGATCTCAGACTCCCACGGCGGCCGAGCCGGGCTCTTCGGATGCGACAAAGAGCTTGGGATGCGTCCCGCCGCATGCAGAAAGACTGCGGCGGAATGCTTGTAGGCGGGCACCGGGTCCCGAAATGCGACGTTCCCGAGATACTGCAATGCATCCGAGAGTTCGTAGTAGGCGGGATCGCCAGACTCCCACAATCGGTCTCGCTGGGAGAATTTTTCAGGCGCAAAAGTAGCCAAGCCGAGAAGGTAATCTGAACCGTATTCGATCATGTCGATGCCTAAGTCGTTCCCGGTATAAATGCGGAAATCGGGCCGGCGCATGTCGCGAAGACGGAGACGATCGAGTTCCAGCAGACGGTTCAGCGACGAGTGCTTGATTCCCTCGATTTCCGGAATATCGAGCAAGCGAAGAAATGTCTCATCGTCGAAGATCTCTCCGTTTGGCGCGAAGCGGGGACTGAGTTCGAACGCAAGTACGTGCGGATATCCGCGACTGACGTCTTTATATATGCGGGCCTTTTCGGCGGGAGGAAGGCCGTGCACCCTTGCCGTCTGGAAAACGATCGGCATCCCACCCTCCCCCACGATGGCATCCATTTCTCGCCGATAGAGAGCAACGACATCGCCTGATTCGTGGTCGATGAAGGCGCCCGCAATGAACGGAATCCCCTTCCCGAGGGCCTCGCGCGCCCAGCTCAAAACATCCTGCTTCTCAGCGGCGCTGAGCAGGTTGACGAAGCCGGTGTCCATGTTAACGGCGTTCATCAGGCCGGCTCGGTGCGTTGCGAGAAGATGGTGTTGAAATGCTTCGACCGCGATTTTGCCGTCGGCCTCGTACGGCAGGAGCGCGGCGGCAATACCGGTAACTTTTCGGCGAATTTGTCGACGGGTTGCGATGGCATCGATCGTTGTACTGGGCATACGGAGTAGTTGCAGTTTGTTGTCCTAGGATGCGCCTGTTGGACGCGGGGTAGATACGCCCTTCACGATGTCGAGCCTCTCGGCCAGCGCAGAGTCCTTGTAATAGCCGTCGAGTGGATAACAACCGGACGGAAGACCGTTGCGGGGAGCGGTTGTGCAATCGCTGAATGTGCGGCAAATTCGTTTGCGCTGCACAGCGTTTCCTTCGGTGGCGTCCCAGAGAATCTCGGGATAGGTCAGAACCACTCGACCGAGGCCGACCAGATCGACCCAATTTTCGCGCACTGCAGCTTGCGCCACCGGGGGTAGAAATTCCTGCAGGTACGTATAGGCCGAACCCATGATGATCAAGTTCGGGAAGCGTTGCTTCATCCGGCGCGTCATCTCCATCTGTCGAGCGACGCCGACGAGCGGGTCTTCGGGCGGCTGATAGCCGTCGGAGGGAGGATACAGCGCGGGGCGCTGAATGTGAGGGTTGTAATAAGGACTGCCGCCAGTGAGGTTCACCAGTCGAATGTCCATCTGCTCGAGTAGAGAGAGGAAGCAGACGGTTTCGGTGAGCTCCATTTCGGTGGGATTGGTCTCGCTCACGCCGAAGCCCCAGCGGTAAGGCAGGAGTCCGTCTTGGAGCTCTGGAACACCGCGCCCCAGCCTGTTCGCGGAGGACTCTTGCGGATCGGGACGAAACGGGATGGTGTCGAACGCCGAAAGCCGCACGCCGATCGCAAGATTGGGCGCCACGGAGCGCGCGCCTTGTACCACCTCGCGCAGGAAGCGGGTGCGATTCTCGAAGCTTCCGCCGTAACGGCCAGGGCGCGTGTGCGCGCTCAACATCTCATGCGCCATGTAGCCGTGGCAATGTTTAATGTCGACGAAGTCGAATCCAAGGTCCGCAACTTTGACGACGGCACGGTGGAAATCTTCGATAATCTTCTCGATCTCGCCGTCGGTCAGAAGCGGATAGTCAGGGGGAAGCCCGAGCCGGCGATCGAGGATCGGGTGATGATAGAGAATGCGCGGTTCGTTCCGATGGTGGACGTTTGGCCGACAGTAGCGTCCGGAATGAGTGAGTTGGAGGCCGATCACCGGATCGGCATTCGCTCCGACCATCGCGCGGTGTTCGTCGAGCAAGATCTGGCGGAGTTGCGCGAGGTCTCTTTGCGTGTGATCGGCAATGACCAACTGATTCGGGTTGGCTCGGCCATCGTGAGAAACGGCAACCGCTTCCCCGCCCCAGATCAGACCAGCACCGGCGCGGCCGAAACGCCGCCATCGGCGCCTTGTGAGCTCGGTAGGCTTGCCATCTGGCGTGCCATCCCAACCCTCCATTGGCTGGACGGCGATTCGGTTCCTGATTTTGAGATTTCCTCGCTCCAAAGGGCGACGCAGCGGAGATTGATCTCCGACAACAACATCGCCATCACAAGGAATCGATACTCCGAGCGATCGAAGATGATCCTGAAAGCGATTCGTGTCTTTCAGGCTTGCCAACCGCACGATGGGCGGCGCGCTCAGGCTGTCCTCCTATCGGCCGGCAAGAACAGTGCGGCCACGGCGCCTACGATCGCCAGGCCAATCAGGATCAGGCATCCCCGGACATAACTTCCGGTCGCGTCCCGCAGCCTGCCGATGAGCCATGGAGAAACGGCTTCGGCTACACCGCCAGCGGTCAAGATCACGCCCATGAGCCTGCCGAGAATTTCGATTCCGAAAATTTCAGCAGTCATCAAAGGCAGAATCATGTAATCCCCGCCGAGGCCGATGCCGAACAACGCCGCAGCCGCCGCGATGACGGTGGGGCCCTTACCGAGAAATATGAAGGGAATTCCGGCTGCCACAATGAGGTAGATCAGTAGCATGACAAGCTTCTTGGAGATGCGGTCGGCCAGCCATCCCATCAACAATCGTCCGACGATGCTGAAGACGAGCACCAGAGAAATGATGCGAGCTGCCTCCGCCTGAGCATAGTGCCGGTCGAGACTCAGAAACAATTTGAGGTTCTGCTGCGTTCCGCTCACGGCGGCAATGGAACACATGCTGCCGACAACCAGCAGGGCGAATGGCAGAGTCTTGAATGCGCGCCAGACATCGGACGAAGTATCGCGCGGACGCATTACTTCCCTGCGCGGCGGTTCCTTGACGGTCAAGGCAAACGGGAGGGCTATCACAATGATGAATGCGCCAAGGAGGCGCAGTGCGGTCTGCCAACCAAAATGCTTAACCAGGACGGTCGAGATCCACGGCGCTGCCGCGCCGCCGAAACCGATGCCGAGATAGGCAATGCCCATCGCTTTACCACGTGCACCCTGGAACCAGCGCGAGATGAGGACCTGGCAAGGCAGCGGTCCTCCACACACGAAGGCGAGTGCATTGAGCGAATAGAAGAAGTACAGCCAGGGGAGAGTTGAGATGCTACCGAGACCCGCGACGGCGACTCCCGCCATCAGGATTCCGGCGATGAGCAACCGCCGTGGTCCGAAACGGTCAACCACCCAACCAGCGATAAATCCGAATGCAGGGCCGATGAGCAATTTGCCCAAGGCGTTGCCAGAGGTTACCTGGCCGCGCGTCCAGCCGAATTGCTGGACCATGAAATCGTAATAGAAAGGTAGTCCCCACAGAGCGATTCCGACCACGCAGAACATCGCGAAAAATGAGGCCGCGAGTGTTCGGGCGGGGCCACGACTCTGGTCGGCTGGCTCTGCTCCGATTGCAGACTCCAATGCGACGAGCCGTGCTGGTTCCACCAGTTCACTTTTCCCGGTGGTCTGATTCATCACGGAGAACTATACGCAGGGACTCGTGAATCACAATCATGAAATCTGAATCACACTGGCGAAGCCTAGGGTTGCGTATCGGCGCCCGGTCCAATGGCTACGACAAAATACGTAGCGGGCCCGGTTCCGATGTTCTTGATGCCATGTTCTTCGTTGGAATGGACGAACCCCAGATCTCCGGGTCCCAGGGTGTGCTGCGTTCCATTTATCGTGAGTTGCACGCGGCCTTCGCGAATCAGCCACATCTCGGAATGAGCATGATGGTGCGGGGCGTGCGGATACCCATTGGGAGGCAGAGTCGTCTCGTGTACCTCGACATGCTCGCCGGTAGCCAACGAGCCTTTCATGATTCTTCGCATTTCGGCGTGGTCGAGGGTTTGCACGGGCATCGTGTCGAAGGAGAAGACCGCCGACGGTAAGGATTGGTCAGCGGCCGCAAAAGCAGGAAGTCGCATCGCCGCCGTCGGCAAGAGTGCAGGCAATATGCAACAAAGCGTCCGTCTTGTGATGGCCATCTTCAGCTCCACGAAAGCAGCGTTCCAGTCTATGAACAGGGCAACTGACAATGTTGTGAAAATCGGATTATATCGGTCAGCGCTGCACGTTTTTACGATTGGTGGACAACGCGTGTCAAATCAGGAGTAGTGAACAATGGTTTTAGAAAGACTCAATACTTCAATCGCACGAATGCGCATCGCGTCGCTTGATGGCACACGCCGTTCAGGGCGAGGATCGGGAAGGAAGGAAAGGTCCCGAGTCAAACAAACAATCTTAAAAGGTATTTTTCGCCACGATGGCGAGTTTATCCCGGCGGATTGTCGAGTTGCAGAAATTTGTTCTAAGCTCGAACGGCTAAACACATATGGATATCCACCAACTGGAACTTTTCCTTGCTGTGCTGGACGCATCGAGCATGACGCGCGCCGCCGAGAAGTTTTATCTTTCGCCGGCAGCGGTGAGCTTCCAGATGCACAATCTGGCGCTGGAACTCAACACCGAACTGTTCGTACGCGAAGGAAAAAAGGTAAATCCGACCCCTGCCGCTTTGCGCCTCGCTGAGCATGCCCGGAGTATTTTGAAACTCACCGGCCAAATCAAGCAGGAGTTTGACGACGACCCAAGTAAAGACTCGCGCCCCTTTCATTTTGCGACCGGCGTGACAACGCTGATCTACCAACTCGGAAAGCCGCTTCGTCTTCTGCGCAAGCAATATCCCACGGCCGACATCCGAGTGACTGTTGGTGTCACCGAAGAAATTGTCGCGGGACTGCACGAACGGCGTTTTGATCTCGGGCTCATTTCCCTCCCGGTGGCGACAGACGGTCTGAAAATCTTGCCTCTGTTCGATGAGGAACTCCTCCTGTTACAGCCGTCGGCGAGACGTCAGAGCGGCGGTCCGAAACAATCAGTACGTCCAGAGGAGTTGGCAACAGTTCCCTTCGTCTTTTATCCGAAGCGAAGCAACGTGCGCCTGCTGATCGATCAGTTCTTCGAGAAGATTGGAATTACTCCACGCGTAGTGATGGAGCCGTTCGACACGGAAACGATAAAGAGTCTGGTTGAGTCGGGATTCGGCTGGTCCATCCTTCCGGAGCATGCGCTTCGGCAGCGTTCTCGCTTGTTCCGGACCTTCCGCATCGAGGGGCACCATCTGAAGCGAACGCTGGCTCTGGCGTCTGTGAGTACTGCATATCCGCGACGGTTGACCGACTCAGTTGCCAGCTACCTGGCGGGCCTGCTGAGAGCCGATTGATTTCATCGCACCCTCAAGCCTTATTCAAACAAACCCTTCAGGATTTCTTGTTTGACTTTCCATCGGCACTACGTCATTTTCCCTCGCCGTGCCATTCAGGGAGTGGGTCGGTCTAATCGCTAAATCGAATGGGTTGAAATCCAAATCCCACGCGCCCTGACACGTCAAGGTTGCGGTGATGGGTGGCGGGGAGAGCTTTGCCCGTAGAAAGCTCCCCTTCGGAGACCAACAAGGAGCCCCGACATGAGACGAGGTTCAATCATCCTGCTGTGTGTGTTTTTGTTATCGGCGATTTCCGCGTTCGCCCAGGGATTAGGAAGCATTGTTGGCACGGTAGTTGATCCATCGGGCGCAGCAATCGGATCGGCGAAAGTCACCGCGACACAGGCAGGGACGAACTTTTCACGAATTGCTATTTCGAATGCGGATGGTTCCTTTGTCTTGTCTTCTCTCAATCCCGCCGCTTATGTTCTGACCATTGAAGCTTCGGGGTTTCGCCTCGAGAAGCAAAACGTGACGCTGCTCGCGGACCAATCGCTCACAGCGAATGTGAAGATGCAGCTGGGGACTGCCAGCCAGGTCGTCGAGGTACAAAGCAACACGCTGCAGGTCGACACCACGACGTCGACGCTCAGTCAGGTGATCGAACAGCAGAGACTTTCTGAGTTGCCTCTGAACGGACGTAATGCTGCGACGTTGACACTGCTTGTAGCGGGAACGGTCAACTCTCCAAATGGCGGGGCCGACCAGGGTGCGACGAAAACGTTCCCGGGTGCAGTTACATTTTCGGCGAATGGTGCGCGACAGAACACGATCAGTTACCAGCTGGATGGCGGCAACTACGTCGACGAATACACGAACGTCAATCAGCCATTTCCTTTCCCGGACGCGCTGCAGGAATTCAGCGTCCAGACAACGAACTACAGTGCCGAATACGGGGAGAACGCGGGTGGCGTCGTCAACGTGGTCACGAAATCGGGGACGAACGGATTTCACGGCGACGCCTTCGAATTCGTGCGCAATCCAACCTTCAACGCTCAGAACTATTTCGCGACGCCAACGACGCCCGACCAGATCAAGCGCAATCAGTTCGGAGGAACACTCGGCGGGCCAATCATTCGCAACCGCACGTTTTTCTTGGGCGGCTACCAGCGCACATTGTTTCGTAATGTCGTCCTTGGAAGTTCGAAGGTCGTGGGGCGGACGGACATCAGCAACTTTCTCGCGGCCGGACCTTTTGGCACTCCGGGCGTGCTCGATCCAGCGGTCGCCACGATGATCGGAGTGATTCCTGGGTGCAACGTCGTCGGATGTGGACCGGCCTACAGCCCGAGTGCCGGGCAGTCTGACCCGAACGCAGAGTATGAGCTCGCCGGCCCGGTACCAACGGGATCCAATCCAACAGTTCCTTATTCCAAACCTGACCACGAAAACTACGACTCGGCCGTGGGCAGAGTCGATCACTCGATCAGCGTCAACGACCGCATCACGGCCCGTTACGAATTTGATCGTTTCACCAAGGCCGCGGTGTTCAATCCGTTTCAACTCGTTTCGTACACCGACGCGACATTTGCCATCACCGCGCAAAATGCCCTTCTTCACGAAACGCACGTGTTCTCGCCACGGTTCTTTAATGACTTCCGCTTCGGCTACTCAAGGGAAGTATCCCACCGGGGGCCGTCTCCGAACGCGGTGAATGCCGGCGGATTCGGCGCTGCGCTTCCATTTGCTCCGACGCCGCATGCAATTCAAGGGATCGGCGTACAGGGAGGATTCACGCTCGGCGACAATCCGACCGGTTTTTTCACGCGAAACAACTTTACGTGGAGCGACGACATTGGCTGGGAGAAAGGAAAGCACGACCTGCATTTCGGAGCAAGCGTAGAGAGAAGCCGCATCGATCTGAACAACCAATTCAATCAACCGGGAATCTTCGGATTCGGCACGCAGGACAACTACTTGTTTGGCGGAACGTCGTTTCCGACCTATGAACTGTTTCTGGCAGGGATTCTCTCGGATGGCAGCGGGGCGGGAAACGGTTATGCGCTGCAGCAGGGGGCGGGAGAGTTCAAACAAAATCGCAATACGTTCTCAGGCTTCTATGTCCAAGACAACTACCGCGCTGCACCGCGTTTGACCCTGAACCTCGGGTTGCGATACGAGCCTGCTCTCGCGTGGCGAGACCGCGGGGATCGCTGGTCGCAAGTCAACTTTGGCGCAATGGCCGCAAACGCGGTGTCGCGCGTGTATCCGAATGCGCCTCCAGGAATATTTTTCTCCGAGGCCAACGGAATCAGCGATCCAGGAATGCCGAAGAATACGCTCAACGCCAATCTCAAGGCTGTTATGCCTCGCCTTGGTTTCGCGTACGACGTACATGGAAACGGCACTGTGAGCGTTCGGGGCGGGGCGGGGATTTTTTACGATTCGCGGGTGATGGGCATGCTCAGCAACCGCTTTGTCGACGAATGGCCGTTCAGTCCGCAATTCATCCTATCTACAAGCAGCAATAGTGCCCCGACCGCTTCCTCGACGGCCGGTTTTTTCAGCGATCCACTTTGCACGCAGGCAGCGACTCAGGCCGCTTTAAATTGTAGCGGCGCACAGTCGGCGTCCTACCCTGTGTTTCCAAGTCCATTCCCCGCGCCCACGGCCTTTCCTTATTCTCCCGCGTTTAACCAGATCGCGCTGACGTACGATCCCAGCGGAACATACAAAGTTCCGGTGACGTATGAATGGAATCTAACGGTCGAGTTCCAGTTGCCCGGAGCTTCAGTCGGGCGTCTTTCGTATGTGGGCTCGCGAAGCGTTCACATCTTAGAAACACAGGACTATAACGCGGCTCCATGCTGCACAACGACTGGAAAAGCGGGTACTGGCTTTGCGAACGCCATTGTGAAAAGCGCCAGCGGCGGAAAGTTCGGGACAAACACATTTTCCACCGTCCAAGCCGACATCACTGACATCAACGCTATGTATCACTCACTGCAAGCGACATTTGAAAAGCGGATGACGCACGGTTTGACCGTTCTGGCCAACTATACGTTCTCGAAGAGCCTAGACGATCTGCCGTTTGGCGAAGGCGTCTCCGGCTTCGATAACGGATATTCGGCTTTGCCCTTAAGCGATCCCAACCGCCATCAATTCGATTACGGCCCGTCGGGATTCGACCGCACTCATGTGTTCACGGGGTCATACGTGTGGAAAACGCCGAAGCTGCTGAACGCCAATTCATTTGTTCGCCATGTCTTGGGAGATTACGAATTCAGCGGAATCATTTCCGCCCAGACGGGACGACCGATCACGGTTCTGCAAGGCACAGAGATTTCCGGGACCGGCATCGGCAACGATCGCGGAACGCTGATCGACGGGGCTGATCCATATAGCAGCGCTTCCTGCAATGGAGTCGCCGCAAAATGCGTCAGTTGGCTCACCGCCAGTGCATTTCAACCGACGAAAGTGCCTGACCCGGCGAACCCGGGAAAGTCGAAGAACAATCCAGCGATTTTTGGCACATTCGGCAATATCGGCAAGAATCCATTCTGGCTGCCGCGGACCGCGGATTGGGACATTCAACTCTCCAAATACATCAATTTCACTGAACGTTGGAAGCTGCAACTGCGTGCGGAATATTTCAACGTGCTCAATCATCCTAATTTTGCGCCGGAGACCATCAGCACGGGTGCGGTCAACGGGACGGACCAGATCAACGCCTTCGACAAGCTGAACGGGAATTCTGCCTTCGGAACATTCCGTGCCGGGGAAGTTGCGGATCCACGCATCGCACAGTTCGCGGTGAAGGTAATTTTCTGATAATCGAGGGTTAGGCGACAGCTATCCGTCGATGGCGTTTTGAGACACGAGCGCGAACTCGGTAGACAGGGCTCAGGCAGTCGCGGGCGGTGATCAGGTTGCCGTCGCGCACCAGATTTTCGTTGGTATATATTGCGCCCGCATTCTTTAGGTCTTCCTCGGAGAGCAATCCAAGAGTCACCCTGCGTCCGCGCAGAACTCCAGCCTGAAGAAGAATTCCAACCCTTCGCCAATCGCGGCCACGGGCTTGCAGGCATGAATGAAATCCCGCACAAATTCAACTGCATCGTTGTTAGTAGATAGCCGTGTAGCGCTCGTTCTGCCGCCAGGCAGGAGGAGGAGGGCATGAAAATCCTGAGCCTTTGCGGATTTCAACGGAACGTCGACAGGAACCTGCTTCACCTCTCGTCCAAGATTCCATCCGGTAACGGGTTTTTGAAGGGGCGATGACAAACATCGCAGCACCGGCGTGATCGAGAGTCCATCTTGGATCGAGCAGTTCCAGTTCTTCGAAGCCGTCGCTCACCAAAATTGCTACCCTTACTACGCCTCTCTCAGCAGTTCGGTACGGTACTTGGGGGCGATCGCCTTCACTTTTTCGATGAATGCCGCCTGTTCGTTTTCGTTGAGCTTCGGCGGAGGCGTGGTGCGAGTGGCGACCGGTACTCCAACTTCCACGAAGAATTTCTCCTGCCCAGCAGGACAGCAAATACAGAGCATTCGTACGGCCCCACCAGAAGTGTTGTGAAACCGATGGGGAGCGTTGGCAGGGATGTTTAGCGTCTCGCCTGCGCGGAGGGTCGACTTCGTGCCGCGGAAAGTGGCTTCCATCTGGCCTTCGAGGAGGATAAAGGTTTCCTCGAAGTCATGCCGGTGCGGCGGCGGACCGCCGCCGGGCGGAATATGCATGTCGATGACGCAGAAGCGTCCCGCGGTCTGTTCGCCTGTGACCGTGATGGTGTAGGTGTCTCCGACCAGCCCGATGTGAGGAAGGTTGTCAGGTTGAGCAACGGTTAGGCTGCGTTTGGGATCGTCCGGAGGGATGGGTGATGGAGCAGATGACATTTCGTTCTCCCCGAGGTCCTGTTTTTTAATGTTTGATGCCGATCACTACTTCCAAACAGCAGCAGTCTCCGACCTAAACCCTTCTGAACATTAAACTCCCGAATCGTCGGCGAACCTTCCATCATTCGAAGCCCAGAAACACTAGCTCATAAAGAACGCGAGAGAGGCTGCTGGTTCCGCCCTCGAAGATGAAGCCGCGGATCAGCGACGAAAGCAAAACTGCCACAATACCGGGCTTCGTGCCTCCGTACCAAAACGTGATTGCGATTGCGGAGAGTGCGAATGCAGCAAACGGATGAGGCAGATTGAAGTGGTGAAACAGAAGATCGAGCAACAGAGCGGCCGCGACCGAAGCGAAAGCCAATCCATAGCGGCGCGCGAACGACCCACCTGGGCGTGTCAACTCTTTGGCTGTAGCTGAATCAGGCACGGTTCAGCCCTTCTGTCACCCTCAGATCAGGGCCAACGATGGTTTCCGTATTGGTTATTACGGTAGCTCCGTTCCGATGGCGGCACAACGCGTGGTGCCCAATCACACTCATGGGGCGAACCACCGATGCTACTTTTGCTATGCTGCTGCGTGTTCGAGCGCAAGTAAACGGCAATCACAACAGGGTGCACGCTTCGCTAAAGTCGAGCCGAGGGCCCCGCAGCAGGAGCGTCGCAGGAGCGTCGCAGGATCGCCGTAGCCAATGTTGCAGAGAAGATTCGATTTCACATGTCCTTCAGGGAAAAACTCCTGCTCGCAGGACTCACATTTGCCAGCCGCAAAGAACTCCTCATCGAGTTTTGCGTTATCAAAGCCTGACATCGGCCCGCAGTCCAGTCCCAGAGCCCGCGCCGCAAGTATCATGTAGGCTCCTTGCAAGGTAGAGTTCCGTAGCGCCGTTTCCTGGATCAGCTGGGGGTTGTCCACATACATATCGCGCATTGCAGGGTAGTGTGGAAACAGCCTGGGCAACTTGTCGTAGAACTTCAGATCATAGGCGACGATGACCGTGACCGGAGCAGCCATCGTCTTCGCTACGTTTCCAGGCGCGAGCGATGGACGGAGGCGCTCCTTTGCAGCCGTGGAACGAATGAATACGAACCTCGCAGGACTGTTATTTGCGCTCGTGGGCCCCCATTTCACTGTGTCGTAGAGTTGCCGCAGCAGCTCCTCGGGCACTGGCTTGGGAAGCCATGCGTTGTAGGTACGGGCTTTCCGAAACACCAAATCAAGTGCCTCATCACTCACTCTCATTTTCTCGATCCTCGCCATCATGGTCAGTGTTTCCTCCTATTCGTTCGGTTTCACAAAATCCGATCGACATGCTCGAACTCCGCTGCCAACAGAGGCACATTCGTTCGCTCGACGAACCGGCAGCACAACGATCAGGGACACGACAGCAGAACGTCTTTCCATATCACTCCGGAAGGCAGGCAAGCGCCGCCACGCCATCTGCAAGCCCGGGACCTGGCCAAGGGCTGATGGAACCACCTCGGCAAATCAAGTGTCCGTAGATTTAGGAAAATCGGTGGATTGGCTGAGTTCCTTCCATTGACGTCCAAGTTCGATTTTCGCAAGGTCATTCTTTTCGGCTGCTTCGTATGCGTCGCTGCCGAGCAGAATTCGCAGAGGTGGATGGTCCATGGAAGCTAACTCTAGAACCACCGCGGCGGCGCGAGCGGGGTCGCCTGGTTGTTTGCCGTTATAGTGGCGCTGAAAACGTACCGTTTCGCCGACCGTGGTTGCGTATTCGGGACGTCCCTCTCGTAGTGTGGTTGAAGAGCCAGCAAAATGGGTTCGGAAGCCGCCCGGTTCGATGATGGTAACCTTTACGCCTAGCGGGGCCACTTCCTTCGCCAAGGCTTCGGAGAAACCCTCCACTCCCCACTTTGCCGCAGCGTAAGGAGCGCGGCCAATCGGCCCGATCCTGCCGGCAATTGAGGTCACCTGGATGATGTGGCCCGCGCCTCGTTCGCGGAAATATCGGAGCACCGCTTTTGTGAGAATGATGGTGCCAAATAGATTGGTTTCAATCTGAGCGCGAAACTCTTCGAGCGTTGTATCTTCGACTGGCGCGACATTTCCGTATCCAGCATTGTTGACAAGCACATCCAACCCGCCGAATGTGCGAATCGTGGACGTCACGGCTTCTATCGCCTGCGTTTCATTTGTCACGTCGAGCGCCAGCAGGAGCACCTGGTCCCGATAACGGTCCTTTAGATTCTGAAGATCATCGACTCTTCGTGCCGTGGCGGCTACCTTCTCGCCAGCCGCGAGAGCAGCCTCTGCCAGGGCGCGACCGAGCCCGCGCGAACTACCCGTGATAATCCAAGTCTTGGGCACGTAGCCTCCTTGTCTTTTATCGTCTGCATGAACATCTTTCTGGATCGCAGAAGCAGTGTTAGTGCTGCAATGCTGAGATCTGACTTTCACAAAGTGGAATTCTTCAGATGCTGTGCCACAGTCTTTAAGATTTTCCGTGAAAGTTCCTTGTCCGATACGGCGCGGGCCATGCTGATGGCGTCAAGGAAGCAGTAAGAGGACTACCGTCCTTCGGCCTTCTGGCCGCGAAGTGCCATACACGTGGAAGCCGCTTTCGCGATCAATCGGTTCTCCTCGTCGGTGATGGTACACTCCAGGTAGCCGATCGTGTGGCCCCCCCGCACCACCATTCCTTCCGCTCCTTCCGCTTTGAGTTGTGCCTGCCAGACCGGGCGAAAGAAATTGATTTTTAATTCCACGGTAGTAAAGGATTCATCTGGGGCGAGAGTACTTGCAAACGCTATGCCCATCGCGGCATCAGCAATATCGCAAAGAACACCGCCGTGCATGCCGTGATCCGGCTGCCAAGACGACCGTCGCCCGCCCGTCAGCAATGTCTTTCGCCTCAAATCCAATCAGCCGCGCGATGGGAACGTCGTTCGTCTTTGCGCGTTCCCTGAAGTCCGCTTGCGAGGCAATTTCTTGAGTACTCATGACGTGGCAGCTCCGGCGTTCGATTTCCGCGCACGAACTTTGGTTTCGAGGTATTCCTCCAGATGACGGACGGCAAAGTCACGAGGCTGTCCCCACCAAGAAATCCATGCTCATTGAGGGCGTTGAACTTGTGGCGAGGCGTGGTAGGGAGCAAGGGAATGTTCGTACTCCTCGCTTCCCTGCAGCCTGAAAGATAGAGAAGAAGTGGTCGTCTTCAGCATTATGATCGTAAAGGCACGAAGGAGTAGCTGATCTACGTTGCTCAGTTCACCTGAAACCAGTGATCCAGGCAAAGAAAAATACAAATGAAGTGATTCTGCCCCAGAAACGTGGTAGAGAGTCGCTCACGCAATTCGCCGCGCACTTTTCGCAGGGTGATCACGCAGGATTTCTTCGATCTGGGCTTGTAATTCAGTTGCCATATTCTTTTTCGCACCTTCGAAACTACTGCCACGGACGGTGACCGCAGGACTCCGAGAGAGCCCCTTCCAGCCGTCATCTTCCGACCAGAATTCGCACTCAATCGGTATGCTAGCGCTCACCTCTAGTTTCACTATTTGAGAAGTCATAACTGCCTCCCCCAAGTCTTGGTCTCCTAGCCGATCATCGTGGAATCAATGAAAGTCTCGTCCAACGTTGGTTGCCGGATGATGCGCAAAATAGCTCCAGCAGTTCACCATCGCTTGGACAGAAGGCGTATCAGAACCCTGACGCAGTCTGCCCTGAGCTAGAAGCCAAACCAATTGTGCTCACCATCAAGAGTGCATCAGCCGTTGTTTCGCAGTCGAAAGCAAGCTGTGTGGAATCTTCATGGGGAAGCGATGGAACTACAACCGGAAGCGGAACTATGGCTCGCAGGCTCGTTCCATG
>Ga0210396_10000381_pt1 | contig 61353 bp, 55 predicted proteins | sample IncBWH17OmetaG_FD_155466 | JGI IMG/M metagenome (GOLD analysis project Ga0210396, IMG submission 155466) | Forest soil microbial communities from Barre Woods Harvard Forest LTER site, Petersham, Massachusetts, United States - Inc-BW-H-17-O ... | reverse complement strand
TTCCAATACCTAAAGGGCCGGGGCGCTCAATTCAATCCGAAAAACCGCTTTCTGAAAAACGAACGCGTCAAAGAACACATCGAAGCCATCGACGAATGGATCGAACCCAATAGCGCTACCCAATATCTCGAGGAACACGCCAAAAGCATCGTCAACAAAGTCGATAGCCCCGACGTGGGCATGTGGTACAGCATGAACCCCTACCAGGGCTGCGAGCATGGCTGTACCTACTGCTATGCCCGTAACGCGCACGAATATTGGGGGTATAGCGCCGGCCTGGATTTCGAACGCAAGATCATCGTGAAAAAGAACGCTCCCGATCTGCTGCGTAAGTTCCTGATGCACCCTAAATGGGAATGCCTGCCCATCTCGCTGAGCGGCAACACCGACTGTTACCAGCCCGCCGAAAAGAAATTCGGCATCACCCGGAAACTGCTCGAGGTCTGCCAGGAATTCAATCAACCCGTAGGCATGATCACCAAGAACGCGGGCATCCTCCGCGACAAAGACCTGCTGACGCAGATGGCGAAAAAAAAACTGGTCTCCATCCTGATCTCGATCACCTCGCTGGACGAAGACCTGCGGCAGTTGATGGAGCCGCGGACCACGACGGCGCGGCAACGACTCCGCGCCATCAAAGAGCTCAGCGACGCCGGCGTCCGCATGGGCGTGATGCTGGGTCCGATGATCCCCGGTTTGAACGAACACGAAATGCAACGGATCATGCAGGCGGCTGCGATGAACGGCGCCACCTTCTCCGCCTATACTTTCATCCGGCTCAACGGCGCGATAAAGCTGATCTTTCACGACTGGCTTTACAAGACCTTTCCGGACAGGGCCGATAAGGTCTGGCATCTCATCGAAGCCAGTCATGACGGCAAGGTCAATGACAGCCGCTGGGGCGTGCGGATGCGCGGCGAAGGGAATATCGCTGAGCTGGTGGCGCAACAATATGCGCGGTATACGCAGAAATACGGGCTCAACGCCGAACGCTGGGAGCTCGACTGCACCCAATTCCGACGGCCGGGCGAGCAGATGAAATTGTTTTAAATGATGTACAATTTTTATAGCTTTACCGGGAATGAAGATGAAATTCAGTATCATCGGTTGTGGACGCGTGGCCCAGCGGCACGCCGAACATATCCATACCCTCGGAGAGCTGGTGGCCGTTTGTGACATCCTCGGCGACAGGGCAAGAACCCTGGCGGAAAAATATGGCGCCATAGCATACACTTCCATCGATGAACTCCTGCAAAAGACGCCGGCCGTCGATGTCGTCGCCGTCTGTACCCCCAACGGCCTGCATGCCGCACATGCTATCAGGGCGCTCGAGGCCGGCTACCATGTGATCTGCGAAAAGCCGATGGCGCTTACCGTGGACGATTGCAAGGCAATGATCCGGGCATCCGGGCACGCCGGCCGAAAACTGTTCATCGTCAAACAAAACAGGTTCAACCCCCCCGTGTCGGCTGTGAAAAAGCTCATCGATGAGGGCAGGCTGGGTACGATCTACAGTGTTCAGCTCAACTGTTTCTGGAACAGGGACCGTCGCTATTATGAAGATTCATGGCGTGGTACAAAAAGCCTGGACGGCGGCACCCTCTTCACCCAATTCAGCCATTTTATCGACCTGATCCATTGGATGGTCGGCGATATCCGGGAAGTACAGGGTTATATGGCAAACCGCGGACACGGCGACAGCATCGAATTTGAAGACACCGGCGTCATCGCCGCCACGTTTTACAACGGGGCCATCGGCACGATCAACTATACCGTTAACAGCCATCGGAGGAATATGGAGGGCTCGCTGACCCTCTTTGGCGAAAAAGGCACGGTAAAGATTGGCGGGCAATACCTCGATAAATTGGAATACCAGGATATTCAGGACTATGTTATCGGCAATCTGCCTCCGGGTAACCCGCCCAACCACTACGGGGATTACCAGGGCTCGATGTCCAACCACGATAAGGTCTATCAAAATGTCATCGACACCCTGATGGGTATCGGGACGATCGCGACGGACGGATTCGAGGGGTTGAAGACCGTCGAGATCATCGATAAGATCTATTCCAACGTCCAACAAGTATGAAGCCCCTATTCAAACAAACCGGTATCACGGACGATGTCCAATTTGGCGAGCAAACGACCGTAATGCTGCCGGTGAACCTCTATGGATGTACCATCGGCGACCATAGCTTTATCGGCCCCTTTGTGGAGATCCAACGGAACGTCCATATCGGCAGACATTGCCGCATCCAGTCCCATTCCTTTATCTGCGAAGGCGTCGTCATCGGCGATCATTGTTTTATCGGCCACGGAGTCATGTTCGTCAACGATCTCTTCTCCGATGGCGGCCCTTCGGGATCTGCGGGTTGGAAAAAGACCCACATCGGACACCGGGTATCCATTGGCTCCAATGCCACGATCCTGCCCGTGCAGATTGGCGACCACGTGGTGATCGGCGCCGGCGCCGTCGTAACAAAAGACATCGTCGAACCCGGCATCTACGCCGGCAACCCTGCCCGCCTCATCCGCCGGCTGGCTCCGGGTAAAACGAACCCGCCGCCGGGAGCTGGAACAACCAACCAATAAATTCTTTTCCATGCAATACCGCCGAATGCCCATCGAGATCGAGTCACCGGAACAAATGGGCTACGACAAGGTCCGCAACAACCTCTCCGAGAGCTCCTACACCGACGCCCATCTCCGCGACTTCCTCACCGGCAACGCGGACGGCGGTGGCGCGAACTCCAAAGGACCCGCCGATGCGGGCCCAGGCGGCGGGAGCATTACCGATCTCGGCAACCTCCTCCTTTGCTATGGCTCCCACGAAGGACACCGGGGACTGCGCGAACTGATCCTGAAAGGCGCAGAAAACACGGGAGCGGTCAACCGCGCGGGCGGCCCGCAAACGACGCTCACCGCCGACCAGGTCCTGCTCACCATGGGCGCGGCCGGCGCCCTCTTCATCATCGCCACCACGCTACTCGAAAAAGGCGATGAGCTGATCGTCGTCCGTCCCAACTACGCCACCAATATCGAGACACCCCGCGCCATCGGCGCAACGATACACTATATCGACCTGACATTCGAAAACCAATGGGCGCTCGATATCGAACAGATCAGGCAGGCGATCACCCCCCGGACCCGCTATATCTCGGTGACGCATCCCCACAACCCCACGGGCGCATGTCTCGAAGAGACACAACTACAGGAGCTGGCGGAGATAGCCGAGACCCACCGCCTCTACATCCTGGTCGACGAGACCTATCGCGACATGGTCTTCGGCCCGCAGCTGCCGCTGGCGGCGGAATATTCGCCGCGCATGATCAGCATCTCCTCGCTTTCGAAAACATATGGGCTTCCCGGCTTGCGCACCGGCTGGATCATCTGCCGGGACCGTTCCCTGTTCGAGACCTTCCTCGCGGCAAAGGAACAGATGCACATTTGCGGGCCCGTTCTCGACGAAGAGCTGGCCTATCGCTACCTGCTGCAACGCGACCAACACTTCCCGCGCATCCGGACCGACATCGCGGAAAAGTTCGCCCTGGTCAAGACGTGGATACATGCACAGGAAAACTGGGAGTGGATCGAACCCCGCGGCGGCTGCGTCTGCTTCCCCCGTATGCGCCGGCCCGAGCGCACCGACATCGATAAATTCTATGAGCTGCTGTTAAAAAGATATGGGACCTATGTGGGTCCCGGCCATTGGTTTGAGATGCCCCGGCACTATATCCGGCTGGGCTTCGGCTGGCCCACAAAACCTCAATTGGAAGAAGGCCTCGACGCATTGTCGAAAGCGATAAGGGAGGCGGCGCACCGTTAGCAACCGCATGCGGACCCTGGCGAACGGGCAGGGGAGCGGGCTAATGCCTGTTAAACTCCTCGAGACGGCCCTTTTCTTTTTCGATGATCCCCCTGGCCTGACGCAGCTGCTTCTCGAGCGGGGGGAAAGCTTCCGTCAGCACAGCCTGCGGCGCATCCAGACAGGAATTCTCGAATTGCAGACACAACGCCTGAATACTGGTCAGGCCGACGAACCCGAATAGGGGTTTTATCTTATGGATCGCAGATTTCAGCGCGGTCCGGTCATTTTCATGGTAACTGGTGAGAATACGCTCGACGAACCCGTCGTATTCCCGAAGGACGTCCCCAAAGGTCTCCTCGATCATTATGTAATCGCCTGCATACAAGTCGATTATATATCGGCTGTTGATGGCGTCGCTAAATGCAAATTCATTATGGGGCAAAGGCTTATCCATAGAAAGGGTTAATTAGATAACGGGGCCTATAATAAAATATTGTCTCTGGACGTTCACACAAGGTATTAATGTTTAACCCTTATTTATTCGGCATCCTTTGATTAACCCCGTGGTCTCTATGCTTACCTCCTTTTACGAGGATATGGTCTATTCCGGGCTAAGGGATGAACCATCCCCGGTGAAAAGGAAAAAAACAGTCCGATTCAATCAGTTCATCCTGCTGATCCTGATCGCGCACTTTGTGTGTGTCATCTCCTATTTCATTTTCGGTCTTTACATAAGCGCACTGATCAACCTCAGCGCCGCATATATCTTTATCGTCGCCTACCACCTCAATCTTCGCCGGAAATACCTTTTCGCCCGGGTATTGTCCGTGCTGAACCTGAATCTCTATCTGGCGATCATGAACTACATGGAAGGGCTCAAAGCCGGGGAATACCTCTTCTTTTTCCCCTACTTCCTGATCATGACGTTTATCATCAGCTTCACGCGGAGTCTCCGGGAGCTCGCCTTTGCGTATGTGATGACGATCGCCACCCTGCTGTTCTGTTACTATCAATGTCCGCAGGAGAACCACTACCAGGTGCACATCGTCCATATGTTTGCGCGGCTTTATGACAGCAACCTGGTCCTCTCCCTGCTGCTGACGACGTTTTTTTCCTTTGCGATCGTCCGCATCAACCGCAACAACGAAGAGGCGATCCTCAAAGAAAAACAGTTCGTGGACACGATCTACAATACTTCTCTCGACGGGGTCTTTATCCTGGACGCGGAAGCGCTCGTGATCACCGACTGCAACAACCGCGCCGTCGAATTGCTGGAGATCGAAGACAAACGGCAGGTGGTCGGCGCGCCCATGGACAGCCTGTTCACGAAAGAACATATCCAGCTGTTCCGGAGCGTGGAAAAGAAAACGGAAAACGAACAAAGTAATAGCTGGCAGGGAGAGCTGGCGCTTACCTCCAAAAAAGACAATACGGTGTTCGCCTTCGTGAACATCGTCTCCTTCTTCGATAACGACCGGCATTTCTGGAAGATCAGCGTACTCGATATCTCGGAGATCAAGATGACCCAGTTCGAGCTGATGAAGGCCAAACAAAAAGCGGAGACCGCCTCCAAGGCGAAATCGCGGTTCCTCAGCAACATGAGCCACGAGCTGCGGACCCCGCTCAACGGGATCATCGGCGCCTCCAACCTCCTGATGCAGGAGCAATACCTGCCCGAACAGCTGTCCCATCTCGAGATCCTCAAGTTCTCCTCCGAGCATATGATGGTCCTGATCAACGAGATATTGGATTTCAACAAGATCGAGTCGGGACGTTTCGAGCTGGAGAACGTGCCGGTGAATATACGCGCCTTTTTGAAAAAGCTGGAGACGCAGTTCTCCGTGCAGGCGCACACCAAGGGACTGCTCTTCCTTGTGGATATCGACGAGAACCTGGAAGCCGAATTTCTTACCGACGAGACCCGGCTGAACCAGATCCTCAGCAACCTGCTTTCGAACGCCATCAAGTTCACCCATACCGGCGGCATCACCCTGGGCGCCCGCAAGATCTCGAGCACCAGCAAGAAGTCCGTCGTACAGTTCATGGTGCAGGATACCGGCATCGGCATTCCCGCGCACAAACAGCAGGAGGTGTTCGACAGCTTTACCCAGGCCGACACCGACACGACCCGCAAATACGGCGGCACGGGTCTCGGACTGGCCATCAGTAAAAAGCTGGTAGGCCTCTTCTGCGGCGAGCTGCTGCTGCAGAGCGAAGAAGGCAAGGGGAGCACGTTCTATTTTAGCCTGGAGCTGGAAATAAACGAGAATGCCAAGATGTATATCAACGACGAGAAGGTCAAACACCTGCCCGCATTCAACGCGCTCAGGGTCCTGATCGCCGAAGACAATTTCGTGAATATGTCGGTGGCGCGGAAATTCCTCACGAAATGGGGCATCGAGGTGCACGAGGCCGTCAATGGGCTCGAGGCCGTGGAAAAATTCCGCCGCGGCCAGTTCGACCTGGTGCTCATCGATCTCGAAATGCCGGAGATGGACGGCATCACCGCGCTTGCCGAGATCAGGAAGCTGCATCCCTCGGTGCCGGCTATCGCCTTTACCGCGGCCGTTTATGAAGACATGCGCATCGACCTGCTCAAAAAAGGGTTCATGGATGTCGTCCCCAAGCCCTTCCGCCCCGAAGACCTCCACAACAAGATCCAAAAACTCCTGGTGAATCGCGCATAATGCGGGGCGGTTATTCCATGAATCGCGCGTAGTGAAAATTTTTTTTGAAATTATTGCTGAAAAGAAAAAAAGATTTTTACTTTTGTAGAGATCAAAAGATCAAACCATGCTAAAACAATTTTCACATACACAAGTGATGGCCGCATATAACCCGATTAAGGATTGGGTCTATGCGGGGCATTGTGCGGTGAACTAATATAAAAAGTTAAAGATCCAGCATAAAAGGCCCCGCAAACTTGCGGGGCCTTTTTAGTTCCTATGTTCTCTATTCACTACTGAGCCGGCCGGCATCGTTCGGTGCGCCGTAGCCGGACATAAAATTGCCCTCGAACGAGGGAAGGAGGAAGCTATGCGATTTAATTTTAGCCAAAAAGGAAAACAACCTGCAGACACGCGTTACACGTACGTGAAAGCAGGGCTGCCGGACGCACAATGGGACCTGTTTACGACCCTCGTGTCCGGATCGCTGACTGCTTCACCGGCGGAACACCAGGCCGATGACCTCGAGACCCTTCGAAGCCAGGTCCGTTTACACGATGCCGCCTTCATGGAACGGCTGGCGATCTATTTCGGCGAAGAAAGGAATTTTCGCGAGCTGGCTTTCCTGCTCACCGCGGAACTTGCCGTTATCAGCGGCAACCAGGAAGCGACGGGCGTCCTCGTGGAAAGGATCGTCCGCCAGCCCATGGACATCCCGCTGTGGCTCGGGTATTATGCCCGCGCGACGAAGCCGGGACGCAAACCCGGGCGCGCCGTGCGAAAACATCTCGCTTTCCTGTTCAACAAGCTGGATGAATACCAGTATAGCCGCAGCAGCCGCGAGTCGCAGCTGGCGCTGCGCGATGCCCTGCGCTGGCTACGGCCGAAGGCAGCCGATCGCGCCCGGAAATTGCTTTTCTCCCACATCCTGCGGGATCATATCCGGGTGCGTACGACCTGGGAGCAGGAATGGCATGCGTTGTACCAGCAACATTACGATAGTCCCGAACAACGCCAGGTGACGCTGCGTGACAAATGGAAGGAAGGCATCTCCTCTTTCCGCATCGGCTATGCGCCGTTACTCGACAACCTGCGTCCCATGCTCTGCGCGGGCGTGAGCGGCAAGGTGCTGAAACTGGCGGCCGAATACCTTGGCAATGCCGCCGCGGTAAAAAGAAGCGGCACCGACCCCCTTAGGCTGCTGGAAGTCTACCGCTCCCTGCGCCGCATGGAGCAGGGCGGCGCAGGCATGCTGGCCGAAGCGCTGGAAAAAGCCGTTCTCCACAGCACCTGGGCCAGGTTCGAGCCGGAGGGCATCTCGGTGATCGCCATGGATGTGAGCAACAGCATGAGGCGTCCGCTGAACAACACGGGCGGCGGACAAACCGCCGGCGCCGGCAATGCAGGCGGCGCTACCGGCGCCCAACGCTTCGACGTCGCACCGCTCCTGGCTTCCATTTGGAAAAATCGCGGCGGCCAGGTGATCACGGGTATCATCGGCAACACCTGGAGACCACAGGAGATGCCCGCAAGACCGGTGCTGCTGGGTGTCGACGAGTTCCGCGTTCACGAAGGGGAAGCCGGCTATGCCATCAACGCCTGGCTGATCCTGCAAGACCTGCTCCGCAAACGGCAAGTGGTGGACCGCGTGATGATCTTCACCGATTACCGTCTTTGGGACAACCGTTCGTTCAACCAAACGGCCGGTACCGACCTGGGCCACTGGTGGCGGCTGTACCGCGAACAGCTCGCTCCGCGCGCCAAACTCTATTGCTTCGATCTCGCCGGGTATGGCGCCCGCTCGCTGGAATACCGGGACAATGGCGTCTGCCTGATCGCGGGATGGAACAACAAGATCTTCGAGGTCCTCGACGTGCTCGACCGCGACCGGGAGATGATCACCTCATAATTCCATTGGGGCAAAAAATTAATTTTCAACAAGATTTTTTGCCCCATTTTTTATCTAATTTCAAGATAAAATCGCCAATTTTTATGGAACCTCCCTCGTGGCCTGCTCGTTTTAGCCGTCTGCGACAGTTATTCTGGTTTTTTTTGCTGCTTACCATCGCCTACATGATCTGGGTAAGGAATTACCTGTACCCGCTGAGCTCCGATGAGATCGTTCAATTCGAGATCGCCAAGACCACCCAAAAGGCACAGGCCATCATCGACAACTGGAAACTTACGGGCAAATATGAGCTGGGGGTAAAAAGCACTTACTTCGCCTACGTCTTCATGGTCCTCTACACGCTGGCGATCGCGCTGGGATGCCGGTTCATCTCGGCTTGCACCAACAACGAGATCATGATCAAAGGAGGCAGGGGCTTCGCCTGGCTCATCGTCCTGGCCACCATCTGCGACCTCATCGAAAATGCCGCCCTCGCCCATACCCTCCACGGCCCCATCTCCCAATGGAATGTGACCGTGGCTTACAATCTGGCCCGGATCAAATTCTCCATCGTCATCGTCTGCCTGCTGTTTATCCTGGCCTGCTCGCTCTACTGGCTCATCGGCCGGCTCGCAGGCGAAGAAAAATGAGCCGGGAACGCGCCGGGAACGCGTCATCAGGGTACCGGCACATAGCGGAACTTGTGCAGTGAAGTGTCCCCCCTTATATTGGTGTTTATGATCTTATACTTCGCAGTAAATGAGCCATTCACCGGGTAGTCATGCTCATGCGTATTGATATTGGCGGCACTATACTGAAAGAAAGTGGCCCCGCCGATCAGCGTCTTCCCACTCAAAGCCAGCTCCTTGAGATCATAGGAGCTATACATTTCGATGGTTGGATAACCATTCATAAAAGTAAAATCGGCAAAGGACTGACGCCCATTGCTTGTCGAAAGGCGGATGGTCCCAGCCCCGGGATCGACTGCCGTCACATACGTTCCGGACGGCAGCATCGGCATATCCGGCCGCTGGCCGACGTCAGGAAGCGTTCCTTGCGCATGGGTAATGGTGTTACTGCCGGCAGCAATATCCCCGGTGAACGGCGGCGTCGCGTCGACATAATAATCCATCCATAAGGGCAGCTTCATGCCTTCCTGGATGCCGATGGCCAGATTATCCAGGAAAACAGTGTCCCCCCGGATCTGCCGGATGATGCCCACGGGATAGGTAATTCCCGTGAGGTAGGCAAATTCAGCCTGGTAATGCATGTTGCGGGTCAGAATAAAATCCCCGGCGAGCAGCAGGCTCGTGTCGGCTGCCGCGGGAAGCTTGAACCAGGCCGTCCAGGATCTTTTGTCTACATGCATAGTAGCTTTATTCGTCAAACTTACGGTTCGCTCATAATTGTCACGGTAGGTCAGCTTATACAGCAGGTCCGTACCATAGAAGGGGTCCCGGAAAAGATAGCTGTTACCATAATACACCGGATCCGGCGCCCGCCCATCCGATCCCTGGATCGGCGATGCCGTCGATACCCATCCCGGATTTCCACTGCCCAGGATCCCGCCGTTGAAGTACATCTGCACGTGATCGAATGTGGGATTGGGGTAGATGCCATTGTTGTCGAGATTGACGGCTATCGGCGGCTCATTCATGACGCCTCCGATGAAATGATCGGTTGTGCCCGACACCAGTAACCGCAGTCCGGCACGCGTGGTATAGGACCGCAGCATACAGCTATGAAACGTGACGCTGGACCCAAGAATAAAGAAATCCGGGTAAGGCTTGCCGGCGCTTTCCGTCTCGAAATTGAGCTGGCAGTCTTCAAAGGACACGGTGGCGAATCCCCCTATAAACCCTACCCGGAAAAGGCCTTCGGCATAGACATTCCTGAAGGTTCCACCGAAAGAAGGCGCATAGATGGCGCACAGCTGCTTGACATGCCCGGCGATATTGACACCGTCGACCATCGGAACGGCAGCCCCATCTCCATGCCGGAATCCATAGGCCACATTGTCGAAAAGCGTATGGGTAGGGCCCCAGCATTTCAAACGGTCGACATGACACTCCTTGGACTGGGCCTGACCCATGGCATAACCCACTTTGTTGCAGCTGATATCGCAATCGATCACGTCGACCAATTCACCATTTTGCTGATTCGACGGTGTGATCATCATCCCAACAATGAAATTGGTGATAGAACAGCCGATAACCTGTACAGCGGTGGAGCCGCCACGGCCAATGCCCTTGGGACACCAGGCATGCAGTCCGGGATACATGTCCTCCCTCCGGGCATAGGCGGTAGAGTCGGAGAACGGGTCGATCACGACGCCGGCATAAGGCGACACCCGGTTGTCCCTGGCAGAACCATCCGCCCACTCATTGAATGAAAGCGTATCCACCTGGACGGCGCTGAGCCCATTGGGAAAAGTGAATTGCCCCCGGATACCCAGATTCCTGATCTCGACGCCTTTACCCATCTGGACACCTATCGCGAAGGTATTATTGAAGGCCGGGACGATGGTGGCGCCGCCGATCGCGACATCTTTTGCATTGGCCGGCCCCAGGAGGTTGACACTGGCCTGCCGGTAAACAGTGCCGGTAAACCGGGCAATGATCAATGGTCTTCCGGTCCGGTATGTGCCAGGCGGAAAATACAATGTTCTTGCCGCTGAAGGATCGTTGACAATATAATTGATGCCTTTTTGCAAGGCATACCAATCATCCGTTCCGCCGTTGCCGGTCGCGCCGAACCACCGGACATTCAATTTGTCCCCTTCCACCTGCCGCTTGAAGCGCCCGCCATTGGGCGTGACGATCGTCATGGCGCTGTCGTCGACGGTCTGTGTGTCTTGCGGATCAAACCGGAACAAACCCTCTTTGCCGGGATCGGTAACATAGCAGACCTTGTTTGCCGGGGAGATCGGCCTGCTGGTCCTCAGTTCTGCCATAGTCAGTGAAGTCACCGCCGGAAAGTCAACTCCGGCTTGCGTTTGCGCGAAAAGACCGGCACCGGGGAGAATCGAGAGGAACAAAAAAACATATTTCATAAAAAGCTGTTTTCCAGTCGAGATGGGATATTGATCGTAAAAACGCTTATTTTTGCAGAAGATGTATACATAAAGGCTTCTGTTTTAAGAAGTTTGTGCTATTTAGAAAAGCAATAAATCCAGTGATTTTTAGTTTTATGGTGTTTTTTGAAGAAACCACCGCCTAAATTTTTATATTCCTGTGAAGAATAGTTTGAAAGACTTGCTGATATAGGATAATATTGGAAGGGTATATGAGTATTTCACGGAATGCTCCTATATCCTTTTCTATTTGGAAGAGTTGAAATTGATTGCCTTATTGATTGAAAACCAGTGTTTTAGGAAGTCCCAATGGGACTGAGGAGGCGAAGCTATGTCCGGAGACAAACAATATTGGTATGCTGTTTATACGAAGCCGCGCTGGGAAAAGAAGGTGCATGCGCTGTTCCTCGCAAAAGGGATAGAGGCTTATTGCCCGTTGAATCGTACCCGGAAGAAGTGGAGCGACCGGATTAAATGGGTGGAAGAGCCACTATTCAAATCTTACGTTTTCGTTAAGGTCCGGGAAAGCGAGCAATTGAATGTGAGGATGGTTAACGGAGTGGTCAACTTTGTATACTGGCTGGGAAAGCCGGCAGTGATCAAGGATAAGGAGATCGACATCATCCGCAAATTCCTGAACGATTACCTGGATGTCCGGGCCGTGCCGATAGACCTGAAGATCGACGCCAGAATCACGATCGCGAAAGGGGCCTTCATGGACAAGGAGGCGAAAGTGACGAAGATATTGAACAAAAAAGTCCAGGTGGTCATTGAAAGCATCGGCTATTCGCTGGTGGCCGTCATCGACAAATCCAATGCCGTCGTGCGGAAATAATGTGCGGGAAAACATAGATCAGAAAGCTAATCAATGAAATGATGAAATTACCTATGCGCTCCGGCGTGCTCTTTGCGGCTCTTTCGACAGTGTTTTTCTGTACGTTGATCTCCTGCACCAATACGCGTCATTTGACCTATATGCAGGGGTCGTTCGATACGACAAAGCTGAGCAAGGTAGACTATCCGGAGCCGGTGATTCGCAGGGGGGATATCCTGAGTATCGTGATCTATAGTGATAACCCGGCCGCTACGGCGATCTTCAATCAAATGCAGTTGGGCGGTTCGGGCAATCCGGGCACCGGCGGCGGTGGTACCACCACAGGCGGTTCGACCGGCCAACCCGTTAGCAGTTCGACCGGTGGTAGTTCCGGTGGATCATCGGGTAGCGGCGGATACCTGGTGGACGAAAGTGGTAATATAGAATTTTATCAGCTGGGGGTCATTCACGTCGATAGCATCACCCGGAGCCAGTTGAAAGATACCCTGGATACCAGGCTGAAACCGTATCTCCAAAATCCCTACTGCACCATCCGTTTCCTGAATTATAGATTTACCATGCTGGGAGAGATCAGCCATCCGGGCGTCTTCAATATGCCCGGGGAACACCTTAATTTGCTCGAGGCTTTGGGATTGGGTGGGGACCTCACCTTCTACGGTCGCCGGGACAATGTCCTGGTCATCCGGCAAAACGAGGATAAAAGAGAATTTGCCCGGCTCGACCTCACCAAACCCGACGTTATTGCCTCGCCCTATTTCACGATCCAGCCCAACGACATTATTTATATAGAAGCAAATAAGAAAAAGGTCGTAGCGAGTGATCAAACCACCTTGCGGAATATATCTATTGCTACATCCGTTATTTCGACCCTGGCGATACTTTACACATTATTCAAGTAAGGATATTCTTTATGTCTGGAAACTCCAATATAAAAGTAACCACCACAAAGTCCGACCAGGCGGAAAATCTATGGGCCGTAAGCCCTAAAGAATTCCTGTTTAAATACCTGAAATACCTGCCGTTGGTGGCTATCTGCGGGGCTATCGGGTTTGTCCTGGGCTATCTCAAGCTGAGATACGCCATACCCATCTATAGTGTGCAGTCTTCTATGCTCATCAAAAGCGAGGAAGAGGCAAGCGGTATAGGAAAAGATGCGAAATTCGACGAATTGATGATGTCGCAGGGGTCGAGTGTCAATCTAAGCAACGAAAGCGCTATCTTACGTTCGCGGCCGGTATTGAAACGGGTGATCAGGGATCTGCGGCTACAAGTCTATTACTACAACCTGGGCAATCTTCGCAACAGCTTCATTTATCCTTTCTCCAAGTCGCCGTTTCAGCTATCCGATGCTTCCGTTATCGACTCGGCAAGAGGTTTCGGACTACAGTTGACCATGCTGGACAACGACCACTTTACACTCAATGAGGACAAAACAAAATATAGTTTCGGCCAAGCATTTGCATACGACGGCCAGACGCTGATCCTGCAACGGAACAGAGCCATCGACTACCGGGAATTTAGCCGGCCCAAATTCCTCATGGGATGGCAGCCCATCGAAGGTCCCACGGAGAACCTTATCGGAGCGCTGGCTGTATATCAAAACACCGATCAGGCTACCATCCTCAATCTAAGCTTTAAACATGAAAATACTTTTTTAGGTCTGGACGTCCTGAATACGCTCATGGCCGTCTATGACTCCCTGATCGTAGAGGACAAGACCCGTGTCTCCATCGCCACGGAACACTTTATCGATTCCCGGCTGGCCAGCCTGAAGACAGACCTCAACGGCATAGAAGGCGATCTGAAATCGAATATCGAAAAGAACCAGACCTTCGACCTTGAAGACCAATCGAAAAAATACCTGGATAATATCACGGAGGGCGAAAAGAGCGTAATCGAATCGAATGTCCGCCTCCGCCTCGCGCAGATGCTGGATGACTACCTTTCCAGCAAGGAGAACGCCTATCGCCTGGTGCCTACGAGCATGGGTATCGAGGAACCCGTACTGGTGCAGCTGGTAACGGAATACAATAGGGCACAGCTGGAACGGGAAGCCAATTTACGGACGACGACCCGCGATAACCCATCGATCAAGAGCGCAGATGCGGCCCTCGAAAAAATGCGCTCCAATATCCGCGAGGCGCTTACCAGTATTAAGAATGGGTATATGGTCGCCATCAATAGCGCACAGCAGGCGGAAGACCGCGTACGGGGACAGCTCAACACGTTGCCGGGCAAATCCATGCAGCTGCTGAATGTCCAACGCCAGCAGAAGATCCTCGAGGAACTCTATAGCTTTTTATTGCAGAAGAAGATTGAAAGCTCGATCTCGTCCGTTGCTTCTTTTTCCAACTCCAAAGTGCTCGAACCCGCCCTGGCCGGCGGCAACCCCATCAGCCCGGACAGGAAAAAGACCTACTCTTCTTACCTGGTGCTGGGATTGATGATACCCATCGGGATCATTTTCCTCTTTGAGGTCCTGCGGGACAAGGTGACCAGCCGTTCGGAAGTGGAAAAGCGCACCGATGCTCCCATCCTGGGTGAGATCGGCCATTCCGAAGAAAGTAAAACCGCGCTGGTCGTTACCCGGAACAGCCGGAGCCTCATCGCGGAACAGTTCCGCATCATCCGGACCAACCTGCAGTACGTAACCGGCAAGGGTAAGACTTCCAGTATCCTCGTGACATCGTCATTTAGCGGAGAAGGCAAATCTTTTATCAGCACCAATATCGGCGCTGTTCTGGCGTTATCGGGAAAGAAAACGGTCATCATGGAATTCGATATCCGCAAACCCAAGATCGTCGCCGGTCTCGAGCTGAAGCGAAAAATGGGGATTACCAATTATATTATCGGTAAAGCCAGTTTCAACGACCTTTTAGTAAAGGTGGAAGGTATCGACAACCTCTATGTTATCCCCTGTGGACCTATCCCGCCCAATCCCGCGGAGATCCTGCTGGATAAAAAATTGGAAGAACTCATGCTGGAAGTCAAAGAGAACTTCGAGGTCGTGATCATGGATACCGCTCCGGTAGGTCTTGTGAGCGACGCTTTCAGCCTTGGTAGGTTCGCAGATTGTACGTTGTATGTTATTCGCCACGGCTATACGTTCCGGAAACAGCTCATGCCTATCCAGGAATTGTATAAGGAAAAGAAACTGCCCTCCTTATCGCTCCTGCTGAACGATGTCAAATTCGGAAGCGGCTATTATAGCGGCTACGGGTATTACGGAACCGGCTATGGCTATGGCTATGGGCGGGACTCCGGCTATTTCGACGATAACAACGGGAAAAAAACATCCAATCCTTTTAAACAGATAAGCAATTGGTGGAAACGAACCATCGGATAAATCACTCCGGACTCTTAACCGACAATCGATGAGACAAGAAGCGCAATTGGAAAAATGGGACATGGTTATCAGGCCGCAGAATGGCCTTTTCGAAATCAACATAAACGAACTCTGGGTCTACCGCGATCTCCTCGCACTGCTCGTCCGCCGCGATTTTATCGCAACTTACAAGCAAACTATTCTGGGGCCCATCTGGTTCTTTCTTCAGCCGATCCTCACCACCCTGACGTTCGTGATCATCTTCGGAAGGGTCGCGGGGCTTTCTACGGAAGGCATGCCCATGATCCTGTTCTACATGGCGGGGATCACACTTTGGAATTATTTTGCCGAAACTCTCACGCGGACGGCAACGGTATTTAAAGACAATGCCAATATTTTCGGCAAGGTATATTTTCCCCGGCTGATCATGCCCCTGTCCATTGTCGTAAGCAACCTGGTGAAATTGGGTATCCAATTTTCCTTATTCCTGGGCTTCTGGTTGTTTTTTCTCCTCTTCAAGGGTGGCGTCCATCCTAATTGGTATGCCCTTCTCACTCCTTTACTGGTAATTTTGCTCGGCCTCCTCGGCCTGGGTTTCGGAATGCTTATTTCCGCTTTGACCACCAAATACCGGGATCTCGTATTCCTGCTCACTTTCGGCATCCAACTCCTGATGTATGCTACCCCCGTTATCTATCCCTTGTCGGCCATCGGCCAGAAATACAAGTGGCTGATCCTGGCCAATCCCATGAGCGCCATCGTAGAGACGTTTCGGTTCGGGTTTTTGGGAAAGGGAACCTTCAGCTGGTCTTCATTGCTATATAGCGCCGGTTTTACGGTGTTTATTCTGCTCCTGGGAACGGTGACGTTCAATAAAGTCGAAAAAAGCTTTATGGATACCGTGTAAAACTTATTATGTAAATGAGCAACGTTGTTATAAAGGCGGAAAATATTTCTAAACTCTACAGGCTGGGAGAAGTCGGTACAGGCACACTCAGCCATGACCTCAACCGATGGTTCGCAAAGGCCCGCGGCAAGGAAGATCCCTATTCCAAATTGGGAGAAGCCAACGACCGGACAAAAAAAGGAAATAGCGATTATGCCTGGGCGCTGCAGGATATAAGCTTTGAGGTCGGCAGAGGAGAGGCGCTGGGGATCATCGGGAAAAATGGCGCAGGTAAATCCACGTTACTGAAGATCCTGAGCAGGACGACTACCCCTACCACGGGGGACATTAAATTGAAAGGGAGAGTGGCCTCTCTTCTCGAGGTGGGGACCGGGTTTCATCCGGACCTTACGGGAAGGGAAAATATATATCTCAACGGCGCAATCCTGGGAATGCGCAAAAAGGAAATTCAACGGAAATTCGATGCGATCGTCGATTTTGCCGGAGTAGAGCGCTATATCGAAACACCGGTAAAGCGATATAGCAGCGGCATGTACGTCCGCCTGGCATTTGCCGTAGCCGCGTACCTGGACAGCGAGATCCTTGTCGTGGACGAGGTATTGGCCGTTGGCGATGCCGAATTCCAGAAAAAATGCCTGGGCAAAATGGGCGAGGTCGCTAATGGCGAAGGAAGGACTGTTTTGTTTGTCAGCCATAACATGGCCTCCGTAAAAAAGCTTTGCTCCCGCGGTGCATTGCTGATCGACGGAAAATTATCATTTATCGGTTCCATTGGGGAAACGATCAGGAAATACAGCGAAAATTCGCAGAAGACCTCCGAAGCGATCAAGCACCTCATGGGCAACCAGCAAATCGAGATCAAGGATATCCTTGTCAATAATTCCGGCTCCGGTGTGGTCAATATATATGAGGAGATCGCTATCTCCGTTGTATACGAAACAAAAAGCCCGTCGTTCGACGTAGCCGAATTTTTTGTGATCATCTACAATAGCGAGGACGAAGAAATACTGAGTTTTTTCCAGCGGGATTCGTCTAAACTTATCGATGTGGCTTCCAATGCGGGCGGAACCATAACCATACAATTCAGGAATTGCCTCAAACCGGGAATTTATCGGGTAGCAGCCGGCGTATTCGACCCATTCAGGAATTTTATCGACTGGATTGCGCCATACACCGCATTTACGGTTGATAGTCAATTCCATTTTGGCGGGAAATTCGACAATCGGTTAGGCTCGTTCTTTTTAAATGCCGAATGGAAAAATGACGCGAATAATATACAGGCTGTTTGATCTTTTTTTTACCCGTTTCGAACACTATCGCCGGGAAAACATACTGAGAAAATTGCGTTCCGCGGGCGATGGTCTGAATGTTCAGGAGCCATTCTACTTCAGCTCACCCGAAAATATCTCCCTGGGTAGCAATGTTTCCTTCGGCGCATTCGTTCATATCTGGGGCGAAGGAGGTGTGACCATCGGTAACAACTGTATGATCGCCTCTCATTCCGCTATCACCTCGGTGACACATAATCCCGCAAATGAGCTTTTTCGTTCGGAGAATGTAATGAAGCCCGTGGTTATAGGTAACAATGTGTGGATCGGGGCCCATACCGTGATCTTTCCGGGTATCACCATCGGCGACAATACTATTATTGGCGCCGGCAGTATTGTTAACAGGGACGTGGAATCCAATGCGGTATATGCGGGAGTTCCTGCAAAATTGTTATATTATCTCAATCAATTCGCTACATGAAAAAGCTCAAGGCGGCTTTAAAAACCAATAAATTTGTAAGAGTCGTATACTCCTCCTATACGGACTATAAAGACAAAGCCGGACAACGTATACAGTCGGGTTGGGATAGGATTATGTGGTCTTTTAGTAGACCGGCGAAACCAAAAACGGACGGGATATATATTCATCTTGGTTGCGGCAGCATCAATCATCCGAAGATGATCAACGTCGATCTGAGACCGGACAAGCATATCCACTACCTTCATGGCGTCGAGACCTTGCCGATGTTCGACGATAATGCGGCAGACCTGATATACGTTTCGCACTGCCTTGAACATATTTCCTATCTCGAGCTGGACAAGGTTCTTGCGGAATGGAGAAGGGTCCTGCGAAAAGGAGGCATCCTCAGGATTGCCGTTCCCAACTTTACCACCATTCTGGAGATTTACAGGGAAGCCGGCTATAACCTCGAGGAGATCCTTCCTCCTTTAATGGGCGGGCAGGATTACAATTATAATTTCCATTACAGTGTTTTTGACCATCAGTACCTCAAAAAGATGCTGGAGAAGGCCGGCTTTGATAATGTCAGGGAGTGGAATAAAGGCGAGGACGAATTCACGGGCTTTGACGATTGGGCAAATAAAAATGTCCACCGGAATAATAAGGAATATAAAATAAGTCTCAATCTCCAGGCCGTCAAGGCTGGTTAATTCCTACTCGCAAAAAGCTGCATGGCGCTCATTTCAATTATTACGATCAACTATAACAATGCCGGGGGGTTAAAAAAGACCATGCAAAGCGTGCTGGATCAAGCCCCGTCGGCTTTTGAATACATAGTCATCGACGGGGGATCGGAGGATGCCAGCAAATCAGTGATCGAGGAAAATGCTTCCAGACTGGCATACTGGGTCTCCGAGAAAGACAACGGCATATACTATGCCATGAATAAGGGAATCGCCAGGGCCAGGGGCGAATATCTCATTTTCCTGAATTCGGGAGACTATTTTCATAACCCGCATGTTTTACAACAGCTGCTGGAAAACGGCCAGGACACCGAAATTATCTATGGAAACCTGGTCATGAGGGGCAAAGGCGGGAATTGGACGAAAACTTACCCGGCCTGTTTAACATTCGATTTCTTTGTGCACGACAGCCTTCCGCATCCCGCAACACTGATCAAACGAACGCTGTTCGACCGCGTCGGCTTGTACAACGAAGACCACAGGATCATATCGGACTGGGAATTCTTCCTGCACGCCGTCTGCCGGTTCAATGCAACCTATAAATATGTTTCGTTGGATGTGGCTGTCTTTTCGGAAGACGGCATCAGTTCGAAAGCAGATAACGACGATAGGATATGGAAGGAAAAAAATGCGGTTTTTTCGCGGTACTACTCCGCTTTTTTACCTGACTATAAAAAATTGGAAGAATACCGGGGGGCCCTGGACCTGATCCGGCATTCCACCTTGCACCGCCTGGTAGACAGGATACAGGGATCAGCGGTGGCAAAATTGCTGAAATAATGATCCCTATGCCCACAGTCTCGATAATCATTCCTGCTTTTAATGCGGCAGCCCATATCGATGAGACATTGGACAGTGTCCGGCAACAGACCTATGCGAATTGGGAATGCATCATCGTCAACGACGGCTCTACGGATAACTCCCGGGAAACCATCCAGGCCTTTATTAAAGACGATCCCCGGTTCAAGCTCATCGATATTCCGAACTCCGGCGTTTGTGCGGCCAGGAATACCGCCGTCCGGTACGCCGAAGGGACCTATCTCTTTCCGCTCGACTCGGACGACCGGATCGCTCCTTCATGTATCGCCCGATGCCTGGACGAATTCGACAAAAAACCCGGGCTCAGGCTGGTTTGCCCCCAGGGACAACTGTTCGGCGCGGAAACCGGGTTATGGGTCCTTCCCGAATTCGAATACCGTACCATGCTGCATCATAACATGATCCATAATTCGTCTTTATTCCGGAAGACAGATTTTGAACGGATCGGCGGCTACCGCACAAATATGAAACATGGCCTCGAAGATTGGGACTTTTTTATAGCGCTGTTATACAAGGCTACCCCCGAAGAGGTAATACAATTGAAAGAGCCGCTTTTCTATTACAGGGTCAGCAATAATGGCCGCCGCATGACAGCCGCCGCCGGCCTCCGGCAAAGCGAGATGATGGACCTCATCGTCTACAATAACTTCCGCATCTACCGCGAATATTTTCCCGACATCTTTCATAGGATACAGGATTACGATTTCCAAAAGACGATGCTGGACAAAAAGCCCGTTCAATGGATGATCCGTACGATGATCGGAGCGTCTGCCTTTAAAAACAAATTATTTCGGAAAAAAACCGCCGGTTCACAGTGAAAAGATCGATAGGCAACATATTGGCAAAGATCGGCATGAAAAAGAAGGCCCTTCAGGTCTACTTCTTTTTCATCAATAGCTGGACGGACGGAGTAAAATCCAGCCGCAAAACTTTCCTTCCCCTGCTGGCCCGAAAACGGTCCCGGGAGGGAATATATGCAATCGACCTGGACTCGGATTGGCTTGGCCTCGGCGCCCGTATCGTCAAGACATTGGAGATCCTGCTCTATTGCGACGAAAACCACCTGCTGCCCGCCATCCGCTATAACTATCTCGAAAAAGACAAAGCGGAATACGATTACTTTGGAGAACTGTTCCATTACCGCCGGCCCGTTTTAGCCAACGCCCGCTATACCGCCGTACGGGACGTGGATGAGCTCGGCTGGAAAGAGAGCTATAACCAAAAGCTGAAGCTCGGTTCCGCCCGGCAGCTTTTCGACAAGTATCTCGGCATCCGGCCCGATATCCTGGAAGAAACGGACAGCTTTATTGCAACCCATTTCAACGGCCGTAAGGTCCTCGGTCTCCACTACCGGGGAACGGACAAGGCGGGCGAGGCGCCGCTGGTAGCCAAGGAACAGCTGCTGCAGCATATCAGGGCAGTACTGGCGGAAAGACCACACCTGGAGATGATCTTCGTTTCCACCGATGATGAAAAGATTATTTCGTTCCTCCAGCAATCGGATCTGCACCTGCCCGTGATATTCCGGCAGGACGCGGTCCGGTCGAGAGACGGCGACCAGTTCCATCGGAAAAAGGAAGTCTCGAAGTCTGTTGTGAACCGGGACGCCATCGTAAATATGCTGCTGCTCTCCCGTACCGACTTTTTATTGAAGACCGCTTCCATATTAAGCGATTGTTCGGTGATCTTCAACCCATCCCTTGAAATAAGGGTGATCAGCTTCCCCCATTCCGATAACCTCACCTGGTGGCCCGCCACGGAAATAAGGCGAAATCAGGAAAAAAGCGCGTATGCAATTGCTGAAACTCGATGACCTCATAAGGGTCGGCCGGAATTATGACGGCGGATATGTCATCTCGGAATCCCTGATGAAAAGATCTTCCACCCTGCTGAGCTTCGGAATCAACGATGATTGGTCCTTCGAAGAAGATTTTTACCGCAAGTCGGGGGTCGGATGCTATGGTTTCGATTTCAGCGTCAACAGGGAGCTGTTCTTAAAACGCTCCGTTGAACAGATCCGCTACTTCTTCGGGGATCTGCTGAAACGCCGCACCGTGCAATGGGACCGGTGGAAGAAAGCCCGTGAACATTTCCACTTATACCATGAATTCGGCAGGTTTTTTGGCAAACATGGTTTTTATTCCATAGGCATCGACAGGAGCACACATGACGCTTTCAAGACCCTGGATGACATCCTGAAAGACCATGTCCGCCAACAGGAGAATATATTTTTGAAAATCGATATCGAAGGCTACGAGTACAAGATACTGGTCGACGTCCTCAGAAATAAGCACCGGTTTCATGCCCTGGCCATGGAGATCCATGGCATCCATCAGGCAGCGGGTGAGTTCGACGCCTTTATGGCCGGTCTGATGCAGGATTTCTATGTCTATCACATTCACGCGAATAATTATGGCGATCTCCGGAAAAAAAATGGAATGCCGGATGTCATAGAGATATCCTGCATCAGGAAAGACCTGGTACCAAATCCTGCCTTTCATCAGGATTTAAGTCATTTACCCCTCGCGGGCATCGATTTCCCCAATGACCTTAGCTCTGGCGATTTCACATGGTAACCCCGGAAAGTTCCCTGCCACATATCACATTCGTCATTCATAATATCGAAGGGGGCGTAGCGTCGATGAACCATGCGATCATCGAAAACGCTGACTTCCGGCGATATTTCCACGTGCACATCCTGCTCTGGAGAGCGGTGGAAGATACGGCAAAAGATTTCCACGGCCCGTTCACCAACGCCTCGGATATCCGGCACTTTTCTTATTCAAAATACGACAACTATCACCAGACCCTTCGCCGGCTGCATGCGTTGCTGAACCAATGGCCGGGACTCATCGTCACCAATGACGGCATTGAGCTGGAAGCCATCCGGAAATTTGGAACCGGATCGGCGCTGTTCTCCATTGTGCACGATTTCTATAACCTCAAGCTCGCCATAGAAAACCTGGATCTGGTCGACCACTTCCTCTGCCATACCGATGTCTTCTCAAAGGCGCTCCTCAGCAGCCAGGGTCTGAGGGAAAGGGTAGGCTACCTCCTGCATGGCGTAAAGCTAATGCCCATAGAGGAAAAATTACTAAGTCATCGAACGTTGAAGATCGTGTCGATCTCGCGACTCACGGAGAGTAAAGGCGTGCTGCTTTTGTCATCGATCGACGACCAGCTGCTGGCACGTGGGATCCGGACGGAATGGATCATCATCGGCAGCGGTGAGCTGGGCGGCCGGCTCCGGGAACAGTGGAAAGACAAACCGCATGTTCAGTTCCATAGTCCGGCCGATCACGGGGAAGTGCTGCGTCTTGCCGCCATGGGGGACGTCTTTGTAAGCCCCAGCACCTTCGAAGGATATGGCATCGCCCTGCTGGAAGCCATGTCTTGCGGACTGGTTCCGGTGATCTACCGGCTGCCCGTGGGCGTATACTCCCAACTGCCGGAATCCATTGGCTTTTCAGTGAGCATCGACCATCCCGATGATTTTACGACGCATATTGCGCGGCTGGATCAGGATAGGGAATTGCTCGCCCGGATGTCCGCTGACGCCCGCCGGCTTATCCGCGAACAATACGATATTTCAAAGACCGCCGTAAACTTTTTGCAATATTTTACGGCTCATACCATCCCCCTCGTGAAGAAGCAGCCAGGGGCAAACCTGAAAGCGGGCAGGGGTATTCTCGATAAACCCTTTGTACCCAGCCGCCTAAGCCGATGGATCAGAAAACTAAAATCCCCATAATGCATCAGTTACTGCGTACTATTTTTGAGACTAAGCAGGTACAAGAGAAGGACGGCAGTTTCCTTCCCCTGCATTCTCATACGACCAGTGAACAGTGTGAATTCCTTCAGGAGCTCATAAAGGAGGTTCGCCCGGAATCGTCGGTAGAAGTTGGACTCGCTTACGGCATTTCTACCATTGCGATACTGGATGCACTCGATACATCAGGCAAAACATTCCACCATAGGGTGATAGACCCGTTCCAGGAGGACTGGAAGGACATCGGCCTGCTGAATATCGAAAGGGCCGGATTTAAGGACCGGGTCACATTTTATCGGAGATTCTCGGACCAGGTCCTGCCTGAACTTTACATACAACAGCAAAAAATCCAATTTGCCTATGTCGACACGACCAAGGTGTTCGATGTTCTGATGACCGACGTCTATTTTATCACTAAAATATTGCAGACCGGTGGTATATTAGTACTCGACGATTGCGGCTTTCCGGGCATCAGGATGCTGGTGAGATACCTTTCCCAACATCCATCCTACCAGGTGTACCGGGGATTCCAAAAAGACCGGCCGTCGGGTAAGAAGAAATTGTTGGGAAACGTCTACCATTCCCTGGCCGCGCTTTTGCCGTTCAAAAACCGGGTCTTCGAGGGCTATAATTTCAAAAAGGCCGAAGAGCTGGGCGTCAATTACGGCTGTGTAGCCTTTAAGAAAATAAAAGAAGACGACCGGCATTGGGACTGGCATTGTGAAGTCTGACAGTCGAAATTTTTTTTGTTATAAGTATATGACGACACCCTTGATCAGCGTTTTGATGACTGCCTACAACCGGGAAAAGTATATTGCCGAGGCGATCGAAAGCGTACTGGCATCCAGCTATAGAAATTTCGAATTGATCATTGTCGATGACGGCTCCGGGGACAGGACCGTGGAAATTGCAAAGTCCTTTGAAACCAGGGACCCGCGCGTAAAGGTATATGTCAACGAAAAGAACCTGGGCGACTACCCAAACCGTAACAGGGCAGCCTCCTATGCTAATGGAAAGTATATCAAATACCTCGATTCGGACGACTACCTTTATCCGCATGGTCTGGAGGTGATGGTAAGTTTCATGGAACGTTTTCCGGAAGCAGGCTTTGGCATCATGTCCAGGGGCGACTATGAGAGCCCTTACCCGAAGATGCTCTCGCCAAAGCAGACTTTCCTGGAACATTTCAACGGCTACGGCCATCTGAACAGAGCCCCGGGCTCGGGTATCATCAATCTTCGCATATTCAGGGAACTGGGCGGTTTTTCGGGCAGGAATGTTATCGGCGACGTGGAATTCTGGTTCGATATCGCAAGGACATACCCTATGGTCAAGATCGTGGATGACCTTTACTGGCCGAGGACCCACGGCAATCAGCAAAAGGATACGGTCACCACGATAAAATACGCGGACATGCGGCAGGAGATCGTGGAAAAGGCCTTTGCGCATCCCGGATGCCCGCTGACGGCCGAAGAGATCCTGCAAGTCCGGAAAAAGATCAAAAAGAGCAGTAGGCGGGACCGGCTCTTCCTTTTTTTATCCGGGGTACGAAAGGGATTAACCAAATAATGTAAAAGAAATACGACATGGAACAATTAGACACCATGAGCATTGCGGGCTACAAGGTAGCTTACCGGCCGCGGACATCGGATGAAGAAGTGATCAACGATACCTTCAATAAGGACATTTTCTTCAAAGGATTCCCGGAATACAAGATCCAGCCCGACCACGTGGTGCTGGATATCGGCGCCCATATCGGTACCTATTCGCTTCAGCTGGCTTCTTTCCTGCCTGCCGGAAAGGTCTTTGCGTTCGAACCTTGCCTGGATACCTTCTCGCTCCTGGAAAAAAATGTCGAGATCAACGGCTTGAAAAACGTCTCCATATACAAGGTGGCCCTCACGGATTATGTCGGCACAACCAAGCTCTTCTACGACATCGAACATGGCAATTGGGGCCATAGCATCGTTAAATCTTTTTCGGAGCAGGGCGAAATAGTGGAAACGAATACCCTTTCAAACTTCCTTACCGGGAACAATATCGAACACTGCGATTTCATCAAGTTCAATTGTGAGGGAGCGGAATTCAAGATCATCCTCAGCACTCCGCCCGAACGGCTGCGGAAAGTGGATAAAATGCTCGTTCTCTATCACATGGACCTGGAAGCGCAGTTCACCGTCAAGGACCTCATCCGCCACCTGCACAAGGCCGGGTTCTACACCGAGATCAGGAATATCGAGGACGCCGGCAAACGAGGATGGTTGATCGTCATGCGCGCCAATACGCTGCAGAAAACCCTGTATGCAACAAAATTCCGCGGCCGGCAGATCAGCCGGTTTTCAGCCAGGGTGGTTAACAAGTTGAAGCGGATGGCCGGTTTGAAGAAATAACCCCCCCAATAAAAGCATTCGAATTACATGATACCCTTTAATGTCCCATTTGTCACCAACGACGAACTCCGGTATATAAACGAAGTTTTCGAGAACAGGAAATTCTCGGGGGATGGCGCCTTCACCAGGAAATGCCAGCAATTCTTCGAGGAAAAATACAAATTCCGGAAGGTCGTATTGACCAGTTCCTGCACCGATGCGCTCGAAATGTCTTCCATCCTGGCAGGCATCGGCCCCGGCGATGAGGTCATCATCCCCTCCTATACTTTCGTCTCTTCCGTAAACCCTTTCATCCTGCGCGGCGCAAAAGTGATCTTCGCAGACAGCAACGAGCTCGAGCCCAATATTGCGGTAGACACCATAGCCGCACTGATCACCGACAAGACAAAGGCAATCGTAGTGGTCCATTACGGCGGCATAGCCTGCGAAATGGATAAGCTGATGGCCATTGCAACAGCCAGGGGCATTATCGTCATAGAAGATGCGGCCCAGGCCATCGACGCCTATTATAAAGGAAGGCCCCTGGGTTCCATAGGCCACCTGGCGGCGTTCAGCTTCCATGACACGAAAAATATCAGCTCCGGGGAAGGCGGCATCCTGGTGGTCAACGACCCTTCCCTGGTCAACCGCGCGGAGATCATTTGGGAAAAAGGCACTAACAGGTCGGCCTTTCTGAGAGGGGAAGTGGATAAATATACCTGGGTCGACGTGGGCTCCTCTTTTCTTCCTTCCGAGATCACCGCTGCCTTCCTCTATGCCCAGCTGCAACACCTGGACGAGATCCAGGCGAGGAGAAACCAGCTGTGGAGCTGTTACCACACCAGGTTCACCCGGCATGGCCTGGACCGGAAAGTCGGCCTGCCCTTCATTCCGGAACACACTACCCCCAATGGCCACGTCTACTACGTGGTGTGCAGGGACCTGGCCGAAAGGTCGGCGCTCATGGCCCACTTACAACAACACGGCATCAAGACGGCCAGTCACTACCTGTCGCTGCATAAAAGCCCGTTCTTCAAAGACCAGCACGATGGCCGGGAATTGCGAAATGCGGACAGGTTTACCGACTGTCTGCTCCGGTTGCCCTTTTATGCCGAGCTCAAAGAGCAGGACCTGGACAAGATCGTCGATGCTATTGCTGAATTCTATAATCTGAACGCCAGGTGATCAAAGGCCTCGTTTCCGTTATCATCCCGGTCTACAATGACTGCCGGTTCCTGGCAGAGACCATCGAAAGCGTACTCGCCCAGACCTATCGGGATTTCGAGATCCTGCTGGTAGACGATGGGTCCAGGGAGCCCGCTCCCATCGAAACCGTCATTCGACCCTACCGGGGAGATAACTTCCGGTATATCCGCAATGAAAAGAATATCGGCCTGGCCGCCTCGAGAAATGTCGGCATCAGACACAGCAAGGGTGAATTCATTTGCTTCCTCGACGCCGACGACATCCTTACACCCCGGAAATTTGAGATGCAGACCGGCCTGCTAAATGCCCGGCCGGCTATGCAAATGGTCTTTTCCGACGAATACGCCATCAGGGATGGCGTAAGGATCGAGGTCCCGCAACAATTCCCCAAAGGCTATACCGCTGGCGACCGCCCCGTGGATACATTCGTCCGGGCAAGCTTCATCGCCGTTTTCACCGTCATGGTCCGGGCCGCAGCCCTGGAAAAAATAGGCATGTTCAATGAATCTCTTCGATGGAACGAAGACGATGACCTGTGGTTCAGGACCATGCTTGCCGGAGAAGTAGGGTATTCGGAATACGTATCCGGTTACCGGCGGCTGCACGATCAGAATATGAGCCTTAACAGGGTCAAGATGATGTTCTATCAGCTGAAGACCTTTAGCGGCTGGACCTCCCAATGCAGGAAGTTCAGGCGGCCGGATCTGAAAAAGATCATCAGGAAAAGAAGCATGCCGCTCGCGAAAACCTATTTCAAAACCACCTTGCGCAAGGGAAAGCTGGATCGGAAGGCGCTGTCTTATTTCTTCACCATCTTTATCAGCTGATCCGGATGAGAATCATACATTTTGTAGAGAATTACCTGCAGGTAACGGAAACCTTCATCTACAATTATATCTGCAAGTCTGCGGAGTCCGCCGAGGTCGCCGTCGTCACGTTCGACAAGATGAACGAAGGGCAATTTCCCCTGCCTGCCGGCGCCCGTATCCACGTCCTCAAAAAAGACCCGGCCTTCGCCAGGAAAGACCTGACCCGGCTGCACTGGCTGCTGCTGCGCCGGTTCTTCGGCACCCGCATCTGGTATGGGGATCTGAAATGTTTCATCCGGGATTTCCAGCCGGACCTTGTCCATTGTCACTTCGGGGTAACAGGCGTCTATTTCACGGATTTTTGCCGCCACGAAAAAATGAAGGTTCCATTCGTCACGAATTTTTACGGATATGACGCGAGCGAGCTGCCGCAGCGGGATAAGGTGTATGCCGCAGGCCTCACCAGGCTATGGGAAGACTCGGCCCTGCTCATGGCCGAAGGCCCCGCTATGGGCCGGCGGCTGGAAGCACTGGGAGCGCCGCGCGCAAAGATCGCCCTGTCCCCCATCATAGTGGACGGTCGCAAATATCCCACCAGACACCTCGCAAGGAAACAGGGACCGGTCCGGTTCCTGCTCATCGGCCGGTTCGTCGAAAAGAAAGGATTCCATCTTTTCCTGGAAGCCCTTGGCCGCGTCAAACACGAGCTGCCCGATTTCCAGGTGATCATGATCGGCAGCGGCCCGATGCAGGCCGACTACCAATCCATCATTACCCGTTACGACATTACGAATAGGGTGTCCTTTGAAGGATTCAGGAAGCTCAGCGAATGCATGGACTACATGCTCGACGCAGACGTGCTGGTCCAGCCCTCGGTGACCGCCGCCAACGGCGACAGCGAAGGCGGAGCGCCTACCATTTTGATAGAAGCGCAGATCATCGGCATTCCCATCATTGCCTCTACACATGCGGACATTCCCTTTGTGATGGGATACGACGACTTCCTGGCAAAAGAAGGCGACGTAGCCGACCTGTCCCGGGTTATCCGCTTATTCGTCGACAGCAATGCCATCGCCGATAAGATAACCGCCGGCAAGGCCAAGGCCGCCGGGCAGCATGATATGAACAAAACCACGGCTTATCAGGAGATCCTTAGCCAATTCTCGAACTGACCATGTCGGCCGTTTCCGTTATCATACCCTGCTATAACTGCGAAAAATGGATCGCAGCGACCCTTAGGTCCTGTGTGGACCAGCAGCCTTATCTCAGGGAGATCATTGTCGTGGATGACTTTTCCACCGACCAAAGCTGGAACATCATCAGCCGGTGGCAGGCGGACTATCCCGGCCTGATAAAGGGTTACACGAACACGATCAAAGGCGGTAACCATGCCCGTAACTATGGGTTCTCGCTCTCCACAGGAAAATATATCCAATGGCTGGACGCCGACGACCAGATCGGCAAGGATAAATTTCGCATCCAGCTGGAGGCATTCGACAAGGATCCGCAAGCCGATATCGTCTATTCTGACTGGAAGCTGCTCACGTACAAAGGAGAAAAGATAGTACTCGAAGAAGATTTCCACGGCCGGCCGTTCGACGACTACCTCTACGAGCTGCTTATCAACCGCTGGGCCGCTCCTCACTGCTATCTGTTGAAAAGGACCATTGCACAAAGGCTCTACGAGATCAAGGGGTGGAATCCCGAAACAGCAGTCCTGCAGGACCGGGAATATTTTACGCTCGCCGCCGCCATGGGCGCCAGGTTCACCTACACCCCCGGCTTCTTCGCCACCTATAACCGCTGGAACCCTCATAGCGTATCGGCAGCCCGAACGGAGACCCGATATGCCAACCTGGAAAAGATCTATTCCCGGATCGAGGACCAGCTTTCCGGCCGGCCGGAGATCGGAGCTGCCGATAGGAAGAAATACCTGGACGTCATCCGCACGGAGAAGCTCCTGATCCGGGCGGCAGGATTCCATTCCAGCATCCGGAAATCGGCTATGCGGCTCGGTGATATCCCCTGGGAAGTAGTCAGGGGGAAACTCACAAGACTCAAATTCATACTGGAATACTTTAAATGGCGATTTTTTGAGATCCATGGGTAATACCGCGCCTAAGAAGCTGGCCTACTTTCTGAGTCATCCGATACAATATTTTTCCCCTCTGCTTCAGGAGCTTTCCCAGGCCACAGGCCTCGAGGTATACTATTTTTCGGAGGCGGGGTCAGCCGGAAAGACCGACAGAGGTTTTGGAAAAAATATTCAGTGGGATACCCCGCTGCTACAGGGATATGACTACAAGTTCCTGCCGAATCTGTCCCGTAGCGCTCACCTCGATAACCATTTCCTGGATGCCGTCAACCCGGGCGTGATCGGCGCACTCTGGAAAACGCGGGCGCCCGTGGTCATCGTCAACGGCTGGACCTACAGCTCCACACTAATGACCATCTTCTTCGGCCGGCTCTTCGGTAAAAAGATCTGGCTGAGGGCCGAAAATCCCCTCAACCAGGAGCTGGGCAAACGGCCCGCCGTCCGGTTGCTGAAGCGACTCTTCCTCAAACATTTGCTGTTCCGGTTCTTCGTCTCCAAATGCCTGTACATCGGCAGGGAGAGCAGGGCCTTTTTCGAATACTACGGGGTCAAGGCACACCGGCTTGTCTATACGCCCTATGCGGTGGAAAACGAACGCTTCTCCGCCCGCTTCGCGGAATTGCGCAACGACCTCCCCGGCGTACGGGCCCGCCTGGGGCTGCCCGGCGATAAGAAGATCATTCTTTTCTGTGGAAAATATATCCCCAAGAAACGGCCCATGGACCTGCTGAAGGCTTACCAGCGGCTGGAAGACCAGGGTTATGCGCTGGTCATGGTCGGAGAAGGCGAATGCCGGCAGGAGATGGAAAAATATATCCGCGATAACCAGCTCGTGGACGTTTACCTCACCGGTTTCGTCAATCAAAGCAATATCCCTTTGTATTATGCGATAACAGACGTATTCGTGATGTGCTCCGGTGAAGGAGAAACCTGGGGCCTCTCGGTCAATGAGGCCATGAACTTCGAGAAACCGGTGATCGTATCCAGGATCTGCGGATGCTGCGAAGACCTGGTAAAGGATGGGGACAACGGCTTCTCCTTCGAAATGGGAGATATCCCGGCCCTGGCGGAGTGCCTCCAAAAGACCCTGAACAACGAAACATTCCTGCGATCCGCCGGAAGAAGGTCGGGAGAGATCATTCAAAATTATTCCACCGGGCGTATCGTCAGCAACATGATCGCAGCATTATGAAAATTTTAGTCGTCGGTTCCGATCAGGTATGGTCATTGGAAAAAGTGTATCTCAAATACCTGGCCGGGTGGGGACAGGACGTGCAGCTGTTTGCGGCACAGGATCTGTTCTACCACTACTATAACCGGTCCATTGTCAATAAGGTGCTTTATCGCACCGGCTTATCCGGGGTCATCAGCCGGATCGATCGCCGGCTGCGGGGGGTCATCACGCAGTCGAAGCCGGATGCCATCCTCGTTTTTAAGGGCATGGAAATATTGCCTTCCACGCTGCAATGGATACGGGAACAGGGGATATTCCTCGCCAACTACAACCCCGACAACCCCTTTGTCTTTTCGGGGGCCGGCAGCGGTAATTCCAGGGTAACCGCCGGCATCCCGTTCTATGACCTGCACTTCACCTATAACCTGGAAATAAAGGCCCGGCTCGAACGCGAATATCAGACCGCGACCGCCTGGCTGCCCTTTGGGTTCGATGTAAGCGACGAGCTGTATGAGCGATGCCGGAAGCAACAGGAGATCCTACGCGTATGCTTCCTGGGAAACCCCGATGATGGCCGCGTGAGCGTCATCAGGGAATTATTGGACCGGGGTATCGGCGTCGATGTCTACGGTCACCATTGGGACAAGTTCATCCATCACGATAAACTGCATATCCATGGGGCAGTCTATGGAGAAGACTTTTGGCTGACGCTGTATCGTTACCGTGTTCAGCTGAACCTGCTGCGCCCGCATAACCTGCAGTCACACAATATGCGGACATTCGAGATCCCGGGCATCGGGGGCATCCAACTTGCCCCCGACACCCCCGAACACCGGCTTTTTTTCGATAACGGCAGTGAAGCTTTTCTTTACGGCAATGTCACCGAATGCGCCGCTCTTGTCGAAAAGCTCATGAAGCTTCCACCCGCGGAAGCAGCGCAGATCCGCGAACGCGCACGGCAGCGCTCGCGGACCTCCGGTTATAGTTACGAGAACAGAACGTTACAAGCACTCGATAAGATCAGAACACTGCATGCGTAAGCTCGCTATCATTCATTTCAACCCCCTGGAGCTTTATCCCCCGGTCATGAATCTGCTTCGGGATCTGGCGCAGACGTTTGGGCCGGAAACCGAGATAACCGTCTACAGCCAGGCAACCGGTGAAAAGCTGCCGGAATTCGGGCAGACGCCGATACGCATTGTCCGCACCGGGACCCAGAGCGCTCACCAGCACCCGCTCAAACGTCTCCTGGGCTACTGGCGTTTTTATGCCAAAGCCACCATGGGCCTCTTCCGCCGCCGGCCGGACACGGTCCTGGCCATCGAGACCTTGAGCTTTTTGCCCGCTTATGCCTACAAAAAGTGGGGTGCCCCGAAATCCGCGCTGCTGATACACTACCACGAATACGTTTCTCCTTCCGAATACCGGGACGGAATGAAACTTCAACGCTGGATGCACGGTCTTGAATGTAAGCTGTATCCCGAAACGGCCTGGGTCTCGCATACGAACGAAGAGCGTATGCGGCGGTTCCTCGATGATATTGCTCCCATCCGGGTACCACATACGGCAATCCTCCCCAACTATCCTCCCCGGCACTGGCTACGCCGCGAGCCTAAGACCCAGGGCCGCCCCCTGCGCGTCATCTATGTGGGATCTGTGGATTTGCATACCATGTACGTTCAGGCGTTTGCCGAGTGGGTGATCAGCCGCAAGGGCGAAGTGACCTGGGATATCTACGCCCTGCACGTGCCTGACGAGACACGGAAATATCTGGATAGCACGCACCCTGATTGGATCAGATTTCGCGGCGCCTGCTTTTATTATGATCTTCCCGATTTGCTGAAGGACTACGACGTAGGCGTTGTGATTTATAAAGGTTTGATACCTAATTATGTATACAACGCGCCAAACAAGGTGATGGAATATGCCGCCTGTGGCCTGGACGTTTGGTACGCGCGCGAAATGGTAGGCACCTATCCCTATGACACGCCTGGAACGGTCTATCCCCGGATCATGCCGCTCGACTTTACGAGATTGGCCGCCTTCGATATGGACGAGGCGTTGGACAGGAACGGAAAACACTTTAGCCCCGCGCCATACAACTGCGAAGAGGCCCTGCAACCCCTGGTGACGGCGATCCGCGGATCCGGACAATGATCCTATCTTTGCACTTTGGATACTACGCTAATGCGAATAGTTGTTCTGATATTTTCCATTTTATTGTACTTTGCCTGCGACCAGCAGGGTACGCTTTCTTCGTGGGAGAGCCTATCCATTTGCCTGTTCGTGTATTTCCTGCTGGATTTTCTGGCCGGGCTCGGTAACCGCATCGTTATCCTGGACCTTTCCCTGATCATCGCCTCGCTCACCTGTTTGCTATTGCCGGTAATCTTCTATCACACCTATACTGTTACCAATCCCCTGGCAAAATTGTGGGCGAAATATATGCCCATTCCATCGGACGAATATTTTTCCTTTGCCGTTCCATCAGTGATCGCCATGGCGATAGGCTATCGGATCCCCGTGGTGCGGCTCAAATATTCCAGCAACCCCAAACGCTATCTCGACAATGTAAAAGAATACCTGGCAGACAAGCCGAAGCTGGGACTGATCCTCATCGGCGTGGGCGTGGGGTCGGGCATCGTCGGCCTCGTGATGCCGGCCATTCTAAAGGAGGTGTTCTTCCTGAGTTCCCATCTTACCTTTGTCGGCGTCTTCTATGTCATCTACTCGCCCCGCAAGAACAAAAGGAATGTCATCATCTTTGTCCTGACCCTGATGCTAGGTCAGACGATCGCCACCGGCATGTTCGGGGAAATGGTGAATATGCTGGCCTGCTCGGTGGTGCTCATCCTGCTGGGAAGAAAGATCTCCTTTCCCCTTAAGCTCGGCATAGCCGTCGCAGGGGTATTCTTTCTGCTGGTGCTGCAGGCGGTTAAGATCGATTATCGCAAGCGTACCTGGCATGAGGATACCGGCGCCGATCCCTTTTATTTCGGACAATTGATCACCGAAAAGACCACGGATCCGTCCGCGCTGTTCGACAATCCCAATAAATTATTTTTCGTTGCCGTTCGCGCCAACCAGGGTTGGCTCGTCGCCCGGACCATGTACTCCGTTCCTAACAGGTTTCCGTTTGCTAACGGTGAAACGATCTGGGAATCCGTGGCGGCAGCCATTGTGCCGCGTCTCCTGTGGCCGGACAAACCGGAATCGGGCGGCAAGGCCAATCTGAAGCGATTTTGGGGATACAACCTCTCCGGGTTCAGTATGAACATCGGACCCATGGGCGAAGCCTATGCCAATTTCGGCGCCTTCGGCGGGATCATCTACATGTTCTTTTATGGCCTTTTTTTCAATGTGATGATGTCCATTATCTTAAAAAAGGCGGAACGACGGCCCAGCCTCGTGTTATGGATACCCTTCCTGTTCTTCTATGCCATCGGCGTGGAGACCGACCTGCTGACAACCATGGGTTCACTGATCAAGGGGGTGATGTTCACCGCCATCGTGTTCTGGGTATTCCGCGCCAGGTTCAATATCAAGCTCTGATGATCCACCTTACCCTATTTTACCGGCATACCAATCCGCTCTTCTTCAGCATCGAGCGGGTCTTCGGTAATATCGCGGCACAGCTGCGGCAGCAATACCCCGGGGAGATCGCAGTGGAAGAGGTTGAGATGCCCATGGTAAGCAAGCCGCGTAATCTCCTTGCCAATATCTCCTTTACCCGGCGCCACCAGTCCGGCCTCAATCACATCACAGGCGATGTACACTATGCCCTGCTGGGATGCCGTCGGCGGAATGTCAAGGTGCTGACCATCCACGACTGTGTTTCCGTGCAAAAATATGCCAGGACCGATCCGCGTTATTGGGTCATCAAATGGATATGGTACGATTGGCCCGTGCGGTGGGCGGATCACATTACGGTGATCTCGGAGAGCACGAAGAAAGAACTGTTGCGGCTGGTGCGGGTGCGACCGGAAAAAGTGACCGTCATTTCCAATTATATCGATCCGGGTTTTACCACCATGCCGGCGACCTGCTTCAATGCCGGCTGCCCGCGAATATTGTTCATCGGCACGACGCCAAATAAGAACCTCGGCCGCCTGGCCGAAGCACTAAAGGACATCCCGGCCATGCTGGATATCGTCGGCGAGCTCGATGACGATCAGCGGGAAGCCCTCAAAAGAAACGGGATCCGCTACGAACAATCCGCGCGCCTGTCCCGGGATCAGCTGCTGGAGAAATACCGTGATTGTGACCTGCTCGCCTTCCCGTCGACCTATGAAGGTTTCGGGCTCCCCATTGTAGAGGCCCAAACCATCGGAAGACCAGTGTTGACGAGCACCCTTTCTCCCATGCAGGATGTGGCCGGAGCCGGGGCCTGCCTGGCAGATCCTTTCGACAGCAAAGCTATCCGCCAGGGCCTGCTGCGCATCATTAACGAACCAGCCTACCGGGAGCAGTTGGTGCAGCAGGGATGGCAAAACGTAACCCGGTTCAGCCTGGAACAGGTGACGGATCAATATATGTCCTTATATCGCCAATTGATCGGGCGAAAAACAACCGTTTAAAACTACTTAACTCGTGTGTGGAATAGCTGGCATCATCCATTTTACTGAACAAGCCGCCGATCCGTCGGCAGTCCGGCGAATGACCGACGCAATGGCTCACCGGGGACCGGATGCAGACGCCTGCTGGACGGAAGGTAACGTCTCCCTGGGACATAGACGTTTGTCCATTATCGATCTTTCGAGCGCCGCCAATCAGCCCTTCGTCGATAATTCGGGCCGCTATGTTGTCGTCTTCAACGGAGAGATCTACAATTACCGGGATGTGCAGCGGCAGATCCATGGCTACACCTTTCGCACCACCAGCGACACGGAAGTGCTGCTCGCTGCTTATATCTTATGGGGAACGGCCTGCGTCGATTATTTCCGGGGCATGTTTGCCTTCGTTATCTGGGACCGGCAGGAGCGGGAAGTTTTCATGGCTCGTGATCCATTAGGCGTTAAACCCCTCTATTATTGGTGGAAGGAAAATACACTGGTGTTCGCCTCCGAGGTCAGGGCCATCCTCGCCAGCGGACTGGTGGAAAGAAGGATCGACGAGACCGCCTTGCTGGACTACTTCAGCTACCAGTCCGTAGGCGGTTGCCAGGCCATTATCCGCGACGTCCAACAGCTTCAGGCAGGCAGCTGGATGCGTATCACGCCGGGCAACGTCGAACGAAAAAAATATTGGGACCTGACAACCACCCGGGTCAGCTTCGATTTCTCCGACCTCGCGGTCGTGCAAAAGAAGATCCGTGAGCTGCTGCTGCAATCGATAGAACGGCGGCTGGTCAGCGACGTCCCGGTGGGCGCCTTCCTCTCCGGCGGAATAGACTCCAGCGCCGTGGTCGGCCTGATGGCGGAAGCGGGTAAGGACAAACCCAATACGTTCAATATCTCTTTTGATGAGAAGGAATACGACGAATCCGCCTACGCGGCCCTGGTCGCAAAAAAATTTCAAACCCATCACGTTCGGATAGTATTAAAGCCTACGGTCTTCCTCGACGAACTCACCGCGGCATTGGACGCCATGGATACCCCCAGCGGAGATGGCATCAACAGCTACGTCGTATCCAAAGCCATCCGCAGCCATGGCATGACCGTCGCCCTTTCCGGAGTCGGCGGTGACGAGCTCTTTGCCGGCTATCCGTTCTTTGACCAATACCTGAAGCTGCGAAAAATGGACTGGCTGTCCAACCTGCCCGGCGGGTTACGGAATGGCCTGGCGGCATTGCTATCCCCCCGGAACGGCGACGGGAAAAAAGGCCGCATGGGCCAACTGCTCAGGCTAAAGGGACATTCGATAGAATATACCTATCCCATCTTTCGCCAGATCCTCTCTCCGGCAGCCATCGAACAGCTGACAGCCCTGCACCCGGGGGGATCATTCCTGACCTCGGTGCAGCAGGAATTGATAGACCACCGGGAGGCCATCCGGCAACAACCGCTCCTGAGTCAGGTCTCGATTGCAGAATACCTTGGCTATACACAGCATACTTTGCTAAAAGACACCGATCAGATGGGCATGGCGGCGTCGCTGGAAGTACGGGAACCTTTCTTCGATCAGGACCTGGTGGAATTTGTGCTGGCCGTGCCGGACAAATGGAAGACGCCTACCTATCCCAAGAGCCTGCTGGTGGAGTCGCTCAAACCGCTGCTCCCGGATGAGATCGTCTTTCGGAAGAAACAGGGCTTCCTGTTCCCCTGGAATGTCTGGCTCAGGAACGACCTGAAGGCCTTTTGTGCGGAACACATCGGGGCCATGGCGGAACGCCCCTTTATCCATGCGGACAGGCTCACCGCCCTATGGAAACGCTTCCTGGCCGGCGATGCTGCCGTACGCTGGCCGGAGATATGGCTCTTCGTCGTCCTGGATTATTGGCTGCAGAAGAACGAAATTGCATAGGCATGGCGGAAAAGAGAAAGTTGCTGTTGTTTGCGGACTGGTTTGCGCCGGGCTATAAGGCCGGCGGCCCCATCAGGTCCTGCGTCAATTTCGCGGGCCACATGGCCGGTCATTATGACCTCTATGTCTTCACCTCGGACAGGGACCTCGACGCGGACCGGCCATACGATGAAATAAAAGCAGACGAGTGGACCCGGACAGATGCCGGGATCCATCTATACTATTGCTCCCCCGCGGGAATGACGTGGCAGAATATTCACGCCCAACTAACCAGGATACGCCCGGACTTTATTTACCTGAATAGCATGTTTTCCGCCCGGTTCACCATCCTGCCCCTGCTGATCATCCGCCAGCACCGGCTACGGGCCAGGGTCATCCTGTCACCCCGTGGAATGCTACGATCCAGCGCATTGCAATTCAAATCGGGGAAAAAGAAAATTTTTTTACGCGCTTTCCGTTTGTTAGGATTTTCGAAGCGGGTGGACTTCCTGGCTTCGGATGAAACAGAGGCGGAGGACGTGCGACGGTATTTTGGATCGGCGGCAAAGGTGACGCTGATCCCCAATTTCCCCGCTGCACTCCCCGGAAAACCCGACATTGCGGCTAAGCAGCAGGGAGAGCTATCCCTGATCTATATTGGGCGGGTCCACCCGATAAAAAATACGGACTACCTGCTGGACGTGCTTGCGCAGGTCAGGGCCAACATCCGCCTCACCATCGTCGGCAGCCTGGAAGACAAGCCCTTCTGGGCGGCATGCCAGGAGAAGATCGCCCGGTTGCCGGATCATGTGCGGGTGACGTATGCGGGGGAATTGCCGAACCATGAGCTGCCCGCCGTCACGGCCCGCCACCACGTTTTCGTACTGCCGACCCGCGGTGAGAACTTCGGCCACGCCATCTTCGAAGCGCTCACCCTGGGTAAACCGGTCCTGATCAGCGACCAGACTCCCTGGCGGCATCTTACGGCGGCAAAAGCCGGATGGGACCTGCCGCTGGAGCAGCCGGACGCCTTTCGGCAAGCCATCGAACAGGCCGTTGCCTTCGACCAGCAGGAGTATGCCGGCTGGTGCCTGGCCACGAGAAAATATGTAGAAGACTATCTGGCCCGATTGCAGCTCAAAGATGAATATCTAAAACTCTTTAGTTAAAATGTATATACTAGGACTGAATGCTTATCACGCCGATTCTTCGGCCGCTATCTTTAAGGACGGGGAAATGATTGCCGCTACGGAAGAAGAACGTTTTCGCCGGGTTAAACACTGGGCCGGCTTTCCCTCTATGGCGGTGAGCTTCTGTCTCCGGGAGGCAGGCATCCGGCTCGACCAGGTAGATCATATCGCTATCGGCCGCGACCCCCGCGCCAAGCTGTTTAAAAAGCTTCTCTTTTTGGCAAAAAACCCCGGCGGCGGCTTTCGCGCCGTAAAGGACCGCATGAGCAACGCCCGTAAGGTCTCCTCGCTCGAAGAGGAGTTTGCCCTGATCGAACCGGGTATCGACGTCCAGGCCCTGAAAAGCAGGATCCACCAGGTAGAACATCACCGCAGCCATCTCGCTTCGGCCTTCTTTGCCTCGCCGTTCAAAGAAGCTGCCCTGCTGTCGATCGACGGCTCGGGAGATTTTACGACGACGATGGTCGGCACCGGTCTCGACAACAAGATCACCGTTCTCGACAGTGTGGACTTTCCACATAGCGTAGGACTTTTCTATACGGCCTTTACCCAGCTGCTGGGTTTCCCGCATTATGGAGACGAATACAAGGTGATGGGTCTCGCCCCGTACGGCCGGCCGGAATATACCGACCGTCTTCGCGATGTGCTGATCTTTCTGCCCAATGGCCTGTTCAAGCTGAATCAAAAATATTTCCGGTCCGCCAAGAGCGGTATCATTTCCTATGGAGACGATCATATCCCGGTGGTATCCCCCCTGTATTCGGACTATATGCAGGAGAAGTTCGGACCTTCCCGGAAAAGGGAAGAGGAGCTGACCCAATACCACAAAGACCTCGCTGCATCCGTCCAACGAATAACGGAAGAGCTGATCTTTCACATTCTAACGCACCTGCACAAACGCACGGGTCTCGACAATGTGTGCATCGCCGGCGGCGTCGCCCAGAACTCGGTAGCTAACGGGAAGCTTACCCGCAACACTCCATTCAGGAATGTGTATATCCCATCCGCCGGTCATGATGCCGGTATCTCGATGGGCGCGGCGCTTTATGTATACAACCAGCTGCTGGCCCAGCCCCGCGCCGAGGCGGTGTGGTCGGCCTGTACAGGCAGCCGGTTTACTAACGAGGAGATCGAAATCTATCTCCAGTCGCGCAATATCGCCTACACGCGCTATTCGGAAGAAGAGCTGTATGAGAAGGTGGCAGACCGGCTTATCGACGCCGGTGTCATCGGCTGGTTCAACGGCCGCGCTGAATTCGGACCCCGCGCCCTCGGCGCCCGCTCTATCCTGGCCGACCCGCGTCGTCAGGACGCCAAAGACCTGCTCAACAGCAAGATCAAACGTCGCGAGAGCTTCAGGCCCTTCGCCCCGTCCATCCTCAAAGAATATGTCCCGGAATATTTCGAGGTCACGGACGTGGTACCCTTTATGGAGAAGGTGTTTCCCATCCGCGTGGATAAACGGCCGCTGATCCCGGCGGTGACGCATGCCGATGGCACCGGCCGGCTCCAGAGCGTCGATCGAACGGTGAGCCCCCGCTATTACCGGCTGATCGATACCTTCCGGAAAAAAACGGGCGTTCCCATCCTGCTCAACACGTCGTTTAACGAAAACGAGCCGATAGTGAACTCCCCCGAGCAAGCCCTCGAATGCTTCCTGCGCACCGATATGGATATGCTGGTGCTGGAAAATTGCGTGGTGTCACGTTGATCAACTCCCATATGAAGATCTCCATCATTACAGCATCCTACAACAGCTCCCCGACCATCCGGGATACCCTGGACATCGTCGCGGCCCAGCGGCACCCGGATATCGAACACATCATCGTGGACGGCGACTCCAAAGACGATACCCTCGATATCATCGCCTCTTATCCTCATGTGACCAAGCTCATCGTGGGGAGGGACGAGGGTATCTATGATGCGATGAATAAAGGTATCAGCGTCGCCAGCGGCGAGATCATCGGCATCCTCAACTCCGATGATGTCTATGTTGACGATCGGGTCCTCAGCGACGTCGCCGCGGCCTTTGCCGACCCGGAGGTGATGACGGTTTACGCCGACCTGCAGTACGTCGATCCCGGCGATCTGGGGAAGATCCGGCGGCGATGGGTCTCCGGCCCTTTTAAGCGGAATAATTTCTACTATGGGTGGATGCCGCCACACCCCACTTTCTTTGTCCGCCGCCAGGTCTACGACCGGGCCGGCGTTTTTAACCTGGATCTGCGGTCCGCCGCCGACTACGAACTGATGCTGCGGATCCTCGTCAAACTCAGGATAGCAGCCCATTATATCCCCCGGACCATCGTCAAGATGCGCGCCGGCGGGACAAGCAATGCCAGCCTCTTCAACAGGCTGAGGGGAAATAAAGAAGACCGAATGGCATGGAAGTTGAATGGATTAAAGCCTTATTTTTTTACTTTGTACCTGAAACCTTTGCGAAAAATCCATCAATTTATATTAAAATAATCTATTTAAATGGCTAAAACGGCTTTGATAACCGGTGTAACCGGACAGGATGGCGCCTACTTGAGTGAACTGCTGCTGAAGAAAGGATATATTGTGCATGGCATCAAAAGGCGGAGCTCGTTGTTCAATACAGACAGGATTGATCACCTATACCAGGACCCCCATGAGTCGAACGTACACTTCAAGCTGCACTATGGCGATCTCACGGATTCGACGAATCTCATCCGGATCATCCAGGAGACACAGCCGGACGAGATCTATAACCTGGCGGCGATGAGCCATGTCGCGGTGAGCTTTGAAACACCGGAATATACTGCCAACGCGGATGGCATCGGCACCTTGCGTATCCTGGAGGCCGTCCGGCTGCTGGGTCTGACCAAAAAGACCCGGATCTACCAGGCTTCGACGTCCGAGCTGTATGGACTCGTGCAGGCCGTGCCGCAAAGCGAGACGACGCCGTTCTATCCCCGTAGCCCATATGCCGTAGCCAAATTATACGCCTACTGGATCACCGTCAATTACCGCGAGGCCTATGGCATGTATGCCACCAACGGCATCCTGTTCAACCACGAGTCGCCGCTCCGCGGCGAGACCTTCGTCACCCGTAAGATCACCCGCGGCGTCGCCAAGATCGGTCTCGGTCTGCAGGACAAGATCTATCTCGGGAACCTCGACGCCCGGCGCGACTGGGGTCATGCCAAAGACTATGTCGAAGCCATGTGGCGCATCCTGCAGCAGCCGCAACCCGAAGACTATGTCATCGCCACCGGCGTGACGACACCCGTGCGGGATTTTGTGCGGATGGCTTTCGCGGAGATCGGCGTGGAACTGGAGTTCAAGGGCAAGGCAGACAAAGAGGTCGGCGTGGTAGCCGCCAGCACGAACCCGGATTTCATGGTCCCGCCGGGTAAGGAAGTCGTCTCCGTGGACCCCAAATATTACCGGCCCACGGAAGTCGATCTGTTGATCGGCGACCCTACCAAGGCCCAGCAGAAACTGGGCTGGAAACCTACCTATGATCTGCCGATGCTTGTCAAGGATATGATGAACAGCGATATCCAGCTGTTCCGCAAGGAACGCACGCTGAAAGAATCAGGATTTTACGTCAGGAACCAGTACGAATAAAAACCTATACGATCCATATGGCTTTGACATTCAAACAAAAGATCCAGAATATATTCTTCCCCCTTGGCAGCGTTCAGCGGATAAGGGCCGGTTACCTCAAAGGGTATAAGATCAGGATAACCGAAAATTCCGACTGGTCACCCCTGCTGGGCGGGTGGGAGCCTGCTATGCAGAAGATAATGGTGAGCGTCATTCAGCCGGGACAAGTTGCCTATGACCTGGGCGCCAATAGCGGATTGCATGGAATGCTCATGGCGCGTCTGACAGGCGACAAGGGGCGGGTATTTAATTTCGAGCCGCTGGCTGAAAACGTGCAGGAGATCGGCGAGAACTTTACCTTCAACGGGATCTCGAACTTCACCACCGTTCAGGCCGCAGTGTCGGACCGCACCGGCACGGACTATTTTACCGTGACCGGGCATCACAAGCAGGGCGCCCTGGTCGAGGCGGGGGCCGCTGCGGAAAATAAGATAGAAGTAAAGACCATTACCCTCGATGCGTTTACCGCCGAAGGCAATCCCGGCCCTGCCTTCATGAAAGTGGATATCGAAGGCGCGGAAGGAGCGGCTTTAAGAGGTTTTTCCGCAGGTATCGACAAATACCAGCCTTTGATGATCATCGAGCTGCATAACCCGAGACAGGACGCGGAAGTAGGCCAGTTCCTGAAGGCTCACCGGTATTCCGCCTATCGTTTCGAGCCCTTCAATAAGCTTACTTTTGCAGAAGTAAAAGACTTTGATAAAGGATATCCTCATCCCGACGGCATCTGGGGCAGCATTTTTTGCCTCCCTCCCGGGAAAAAACTGGATCAATATACGTTTCAAAAATAAGGCATGCAACCCAACGACAAGATCTATATCGCCGGCCATCGGGGGATGGTCGGCTCGGCCATCACGAGAAAGTTACAAAAGGAAGGCTTTACCCACCTGCTGACCCGTACCTCCGCCGAGCTCGATCTCAAGAACCAGGAAGCCGTACACGCTTTCTTTGAAAAAGAACGCCCCGACTATGTTTTCCTGGCCGCCGCCAAGGTCGGTGGCATCATGGCCAACAACATCTACCGGGGCGAGTTCCTTTATGATAACCTGATGATCCAGAACAATACCATCGACGCCGCCTATCGCAGCGGGGTGAAGAAGCTGATGTTCCTGGGATCGTCCTGTATCTACCCCAAACTGGCCCCGCAGCCCCTCAAAGAGGACTACCTGCTCACAGGGCTGCTGGAAGAGACCAATGAACCCTATGCCATCGCCAAGATCGCAGGCATTAAACTCTGCGACGCCTACCGCTCGCAATATGGCTGCAATTTCATTTCGGTGATGCCGACGAACCTGTATGGCCCCAACGACAACTACGATCTGAACAACTCCCATGTGCTGCCGGCGCTGATCCGGAAATTCCATGAGGCGAAAAAGAACGGCGAACCCTCCGTGACCATCTGGGGTTCGGGCAAGCCCCGCCGGGAATTCCTGCATGCCGACGACCTCGCAGATGCCTGTTTTTACCTGATGCAAAACTATAACGAACCCGGACTGGTGAACATCGGCACCGGTGAAGACCTGGAGATCGGGGAGCTGGCATTGCTGGTAAAAGACATCGTCGGGTACACCGGCGAGATCGTGCACGACCGGAGCAAGCCCGACGGCACCCCGAGAAAACTCATGGATGTCTCCAGATTGCATAGCTTCGGCTGGAAACATACCATCGGGCTTGGGGAAGGTCTTCGGCGGGTATATGAGGAATATAAAAAGCAACATTAAGCTTTCATAAGCACCATTGTTCTCGATCTTTAAAAAGAAGCCCCGGCCTGCTGCCAGCCTGGAAAGACTGGTCTGCGACATGCATTCCCATCTTATCCCGGGGATCGACGACGGCGTGCCCGACGTGGAGACCTCTTTGCGGCTGATCCGCGGGCTCGTCGAGCTGGGCTATAAAAAACTCATCACGACGCCGCATGTGAACGGGGATTCCTTTAAGAATACACCGGAGATCATCCATGGCGGCCGGGACCTTGTCCGGGAGGAGATCAGCCGGCAGGGGTTGGCGGTGGAGTTCCAGGCTGCCGCAGAATACCTCATCGACGACGGGTTCACGGACAACCTGTCCCGCTCCGCGACCTTCCTCCCGTTGAAGGAGAACCTGGTGCTCGTGGAGCTCTCCTTTGTCGTTCCGGCTATCAATCTCAAGAAGGTCCTGTTCGATCTGCAGTTGAAAGGATATCAGCCCGTCCTTGCCCACCCCGAGCGGTATCTCTATTTTGCCGGCAATAGAGGCTGGTACGACCAGCTCCGCGAAAGCGGCTGTCTGTTCCAGCTCAATCTCCTCTCCTTTAGCGGCCACTATGGCCCCGAAGTCCGCGACCTGGCGCATTTCCTCGTAAAAAAGCAGTACGTCGACTTTCTCGGCACCGATATGCACCACCCCGGGCATCTCGAGATCCTCCGAAATTCCTCCTCCATCTACAAGGCCGTCCAGCAGCTCGCCGACAGCGGGCTGCTAAAAAACAGCTCACTCTAGCCCACCCTCCTCCCGCTTTCCCGTGCCGCCTCCGCGATCCCGCGCCCGGACCGTTCCCCCGCCAGCCGCCTCCGCTCAAACGCTCTTCTCGCGCGTTTCGCCGAAGTTTCCCATCCAGCCCCCAAAAGGATAAGTTTTATTGCAAAAAACCAGCGGGGAATAAAAAATATTGCATAAATCTATTTTTTATTTAGAGCTCCCACGACGGGCCGTCAATTCACGACCCGCCGTAACGGGTTTCGGGACAGCTCTGCCATGACCCCCTGGCTCCCACTGACTCCTTGGCCGAATGTTGCCGGCCCGGCGCCTTGCCGCCCGCAGTCTGCGCCGTTTAGGGCCATCCCTGGCCGCACCTTGACAGTCCCAACTGCCAGAATTTTGTAAAAAATCGCTGACTTTCTGGCATTTTTGCCAGCAGGCCCCTTTTTTGCATTGAAAAAGATAAATGAATAATAGTATGGAACACGAATCAACCGGCGGGAAATTACAAAAGATTGGTTATCTGAGATCTGTATTTTTAACTAAACCACAGGTCACATAATTGCGGATCGCTTTTCTTTAAATTTTAATTTTGGATAGAAGAATAGAAGACTAATAGATGAATTTAAGAATTTTAAACCTTTAACTCATGGCTACAGCAGAATTCAACCAGCTTCTGGTTAACAATGCAGAGTTCTTAAAGCCGTTCGCTATCACGCTCACCCGTGATTCTGAAGCAGCCAAAGATCTTTTCCAGGAAACACTTTTTCGCGCCTTAGCAAATAAGGAGAAATATAATGTCGGGACTAATATCAAAGCGTGGCTTTATACGATCATGCGGAATATTTTCATCAACAATTACCGCAGAAAGGCCAAACAAAATACCATCTTCGACAGCAGTCCCAACGAATTCTTGCTGAATTCGGCGCAGATGGCGATCCCCGGTTCGGTGGAGAGCAATTTGCGGGTCAAGGATATCCAGTCCGCGATCCACAAGCTGCCGGAGATCTTCCGCAATCCCTTCCTGCTTTATTTCGATGGGTTCAAATATCATGAGATAGCCGAAATGCTTCAGGAACCGCTGGGTACGATCAAGAGTCGCATCCACTTTGCCAGGAAGCTTCTCAAGACCCAGATCCAGCGCTTTTAACGGTGGAGGAAGTCATACTCGTCAACGAAGCGGATATACCGGTGGGTAAGATGGAAAAGATCGAAGCCCACCGGAAGGCCCTATTACATAGGGCTTTCAGTGTTTTTATCTTCGACGGGGAGGGGCGGATGTTGTTGCAGCGCCGGGCCGATGGCAAATACCATAGTCCCGGCTTATGGACCAATGCCTGTTGCTCGCATCCCCGCCCCGAGGAAGATACGGAGGCGGCGGCCCTGCGCCGCCTCCGCGAGGAGCTCGGTTTCGCGACACCCCTCACCAGGCTTTTTGCCTTTACCTACCGCTCTGAATACGACAACGGACTCACCGAATTCGAGTTCGACCACGTCTTTGTCGGCCACTACGATGCCGCGATCCACCCGGACCCGGCAGAAGTCAGCGATTACTGCTACCGGAGCGTGGACGAGATCCGTGCCGATCTGCAAAGCTATCCCGCCCGGTACACCACCTGGTTCCATCTGGCGTTCCCGATGGTGAGCGAGAGATACCGGGGCTGAGGCCCGCTTAAGTCGCCGGGCCGATGGACGGCTGACGACGGGGGCATCGTTGATCCGCGGGAGCACGAGGCCCGCCCCTCTTATTCGCAAAGCTGGAGCTGATCGGTTCCGATCGTCGAGAACTGGAAGAATTTGACTTTGCCGGCGGCGCCTGCCACATCGTAATGCAGCACCAGCGTGCCGTATTGCATCTCATAGGCATCCCAGAGATCATCCTTGACCTTGGGGTTGCCCAATTTTGTGAACAGCGAGCCACGTTTGGTGCCCAGCAGGGGAAGGCTGGTCTTGCCGATGAATTTCGGCCCCACCTCGATGTATTTTCTTCTGGTATAGAAGTAAAGATCTTTGTCTTTGAAGAAGACACCGCCGCCGCATTTGGCCGACTCCGACTCTTCCTCCGAGCTGGTAAAACAGGGGAATTTTTCTTTGATCTCGTTTTGGGTGTAGTTCGGCTTGATTTCATTCACCGTGCCGTTGAGGACGTCTACGTAAAGATCGGGGCATTTGACTTTGGCTTTTAACTGGCCCATGCCTACGGAAAGGATACTCATAAAAAAGACCACGGAAAAGAGTTGCTTCATAAGTATTAGTGATTTTAGACCCTCTTTCTACAGCAAATTCCTTGCTAAAGTTGCGTTTAGGGCGCGTTTTTCCAGCAAAAGCCGCTTTTCCCAGAACGCATCTCCGGCACATATCAGGGAAGGATTCCCACGATCAAGACGACGATACCGATGGCGGTGAGGACCAAACCCGCATACCAGAGTACCTTCCGGCGGGTCAGCACGGCGATGGCGGAGATGGCGATGGCGATCTGGAAAGCAGTGACGGCGCGGGAGAGCGGTACATGTTTGGCGAGATGGGCTTCGGAAACCTGCTCGTCTTCCTCGGCCTGTTTTTTTATTTCCGCCTTTTCTTTTTCGTAACGGGCAATGTCTTTGCTATGGTCGCCGCCGGAGGGTGCTGCGTCTTTACTGTGGTCGCCGCCGGATGAGGCGGCCGTCTGCCCTGTCCTGGCGGCGCCGACGGCCTGCAGGATCATGTCGGTATTGACGGCGATCTCCTGTTTCAGGTTCTTCGCCTGGTAGAAATTCCATTGATCGGAGGCCTTCATCCGCTCTACCAGGGCTTCATTGGCATGATGCCCGGCCAGCAGACCCGCGAAAGCCGCTAACACGGCCATCAGGGCCGTCGACAAAGCCAGGTACAGGGTCCACCGTTCCCTTTTCTCTTCTGCACCTTCCTCTATTTGTTCATGCAGATGTTCCGTGGGGATCTCGATCTCTTCGGGCATAGTCTGTTCGGGTTTTGACCCCTAATTTACTACTTACTAAGATACATACTTCTGTCCTTGTACAACTTCCGGAAACCGGGGTCGCGGAGGTCCTTGATGAACCGGATCGCTTCACCCGTGGATTTCATTTCGGGACCCAGCTCGATCTTGACACCCGGGAATTTGTTGAAGCTGAATACCGGCTCCTTGATGGCAAAACCTTCCAGTTTCTTTTCAAAGGTGAAATCGGTGAGCTTGTGCGCGCCAAGCATGATCTTGGTGGCGATATTGAGATAGGGGATCTGGTAGGCCTTGGCAATAAATGGCGTTGTCCGGGAAGCCCGCGGATTGGCCTCGATAACAAAGACCTTACCGTCCTTGATGGCGAACTGGATATTGATCAGCCCCTTGATGTTGAGCGCGCGGGCGATCTTTTCGGAATAATACTCCATGGTCGTGACCACCAGGGGCGTGAGGTTGAAGGCCGGCAATACCGCATGGCTGTCGCCGCTATGGATACCCGCCGGCTCGATGTGCTCCATAACCCCCATGACATGAAAATTCTCACCGTCGAAGATCGCGTCGACCTCGGCTTCCTGGCAGCGATCCAGGAAATGGTCGATCAGTATCTTATTGCCGGGGATATGTTTGAGCAGGCTGACCACGGCGCTTTCGACTTCTTCGTCGTTGATCACGATCCGCATCCGCTGACCGCCGAGCACATAGCTCGGCCGAACCAGGACGGGATAGCCAACCCTATTGGCTACCTGCACTGCCTCGTCTACATCGAAGGCCGTCCCATAATTGGGGTAGGGGATGCCCAGCTCCTTGAGCATATCGCTGAACCGGCCGCGGTCCTCCGCGATGTCCATGCTGTCGAAAGAGGTGCCGATGATCTTGATGCCTTTGGCGGAAAGTTTCTCGGCCAGTTTCAGGGCCGTCTGACCACCCAGCTGTACGATCACCCCCTCCGGCTTTTCATGTTCGATGATCTCCCAGAGATGTTCCCAGTATACCGGCTCGAAGTATAATTTATCGGCGATATCGAAATCAGTGGACACGGTCTCCGGGTTGCAGTTGACCATGATGGCCTCATAGCCGCATTCCTTGATCGCCAGCAGACCATGGACGCAGCAATAGTCGAATTCGATGCCCTGACCGATGCGGTTGGGGCCACTGCCGAGTACGATGATCTTCTTTTTATCGCTGACCTTGCTTTCGTTGGCATGTCCGCCTTCAAAGGTGGAATAGAAATAGGGCGTCTTGGCCTCGAATTCGGCGGAACAGGTGTCCACCATCTTATAGACGCGGGTGATGCCGGCCGCCTTGCGTTTTTCATACAAGGTGTCTTCCGTGCCGTTGCCCATGATCTTGACGATCTGCTCGTCGCTGAAACCTAATTTCTTTGCTTCCTGCAATACGGTATCGGGCAGGGTCTCGAGCTTGTACTTTGCCAGCTCCTTCTCCATATTGCAGATCTTTAGGATCTCATAGAGGAACCAGCGGTCGATGCCGTTGGTGGCCTTGGAGATGGTGCCTACCGAGATCCCGGCCATCAGCGCGTCCTTGATACGGAAGATGCGGTCCCACTTGGGCGTCTTGATATATTCCAGCAGCGCTTCGGCATGCATGAGGCTCTTGCCGTAATACCCTAACCCAACGGCATTGTTCTCGAGGGACTGACAGGCTTTTTGAACCGCTTCGGTAAAGCTGCGGCCGATCGCCATGACCTCGCCCACGCTTTTCATCTGCAGCCCCAGCGTGTCGTTGGCGCCTTTGAACTTGTCGAAATTCCAGCGCGGGATCTTCACGATCACATAGTCCTGCACCGGCTCGAAATAAGCGCTTGTGGTCTTCGTGATCTGGTTCTTCAGCTCGTCGAGATTGTAGCCGATGGCCAGCTTTGCGGCGATCTTGGCGATCGGATAGCCCGTGGCCTTCGAGGCTAGCGCCGAACTGCGGCTCACCCGCGGGTTGATCTCGATGGCGATGATCTCTTCCGTTTTCGGGTTCAGCGCGAATTGTACGTTGCAGCCGCCGGCGAAATTACCGAGATCACGCATCATCATGATGGCGGTGTTCCGCATCAATTGAAAAGCCGTATCGCTCAGGGTCATGGCGGGCGCCACCGTAATGGAGTCGCCGGTGTGTACCCCCATGGGATCGAAGTTCTCTACCGTACAGATGATGACTACATTATTATTGGCATCGCGCAGCAGCTCCAGCTCGAACTCTTTCCATCCCAGCACGGCCTTCTCGACCAGCACCTCATGGATAGGCGAAGCCTGCAGACCCCTGTTCAGCGCCTCGTCGAGCTCGTCCTTGTCGTGTACAAAACCGCCGCCCGTACCGCCCAGGGTAAACGAAGGCCGGATCACCAGCGGGAAACCGATGTCCTGGGCGAATTCCTTACCCTCCAGGAAGGAGTTAGCGGTTTTGGCCGTCGCCACCGGCACGCCCAGCTGGATCATCCACTGCCGGAATTTCTCGCGGTCCTCCGCCTTGTCGATGGCCTTGATGTCCACGCCGATCAGCCGGACCTTGTATTTTTCCCAGAGACCCAGGTCTTCCGCCTCTTTGGCCAGGTTCAGAGCCGTCTGGCCGCCCATTGTGGGCAATACCGCGTCTATGTTGTTCTCTTCCAGGATCTGTTCGATGCTTTCCACCGTGAGCGGCAGGAGGTACACCTTGTCCGCCATCATCGGGTCCGTCATAATGGTGGCCGGATTGCTGTTGATCAGGATAACCTCGATCCCTTCTTCCCGCAAACTTCGGGCAGCCTGGGTACCGGAGTAGTCGAATTCACAAGCTTGGCCGATGATGATGGGACCTGAACCAATGATCAGGACGGAATGAATGGAGGAGTCTTTGGGCATGTTTGAGAAATTGCGCAAAGGTAAGACAGTGGAGGTCGTTATCCAAAAGAAATAGCATTTGGGCGGCCAGGGCGCAAAAAAGCCCCGGCGGACGCCGAGGCTTTGTATAACTAACAATTTACTAGAGACGAGTTACTTGAGGAAAGGGTTAATTATTGTGGAACGATGCCAGCTCGATATCGTCGAGCACCACACCACCCTTCCTGGCAATGGACTTTCGCTCCGCCATCAGCCTGCGATTTTCATACTTGCTTTTTACGCGGAATACCCATTTCTGTTTAGCTTCTTCGCCTTTAATAACTCCTATCATCCCACCGACAGTAACTGCCAGGAAGACGACCACCTTGTTTTTAAATCCGTTTTTGATTCCTTTCATACCTGTGCTTTTTTGATAGTGAAGCCCTACTCTTATTAAGACATCTAATGTTAGCCAAAAGCTGTACCAAACTTTAAAAAAACTCTACCCTTTTTGTGGTATTTTTTCCCGACCCGCATCCATTGTTGATCTGTAGTCTTTTATTAACAATCACTTCACGAATGGTTGTGGGTATTTACGAAAAACCGACCCTCCCGGATTACGATATTTCGTTTTTTCACCGTTCGCCGTTGGGAAAATCCGGCTCACAATGGGAATAACTATCTTTACAGGGTAATCGGTCTTTAATCTCTCTTTAATCTTACATGCGTTACCTGTTTTCCGCAGCCCTCGTGCTCCGCTCGTTACACGGCATTTGTCAACTGTTCGCGCCCGCCGCCTATCCCCGGAATTATTTCAGGGATCCGCTGGCCGTACCCATGAGCCTGGCCGCCAATTTCGGCGAGCTTCGCCCCAACCACTATCACATGGGCCTCGACATCCGGACACAGCACCGCGAGAATCTCCCGGTGTTCGCCGCTGCGGACGGCTATGTGGCCCGGGTGTCCATCGAGCCTTTCGGGTTCGGCCAGGCTGTTTATATCAACCATCCCAACGGGTACACCACGGTATACGGCCATCTCAATCGCTTCTTTCCCGCGCTGGCCGACTATATACACAAAGAGCAATACCGTCGCAGGTCCTGGAAGGTATATCTCGAATTGCCGCCTTCGCTTTTCCCGGTACACAAAGGAGACCTCATTGCTTACAGCGGCAATACCGGCGGTTCACAAGGGCCTCATCTGCATTTCGAGATCCGCCGTACCGCGGGTGATGTCAATCTGAATCCGCTGTTGTTCGGTCTGCCGGTCCCGGATAATACAGCTCCGGTGATCTCGCACCTGGCCTGGTACGACCGCAGTAAAAGCGTATATGAACAATCGCCTCATTTAATCGCTGTGACTATGCCCATGCGGAAGGGAAATATGCATGTTAACACACATGGAGATCAAAAGTTCACGATCGCTCCATCTTTGCTCAGCGTTCCCGTCGCGCATATCGGCTTCGCCCTGCAGGCTTTCGACACGCAGAGCGGTTCTTCCAACCCCAACGGCATCTTCGAAGCCGATCTCTTCATGGACGAACGCCCCATTATCGGTTTTCAAATGGACAAGATCAGTTACGACAATACCCGTAACATCAATGCACACATCGACTATAAGACAAGATTAACTGGCGGTCCGTTTCTTCAACAGCTATTTTTTTTATCAGGATACCCACTTCCCTCGATCTATGCCGTCCCTAATGGCTCCTCCGGCCGGTCTGCAGACCCCGCGGCCATCGTCGCTGCCGGCGGTCATCCTCCCGACGGCGTGCTGGACATCGGCGATGGACGTCCCCATGCTATAAGAATCGAAATCCGGGACACTTATGGAAACACATCGCGGTTGTCCTTCGAAGTTCAATACAAACCGGCGGCGGGTTCTACCGACGATTCCGGCGATTCGCCGGCGAAAACATCTGCTTCGGCGGGGGAAGGCATCTCATTTGCCGATACCGCACACGGCGCGCATGCGAAACGATTCTATCCCGGCATGGTCGATGGCCTCGAGGACCCGGACTGTTCTTTTTATCTCGGCGAGAAAAGCCTGTACGACTCCGTGACCATCGGAACTATCGTCGCCGGCTATCCGGGATCGGGCCGGAAGCCGGCGGCAGGCGCAAGTCTGCCAGCGAGCTCCCCTGCCGGCGACAAGGGGCGAAGCGCATCGTCCTACGGGACAGACATTGGCGTTTCCTTGCCCGGCGGTGTCTCCCCGACCTATGCGATCGGCGATCCCTCGATCCCGCTGCTGGAGCCTGTGCTGGTCCGGATGCAATACCCGCGCACTTTGCATGCCGACTCTTTAGCGGTCGGCGGTCCGGCGGCTCTGTCCGATCCGGATCACGTGGTGCTGGTGTGTTTCAACGGCGCCGACAAAGACGTCCAACGTCCCGAATGGCGCGAAGGCTGGGCTTCCGCCCGTTTCCGGGAGTTCGGCTATTTTCAGCTGGTGGAGGACAGGACGCCGCCCGTGATCACGCCGCTGCAAGCCCTGGAGGGAGCCAGCCTGGCCAAGGCTGCCCGCATCGCCTTTTCCGTGAAAGACGACCTCGGCACGATTCGCGATTTCACCGCCGAGCTCGACGGCTCCTGGCTCTGTTTTACCAACGACAAGGCGCAGGCGTATATCTATATCTTCGACGAACATTGTCCGCCCGGCCCGCATATGCTTAAAGTGACGGCGACGGATGTGGCGGGAAATAAAACCACGAAGGAATATCATTTCACCCGATAGATTATCCAGCCGGGCCCGGGGCCCGATATTATAATATACGAATACCATGACCCATCTCCAGGAAGGCGACAAAGCCCCCAGCTTCACCGGCAAAGATGCCAACGGCAACAAGATCTCGCTGGCCGACTACAAAGGAAAAAAACTGGTACTCTATTTCTACCCGCAGGATGACACCCCGACCTGTACGGTACAGGCCTGCAATCTCCGGGACAACGACGCCCTGCTGCGCAAACAAGGTTTCTCCATCGTCGGTATCAGCCCCGATGATGAAAAAAGCCATCTGAAATTCGAAAAGAAATTCAGCCTTCCCTTCCCCCTGATCGCCGATCCCGGCCATACCATCATCGATCGTTACGGGGTCTGGGGTGAAAAACAATTGTATGGCCGGACATACATGGGCCTGCACCGGACGACCTTTCTCATCGATGAAAAAGGCATCATCCGGAAGATCTTTTTAAAACCGAGGAGTAAGCAGCATGCGGAAGAAATAGTCAAGGCATGGGAAGCCCTCAGATGATCCACTCGACCTCGCCGAAACTGAACTGCCGGTCCAGGACATCCCGGGTGAGGAGCCGGCCCTGGGGGGAGACCTGCTCGATCCGCGTGGTAAAGACGGCGTTCTCCTTGCGCAGCCTCACCTCCGCGCCCCGCTTGTACAGGACGGCATTATAAGCTTCGAGCATTGCGGGCGCGTCGCCGGTCTCCCACTCGGCATATCGCCGGTCCAGGTGTTGCCCCAGCTCCCTGGCCAGCGCCACCGCGTCGAAAGTGCGGCCGGTGATCTGCCGCAGCGACACGGGGTTCCGGGCGGCCGGGGGGAATTCCACCTGGTTGATGTTGATGCCTATGCCGGCGATGGCATACGCCCAGCGATCGCCCTGGAGGTGGTTTTCGATGAGGATGCCTCCTGCCTTTCTGTCATTCCAATAGAGATCATTGGGCCATTTGATAGTGGTGACATCCGAACCTGCATACGCGCAGAAAAAATCGCGGCAGGCCAGGGCCACGCATACGCTGAGCCCGAAAGCAGCCTGCAGGGGGAATGCAACTGGCTCTAATACAGCACTGAGGACGATGTTGGTCCCGGGGGTGCTATTCCAGCTGCGGCCCCGCTGTCCTTTACCCGCCCACTGGTCATGGGCAAAAACCAGGGTACCGTGCGGGGCCTTGCCCGAGGTGGCCATGGCCATGGCATAGTTGTTGGTGCTGTCCACCGATTCTAATTCAATAAAAGAGTGACCGATCGCCAAAAGATTCCTATTTTTGGTAGAACGCAATTTATCACAAAAAGTACTGATTATTGGAACAGCTGTCTATATTAGCTACCCGCAAGCGCAATAGCGTAGTCCGGCTAACGAGGGGTTCGAAAATTGTTAAAACTATCATTAAAGCAATACAGGAAAAAAAAGGCGAAAATATCATCTCCCTGGACCTACGGAAGATCCCGGAAGCAGTAGCAGATTTCTTTATCATCTGTGAAGCAGCCAGCACCACCCAGGTAAAGGCGATCGCCGACTCGGTAGAATACGAGGTCCAGAAAAATTGTGATGAACTTCCCTATAAACACGAAGGCAGACAGAACTATCAATGGGTTCTGATCGATTATGTGAATGTGGTCGTCCACGTGATGCTGCCCGAAAACCGCCGTTTTTATAAATTGGAAGACATGTGGAGCGACGCCCCGCAGGAAGAACACAAAGGTTAGTTAAAAGTGCGGAGCAAGGGGGCCACGGGCGGCTTAAAAAACCGAAAACCGACAATTTAACAGTATATTTTGCCGTTTGAAGGTTTTTTTCGAACATTTTTACCGTTGTATTTTTTATTATTTAATTACTCATACAGCAAAAACAACACGGATTAATACAAAATGCCACAAGACGATTTGAAACAAAACGATAAAAACAACTTTCCGCGGTTTCGGCCCAGGGGGGACGACGACAATGGCCAGCGAAAGGGTCCCAAATTCAGTATCTATTGGATCTGGGGCATCATCGCGGCCGTCCTGATCGGCTTCAACCTGTTCGGGTCCTTCTCTCCCGATGCTCACCAGATCGAAGAGTTGGATTTCCGCCAGCACATGCTGGCACAGGGCGATGTGGACAAGGTCGATCTGATCTCCAATAAAAACCTCGTAAGGGTCTATATCAAGAAAGACAGCCTCAACAAAGCCTATTACGGCAAGTACAGTAAATCGAATTCCTGGCCCAACGGCATGAGCAAAGACGGCCCGCAGTTCGAGTTCCGGGTCACCGACGTAAAGGATTACGAGAAGATGCTGCATGATTATTTCACCAAGCATCCGGATCAACCCGAGATCTATATCGCCTCCAAACCGGAAGGCGAATGGTTCGGCCCCCTGCTGAATTTCCTCCTCCCCCTGCTGATCATCGTGCTGATCTGGGTGATGCTCATGCGTAAAATGGGCGGCCAGGCCGGCGCCGGCGGCCCCGGTGGTATCTTCAACATCGGAAAATCCAAGGCTACGCTTTTTGATAAAGGCACCAAGGTCACCATCACTTTTAGCGACGTCGCAGGTCTGGATGAGGCCAAGGTCGAGGTCATGGAGATCGTGGACTTCCTCAAGAATCCCAAGAAATATACCGCTCTCGGCGGTAAGATCCCCAAGGGCGCCTTGCTGGTAGGTCCTCCCGGTACCGGTAAGACCTTATTAGCCAAGGCCATGGCAGGGGAAGCGCAGGTTCCCTTTTTCTCGATGAGTGGTTCCGATTTCGTGGAATTGTTCGTCGGGGTAGGCGCCAGCCGCGTCCGTGACCTGTTCAAACAGGCCCGGGAAAAGGCTCCCTGCGTGATCTTTATCGACGAGATCGACGCCATCGGACGCGCCCGCGGCAAGAACGCCATCATGAGCAATGACGAAAGGGAAAGCACCCTCAACCAGCTGCTCGTGGAAATGGATGGTTTCGGCGGCGACAGCGGCATCATCGTACTGGCTGCCACCAACCGCCCCGACGTGCTCGACACCGCCCTGCTGCGCCCCGGCCGTTTCGACCGCCAGATCTCTATCGATAAGCCCGACCTGAAAGGCCGCGAAGCGATCTTCAAAGTACATCTGAAACCGATCAAGATCTCCAGTAAGCTGGATATCCATAAACTGGCCGAACAGACGCCCGGTTTCGCCGGCGCCGACATCGCCAATGTCTGTAACGAGGCTGCGTTGATCGCCGCCCGTAAGGGAAAAGAAGTGGTAGAGATGGAAGACTTCCAGGATGCCGTGGACCGGGTCATCGGCGGTCTGGAGAAAAAGAACAAGATCATCTCCCCGGACGAAAAAAAGATCATCGCCTATCACGAAGCCGGTCACGCCATCTGCGGCTGGTATCTCGAGCATGCCTATCCCTTGTTGAAGGTGACCATCGTCCCGCGCGGCGTGGCTGCCCTGGGATACGCCCAATACACACCCAAAGAGCAGTATCTCTACAATACGGACCAGCTGTTCGACCAGATCTGTATGACCCTCGGCGGCCGCGCCAGCGAAGAGCTCAACTTCGGCAAGATCTCTACCGGCGCCCAGAACGACCTTCAGCAGATCACCCGCATCGCCTATTCGATGGTGACGGTCTACGGGATGAACGACAAGGTGGGTAATATCAGCTTTTACGATCCGCAGGCCGAGAACACCTTTACCAAACCGTATTCCGAAGAGACTTCGAAGATCATCGACGAAGAGGTACGGAAACTGATCGACAAAGCCTATGACGCTACCAAAAAGCTGCTCACGGGTAAGAGCCGCGAAGTAAAACTCCTGGCAGAGGCGCTCCTCAACAAGGAAGTGCTGTTCCAAAGCGATGTAGAGGCGCTTATCGGCAAACGTCCATATGAAGAGAAACGTGCCCTGGATGTGTCGGAACACGAGCAGAGCAACGGAGTACCTCCGGCCGTGGTCATTCCTCCAGCTACCGAAGAAGTGAAATAATTATGAACGTTTCTTCAGCGAAAGAAAATATTTTAAAAAAGATAAGGAAGGCGTTGAGTGAATCAACGCCTATTCCTTTTCCACAAAGCGAAGGCAGCCACTCCGTTTTTCAGCCTTTGAAACAGGATCTGGAAATAGAATTTGCCGAGCAGTTCGCCAAGCTGCAGGGGAAATTCGTTTTCTGCGTCGACCACCGCGAAATGGTGGAGCAGCTGAATGCGCTGGTCACCGCCCAGGGTTGGAAGACTATTTTCTGCCGCGAAGAAAAACTACGCAAGATCCTGGAGGAGCATGCCTTTGGCAGCGTCCTGACCGCCAAAGAGCTGGGCGAATGCGAAGCGGCCATCACAACATGCGAGACCCTGGTCGCCCGTACGGGCTCCATCGTCCTGAGCTCGGCCAACCCCAGCGGACGCACCGTAAGTGTATATGCCCCGGTCCATCTTTGTATCGCCTATACCGATCAGCTAGTCTATGACATCCGTGACGCGCTCCTGGGCCTAAAAGAAAAATACCACCAACAGCTGCCCTCTTTAATGACCTTTGCCTCTGGCCCCAGCCGGACCGCCGACATCGAAAAGACCCTTGTGGTCGGCGTGCACGGTCCCCGACAGGTGTATCTTTTCCTGGTGGATAGGCACTAACACCGCGGCGAGCCGTTATCTTTGCACCCATGCAGATCCCCCCCGGAAAAAAGATCTATTTTCTCTCCGACTTTCACCTGGGCGCCCCCGATCACGCTACCAGCCTGGTACGCGAACGGCGCATCGCCGCTTTCCTGGAACATATTCGTGCAGACGCGGCGGTGATCTTCATCGTAGGCGACCTCTTCGATTTCTGGTACGAATACCGGACGGTAGTACCCAAGGGCTATACCCGCATCCTGGGGAAGCTGGCGGAGATCACGGATTCGGGTATCCCCATCCATTTCTTTACCGGCAACCATGACATGTGGATGAGCGGCTATTTCGAAGAAGAGCTGAACATCCCCGTATACCACGAACCCAAGACCTTTGCGTTCAACGGAAAGACCTTTTACGTCGGCCATGGTGACGGACTGGGTCCTGGTGACCATGGCTATAAATTTCTCAAAAAGATCTTCCGCAACAGGCTTTGTCAGGGGTTATTCGGCATCCTGCCTCCCGCGGTCGGCGTGGGACTCGCCGGCTGGCTCAGCCGCCGCAGCCGGGCGATGACCGGCTCCTCCGACGCCCAATTCCTCGGCGAGGACAAAGAATGGCTGGTGATCTACAGCCGCGAACTGTTACAGAAGGAGCGGCACGATTTCTTTATCTTCGGCCATCGTCATCTGCCCATCGATCTTTTATTGGACCCAAGTGGCAGCCGGTATATCAATTTGGGTGACTGGATCCGTTATTACACGTATGCCGTCTTCGATGGGGAGGAGCTTGCCCTTTTGAGCGAAACCCCGGAGACGGCCCACAAGATCGTCCGCCGATGAAAGGTCTTCTACGCCATATTATCCTTTTGCCGTTTGTCGTTCTGGCGGCTGGCCGGTGCCTCCTGGCCCAGGACACTCAGCCTCCGGCGGCACAAGGGGGCATAGGCGACTTTACACTGACCCTCAAGGTATCCCAGGACATCGTCGATTTTACCGTCGACAACCTCGGCAATATCTATGTGCTGAACTCGGACAACCAGCTAAAAAAACTCAGCGTGCACGGCGACTCCCTCGCTGTCTTCAACGATGTCCGGCGCTATGGCAAGATCACTTCCATCGACGCCACCAACCCGCTCAAGATCCTCGTCTACTACCGTGAGTTCACGACGGTCGTCGAGCTGGACCGTTTTCTCAATCTGATCAACACCATCGATCTCCGCAAACAGAATATCCTGCAGGCGAAAGCCATTGGGCTGGCCTATGAGAACAATATCTGGGTCTTCGACGAGCTGGACGCCATGCTCAAACGCGTGCGGGATGACGGCACGCTGGTAGACCAGACCACGGATTTCCGGCAGCTGTTCGACTCCGTTCCCGACCCGACCGTCATCCGCGACCGCGGCGATCTCGTCTATCTCTATGACCCCGCCAGGGGCGTGTATATTTTCGATCACTACGGTACCCTGAAACAGCATCTCGATCTCCGGGGCTGGCAGGATTTCAATGTCATCGGCAAGAATCTGCTTGTACGTGATGACCATCGGTTCTTCCGATATGAACCCGGTACCCTGAATATGCTGGAGCAGCCTATTCCACCCGACTACCAGGGCGCCATCCGCATCGATATCACCCCCACGGTGATCTATGTCCTGAAAAAGAGCGGGCTCGAGGTGTACTCGAGGAAATGACCGTGGCCCCTCCCAGCGACCGCCTCCGGCTCGCGTGGCGGCATCCGGCACGGCGCGAATTTGATATCTTTGCAGCATGCACGACTTCTGGAGCATCATCGTCCTGGGCAATTCGCTGAGATCCTACCTCATCGTCGCTGTTACCATCCTGCTTATCATTGCGCTCAAGCGGGTCATTTCCCGGCTGATCGCCGGGCTGATCTTCCGCTTTATCCGGCGGATGGGCGCCGGCCTCGACCGCTCGGCCTTCCTGGACCTGGTGGTCGGCCCCATTGGGACATTCATCGTATTTTTTGTCTCGCTGACCTCTATCGAGAAGCTCCATTTCCCCGCCGAACTCGATTTCGATATCTACGAGGTCAAATTCAAGACCATTATCCAATCCATAGCCGTTATCATCCTCATCTCGGTCTTTATCTGGCTGCTGATGCGTCTGGTAGATTTTGTCGCAGTGGTGCTGCGTACCAAGGCCCGCAAGGACGGTGGTCATCGCGACAACCAGATGATCGTCTTTATCCGCGATTTTCTCAAAGCTATCTTGTGTATCGTAGGTGTGTTGATGATCCTCAACTCGGCTTTTCATGTGGACGTCTCCAGTATCCTCGCCTCTTTAGGTCTGGCCGGCGCCGCCCTGGCCCTGGCCGCCAAGGAAAGCATCGAGAACCTCATCGCGTCCTTCGTGATCTTTTTCGATAAGCCCTTCAAATCCGGTGATGTCCTGAAGGTCAACAATATCTCCGGGACCGTGGAAAAGATCGGACTGCGTAGCACCCGCATCCGGACGGATCAAAAGACCTATGTCACGGTACCCAACAAACAGATGGTGGACAGTGTCGTGGACAACCTGACCCTCCGAACGCAACGAAAGGGCGAGCTTAGACTGGAACTGGATCTCTCGACCAGCGCGGAGCAGCTGGATACCGCGATCGCCGGCATTAAAAAGATCCTGGTAAAAGATAAAGTGGAGAACGGGAATGCCTATCTCAATGACATCTCGGGTACCGCCTTCCTGGTCAATGTAGATTATTTTACCTCGCCTGTTCCCTTTGATGAGTTCAATGCGATCAAACAGCAGGTAAATCTCGATGTGTTGAAGCTGTTGGCGAAGCTGGATATCAATATTGCGGGTTCCAGTACGACGATCAGTCTGCAAACCCCATCCCCGCCGGAACCCAAACCTTCTACAAAGGTTTTATAATTGCGCTTTCATTTCCTGTAGAAAGGCCTTGATCTGCTGCAGGCGCTGGATAACCTCGAAACGTTCTTCTGCCTTTTTGTTCTTTTTCAGGAAATCTTTCGCGCCTTCGATGGTATATTTCTTTTGCCGCAGGAGATGATAGATGAGATGCAGATGTTTGATGTCTACGGGACGGAAATACCGATCTCCCTTTTTGTTCTTCCGGGGTTGCAGGATGTCGAATTCCGTTTCCCAGAAACGCAGCAGGCTTTGGTTGACCCGGAACATCTCCGAGACCTCCCCCATGGTATAATATTGTTTGCTGAACAGGACTTCGTCCTCGGGTATCTCGATGAGATCGGCCTCGGCGGCTACCTGTTTGAGCGATTTACGGCCGCGTTTGGATGGTCCCTGTTTCGCTGCCGGTCGTTTCGCTGCCGGGGTTCGTCTAGGCGTTGCGATGGTTGCCCCGGTCTCCGGCGTTGTCTCGCC